>SWBY01001999.1_pt1 | contig 10518 bp, 7 predicted proteins | sample 4693071 | NCBI WGS metagenome assembly SWBY01 (sample SAMN10267273, study PRJNA491770) | bioreactor metagenome | isolation source: DHS bioreactor inoculated with marine methane seep sediment | place: Japan: Omine Ridge, Nankai Trough | collected 2006-05-06 | reverse complement strand
GGCATTTTCTAAGAATTTTTTATTTTTCAGCTTGCCATTGATCTGTTTGAGCTTTTTCTCGATCTTTTGCCGCTCCCTGGCAAGTTTTGCACCCTCTCTTTCCACATCAACCAGTCCTTTGAGAGGGATATAAATCTCAATATCCTGATAGATATAAACACCGGCATCCCCTGGTGTTTCCCCTCCTGGCAAGACTGTTAATGAGCTCAGACGAGTCATACCAGAAACAGCCGCAGCAAAAGAACGTATCAGTTCGGCCTTACCTTCATCGGCACAAAAGATAATCGCCTCAATTTTGGCAGACGGATGGACATCAGCCTCGGCCCGAATATTTCGGATGCCGGTAATAACACCCATCAAGAGCCGGGTATCTTTTTCAGCAGAGTCATTTTCCCATGCCGCTTCCACTTCCGGATAAGAGCTGCTAACCAGCATAGGCCTCTCACCGGGCAGAACCGACCAGATTTCTTCAGTCACAAAGGGCGTTACCGGATGGAGCAGTTTCAGTAACGTTTCCAAAACAGTAAGCAACACCCCCCGGGCCTGTTCTTTAGTCTGCAGATCTTTACTGAAAAGATCGGCCTTAATCCACTCCAGATACCAGTCACAAAACTCATGCCAGGTAAATTGATAGAGAGAAGAGGCAACTTCGTTAAAATGATACTCATCCAGTCCGTGACGAACCTCACGGACTGTAGCTGCTGTTCTGCTCAGAATCCACTGATGGACAAGAGGAAGATTTTCCGGGTTCTTTACCACATCTTTAATGGAAGCATCGCAGTCCTCAACATGCATGAGGGCAAATCGGGCCGCGTTCCAGATCTTATTAATAAAATAGCGGTAGCCCTCAATCCGTTCTTCATCCAGTTTGATTTCACGACCCTGGGCGGCAAAAGCGGTGAGAGTGAAACGCATGGCATCGGTACCATACTGTCCCATAACCTCCAGGGGATCAATAACATTACCGGTGGATTTAGACATTTTCTTACCATGTTTATCCCGTACCAGGGCATGGAGATAGACATCATTAAATGGTACCTCATCCATGAAGTGGAGTCCCATCATCATCATTCTGGCAACCCAGAAGAAGAGAATATCAAAACTTGTTATGAGCACCGAGGTAGGATAAAAGGTAGCGAGTTCTTTGGTCTGTTCAGGCCACCCCAGAGTGGAAAACGGCCAGAGAGCGGAAGAAAACCAAGTATCAAGGACATCGGTTTCCTGTATAAGTTCTTTTGCACCACACTTTGGACATTTTTCAGGATCCTCAGATTCAACTATCAATTCGCCACAATCTTCACAACTCCAGGCGGGGATACGATGCCCCCACCAGATCTGCCGGGATATACACCAATCCCTGATATTATCCATCCAGGAATAGAAGGTATTGTACCAGGTCTTGGGATAGATATTCATTCGACCGTCCCGCACAGCTTCCACTGCCTTATCGGCCAGGGGACGAACCGACACAAACCACTGGAGAGAAGTGGTTGGCTCCACTACCGTTGCACAACGGTAACACTTACCAACCGCATGATCATAGTCTTCAATTTTTTCCAGAAAGCCCTGTTCTTCAAGATCCGCAACAATCTTTTTCCTGCATTCAAAGCGATCAAGGCCCTCATATGTACCGGCATTGTCGTTCATGATGCCGGAACTATCAATAACCTTCAACCTTTCTAATGAATGACGGATACCGATCTCGTAGTCATCTCGATCATGGGAAGGTGTAACTTTTAGAGCACCTGTACCGAAATCCTTTTGCACATGATGATCAAAAACCACCGGAATAGTTCGCTCAGTCAACGGCAGTTTGATTCCAACATCTGCCAGATGCGCGTAGCGTTCATCGTCGGGATGAACTGCAACACCGGTGTCACCCAACATGGTTTCGGGCCGGGTGGTAGCCACCACCACATAACCGGAACCATCGGCAAAGGGATACCTGAGATGGTACAACTTGCCTTTTGTGTCATCGTGCTCCACTTCATCATCAGCAAGCGCGGTATGGCAGCGGGGACACCAGTTGACGATATAATCGCCCTTGTAGATCAGTCCCTCTTTATAAAGCCTGACAAAGACCTCCCGAACCGCCCGGCTCAAGCCCTCGTCCATGGTAAAACGTTCCCGTTCCCAATCACAGGAGGCGCCCATACGCTTGAGCTGATGGATAATCGTTCCGCCCTTTTCCTTTCGCCAGTCCCAGACCTTTTCGATAAAAGCCTCACGGCCGACATCATGTCTGGACTTCCCCTCTGTTGCCAGTTGTCTCTCAACCACATTCTGGGTAGCAATACCGGCATGATCGGTACCCGGTATCCAGACCGTGTTATCCCCTCGCATGCGATGATAGCGAACCAGGACATCCTGCATGGTATTATTTAAGGCATGACCAACATGGAGAACTCCTGTCACATTAGGAGGTGGGATGACAATGGAAAAAGAATCTTTTCCCTCTTCCATTGTGGCTTGAAAACTCTTTTCCTCATTCCAGCGCTCAAGCCATTTTTCTTCCACATCAGCAAATTCATAGCCTTTGCTGAGACTGCTATCACTATTTGTACTCATTTATTCTTCCTGACTTATCTGAAAAATTTTCTTTTAATATTATTCAGTCTTTCACTTTCTGGTTTCTGATTTCCGGCTTCTGGCTTCTGATTTACTCTATAGCCTTCCATGGTTTCGGCAAAAAGATATGCTCGTAGAGACTCAAGGCGTACCGGTCAGTCATTCCGGCAATAAAATCGCAGACTGCCCTATGGGCCTCCTTTTCACTTTGCCACTCGTCTGCTTCCACCATACATTCCCAGGAGACATGATTCTGTCTGAGCAGACCATGTTCCAGAAAGTAGCCGTAAAGATCTCTGATGATCCGCTGAGCCTTTTCGAATTCATTATGAACCCGGTAATAACTATAGACATTTTCGTAAAGAAAGGCCCGAAGATCGGTAATGGCTCTCATCATCTTTTTACTCATATGCAGACGCCCGTCATCTGTAGCAAGAGACTCAACAATTATGTCCCGAACCATGGCTCCGGTTCTCTTGGAATGCCGCTCGCCCACCACTGCCCGAATATCAGCAGGCATATCTTTTTCTCCGATAATTCCGGCCCGAAAGGCATCATCCATGTCATGATTCACATAGGCAATGATATCCGCGACCCTGACCACCTGCCCTTCCAAGGTATTTGGGAGCTCGCCGGTATTTTCCGGTAAAATATCATTTCTTCCTTTGGAATGCTTGGCAATACCGTTTCTCACTTCAAAGGTCAGATTCAACCCTTGTCTTCGATTTTCCAAAAAATCCACCACCCGCAGACTATGAACATTATGCCGGAATCCCCCGGGGTGCAGCTCGTTCAAAGTGGCCTCCCCTGCATGACCAAAAGGAGTATGGCCAAGATCATGCCCGAGAGCAATGGCCTCCACCAGTGGCTCGTTCAGACAAAGAGCAGCAGCAATGGTTCTGGCGATTTGGGACACTTCAAGGACATGGGTCAGCCGGGTGCGGTAATGGTCACCCATTGGGGCAAGAAAAACCTGGGTCTTGTGCTTCAGTCTCCGAAAGGTTTTCGAATGGGTAATTCTGTCGCGATCCCGTTGAAAGGGCGTACGAATATCACATTCATCATCCTCTTCGTCAATCCGCCGTCCTCTGGAATGTTTATTCAGCATGGCAAAAGGAGAGAGAAACTCCTCTTCCCTCTTTTCCAACTGCCTGCGAATTGATTTCCCTACTACCGGGACAAATGACATAGTTTTGACCTGTATTTTGCTAAATTTTTTACTTTTTTTACACAGGCTGGCTTCTTAACGCAAGGAAGAAAGCAATTCCAGAACAACTTCGGCCAAATGCTCAACCCGTATCTTTTTTCCTGCCGCATGCGTGGCTGTTTTCCACTGCATCAAACAACCGGAACAACTGGTGGTAATAATATCAGGCTGAAGTTCAAACACCTTCCCGGCAAGACTGTCTCTAATACCGGTTGAAAGCAGAGGCGAACCAATATGAAAAAGCCCTCCCTGCCCGCAGCATTGCGGACCGTCAGGAAGCTCAAGTAACTCGATTTCTGGAAAAGCCCTGAGCAACTGCCTGGGTTCAGCCATTATTTTTGTGGAAAACCTCAGATGACAGGGATCATGGTAAAAAACACGCTGCTTTTCCGGTTTACTGTTCTCCTGGGTCAAATCCGGCAAACGACCAACCAGAAAGCAGCTGAGCTCCACCATCCTTTCAACGAGACGATTGGCCCGCATCTGCAACTGAGAATCGCCTGCAAAGAGTTGTGGCAGATCGTGCAGGTGGGAATAACAAGAGGCGCAGGGAAAAAGGATTTTTCCCTCCTCCTGTTCAAGAAGTTCAATATTTCTTTTAGCTAGAACACGGGCCTGCTCAAGATTCCCGGAAGATCTTGCCGCAAGGCCGCAACAGACAAGCCCTTCTGGAATGTGAAGCTTAAATCCAAGCCTTGTAAAAAGATCTTTATTTGACTCTAAAACAGCCGGAAAGAAATAAGAAAAACTGCAGCCCGGAAAGCAAACCAGCTTCTTTAAATCCGCTTGGCTCGTTTTAGATTTTGCAAGCGGCCTGGTTTTTTTTTCGGCTTGCTAAAATATCCCCAGTCGCAAACGCAGGCCACTGTCGGCAGGCAATGTATTCGCCAACACCGGGTTTACTTTGCAAGCGATTTTCCCCATTGTTTTTAAAAGGACGGGATGATCGAGCAGCTTTCCGGCTAAAAACTTCTGGTAACCATGTTTGCCATAAACAGCTGAAAAGGATTCCCGGGCGGTGATGACTTCTTGACGGACATCGATTGATCGCGGGCAAGTATTCGAACAGGCTCCGCACAGCAAGCAGCTTGCAAAAATCTCCTCAAAAAAAGGCCCATGACCGGCTAGCCCAAGTACATCAAGAAGATGGAGTTTCCCCCTGGCTGTGTGAGCCTCGTTTTGATTCTGCCTGTAAACCGGGCAGACAACCAGGCAGGCACCGCATTTTGCACACTGTTTTTCCAGAGCCATTGCGTCGCGAAGTAGCGTTTTCTCTATTTAGAAGATTATCGCTGCCACAGCAAAAAAGCCTTAATAAAAGGATCCAGATTACCGTCAAGCACGGAATCAACATTGCCCATTTCATAGTCAGTCCGATGATCTTTGATCATTCGATAGGGCTGCAGGACATAGGAACGGATCTGACTCCCCCAGGAAATTTTCTTTTTGTCGCCATGGAGACCCTCCTGGGCCGCTGCCTGCTTTTCCTTTTCCAGTTCATAGAGTCGGGAAGCAAGCATTTTCATGGCCATATCTTTATTTCGATGCTGGGATCGTTCATTTTGACATTGAGCCACAATCCCGCTGGGCAGATGGGTGATACGGATAGCCGAATCGGTTTTATTGACATGCTGACCTCCGGCACCACTTGCCCGGTAAGTATCAATACGCAGATCTTTTTCAACAATATCAACGTCAATGGAATCATCGAGTTCCGGCATAACCATTACCGAGGCAAAAGAGGTGTGACGGCGGCCACTGGTATCAAAGGGAGAGATACGCACAAGACGGTGAATGCCCAGTTCGGAACGGAGATAGCCATAGGCGTATCGTCCTCTCACCAAGAAAGTTACTGATTTGGTCCCTGCCTCATCTCCGGCCTGATGATCCAGAATATCAGTCTTAAATCCAATATTTTCAGCCCAGCGCAGATACATACGCAGGAGGATATCCACCCAATCCTGGGCCTCGGTACCACCAGCACCGGCATGGATGGTAACAATACTATTAGCAAGATCATGCTCACCACTGAACATACACTCCAACTCAGAAACAGCTATTTGCTTTTCCATGTCAACTAAGCTGGTCGCTACGTCCTTCTCGACATCATGATCCTGCTCTTCCATAGCCATTTCAAGAAGCAGATCTGATTCGTCGAGTTCATTCCAACCTTTTTCCCAACTCTTTATACTGTCCTGGAGTTGTCCATGTTCCTTCTGAACCTTCTGGGCCATAGCCGCATCATTCCAGAAGCCGGGAGCCAGGGTCTTCTGCTCCAATCGTTCAAGCTCTTCTTTTTTCCGAGTCAGGTCAAAGATGCTCCTTCAAGGCCAGCATTCGACCTTTTAAATCGTGCAGCTTTTGCTTTGAAATCGCTGCGCCGCTTTCTGTAGACATTATTGTTACCTTTTATATTCAAAAACAAAATTATTTTCTTAAGATCACACCAAACAGAACCAATATGGAAAAAAGCAACGCAAAGGGCGCAAACAGATAGCCTCCACGAACAAACAAACTCTTACCTTCCAAAAGAGAGACCCTGAAACTTGCCTCCCAAGGTTCAAAAAGAGGCGAACGACTGACAACCCTGCCCAGCGGATCAACAAGTCCTGAAAATCCGGTATTGGCTGATCTTACCAGGCTGCGCCTTGTTTCCACTGCCCGAAATATAGCCATTGCAAAACTATGGTGAGGCGCGCTTGAGTCCCCATACCATGCATCATTGGTCATATTAACAAGAAGTGTAGCCCCCTTCTCCACCTTTTGTCTGGCAATAGATGGAAAGATCGATTCAAAACAGATTAATACCCCAATCTTTGCCTTATGACAAGCTAGAGCTTGTCGAATCTCACCGGGGCTGAAATCTCCCACTGCCTCAACCAGTGGCCCGAGAAAGAACAATATTTTTTTCAAGGGAACATATTCGCCAAAGGGAACCAGATGGGTTTTGGAAACCCTGCCGGCAATTTTGTTTCCCGGCTGAATCAACAACGCACTGTTATAGAATCGAATATTTTTTGGATCACTTGCTGATCGCTCATACCAGGGTGAACCAGTAAGTAGAGAAACTCCACTGTTGTCAGCATAAGAAAAAATCGGCACCATGAGCGGATGTCCCTGGGGATAAAAAGGCAAAGCCGTCTCCGGCCAGACCACAAGCTTTAGCTCTTCATTTTCAAGAAGCTTTCGGCTGCCATTCAAATAAATATTGACCGTTTTCAGCTGCATGGCAGAGGACCATTTCTGATCCTGGGAGATATTGCCCTGAACAACACCAATTTCCATGCTTTCAGATTGATCGATCTGCTGTTCAAGATCAGTAAAGCTATACAGAGTATAACCCCCAAGCAGACAAAAAAGAGACACAACAGAAACTATGGGTTTCAACAAAGTGTTCAAACATGATCTCTTAAGCCACAGAAGCAAAACAACCACGTTTATCTGGACAAGTAAGAAACTGATCCCGTAGTGCCCCCAGATGTCTGCCGATTGAATCAGCAGGGGAATTCCAGCGAGGCCATAGCCCAAATCCATCCAGGGAAAGCCGCTAAAGAGAAAAGAACGAAGCCAGTCAAGGCCGATCCAGCAAAACGGTATTCCCCATACTATTGCCCAGCTGGAGCCATTAGTAAACACCTTGTGGCTATAGAGGGAAAACACCACCACATAGGAGCTCATGGCAAGAGCCAGTAAACAGAGGGCCGGAAGGGTTAAATAGATCGGCAGGCCTCCGTAATGACCAAGGACATTGACCAGCCAATACAAAAGAAGCAGAAAATGCACCACACCAAATACCAGAGCACAGCCCACGGCCTGTTTAAGTGAGCCAAGGCGAAGCGCTGATAAAAAGGGAACAAGAGCCACAAAGAGCAGAAACCAGCAGGAACCGCTGCCCGGCATTGCCGGAAAGAGGAGTAAGCTGCTCAAGAGAGAGAGGAGCAGCTGATGTTTACTGGGCCGGTAGGGACCGAAAGATATCTTCATTGTTAATGTCGGGCCCAGAAGACTTACCAATATTTCTCAATATCTTCCAGATCCCCGACGAGCTGTTTAAACTTAGCCAGAGTAATCACATGATCATAGCGGCCATTTAGTGCCTTACTCCATAAAAGCTGTCATAAAAAACAAGAAACTACGAAAGCGTTTTAAAATCAAAAATTTAGAACTATAACCAAGGCACTTATTACCCCTCAAGGTGGCACTGAAAAGAGCCAGCGTAACTAAAAAGTTTTCCGACTTGTCGGGTTAGATACTTAGGGCTTGTGATGGAATAAACTCTCCGGACATTTAGTACATTCAGCATGGTTTGCAAGCCTTCTTCGTACCCAGCCTCTTTTATCTCCAGGGATTTTTTACCAGCGGCAGTAAAAAAAATCGCTGCAATGCGCCTATTTCAGCACTAATGACTTCCGTATTTTTCGGGAAGATGGGCAAAAACCCCTATTTTCTACCCAAGTCAAAAATACACATCTGCATTTTTGACTTGGGTAGAAAATAGCGATACACTCTGTGTTATGAAAAAAAGGTATATACAGGAACAGGTTGAAAAAGACCTGAGCAGGAAGATGGTTTTTATCAGTGGACCCAGACAGGTTGGCAAAACAACACTGGCCATGTCTTTTCTGAAAAACAAAGACTCATATCTCAATTGGGATATACCGGCTCATCGTGAAGCCATTCTCAAAAGAGAGCTCCCCCTGACCGACTTATGGTGCTTTGATGAAATTCATAAGTACAAATCCTGGCGGGATTACCTGAAAGGAATCTACGATGAATTTCATACAAGCCATCAAATATTGGTCACAGGTAGCGCAAGGCTAGATCTGCTAAGAAAATCCGGGGATTCTCTGCAAGGAAGATATCATCACCTCCGTCTCCACTCAGCTAGCGGAACAAAACAATTCGTGAACAAAGACAATATTATACATATTCCGGCGGTTGCATTCTTACAAAGCTTTATCTAAGTGGTTATTCTTTTTCAAACCACCGATATCAATTTCAAACCACTGGTGGTTCAAATATTTCAACAATATATGATTGAAGCAGAGAAAGTATAATGTACTGTTTTCATGAGTATACAAAAACACAACCTTCTTTCTGATTAGAGAGAGGTAGTTTTTTCTTTGATCTATTTGTTCTGTTGTTTTTTCTGTCTTCTTTGTCTGCTGATCAACAAGTTCCCGTACTGCTTTTGCCTTGTCAATTGGGGCATTAATCTGGTCAACTGCTTTATGAGCAGTCTTATCAGTAAATTTCTCAATACTGCTTTTTTCTTCCTCTTCGTTATTGCCACCACAAGCAGTAAAACTGAATATGAGTACCAATATAGAAAAAAGAAGTGCTAATCGGTTTGATGTTTTCATATAATTCCAAAGGTAATTTCCTGAATCTGGTCTTACCAATATCTCTCAATATCTTCCAGGTCTCCAACGAGCTGTTTAAACTTAGCCAGGGTGATCACATAATCATAGCGGGCGTTTTGATACTTATTACTGGTGATGTAAAAATCTCTCTGGACATTGAGTACATCCAGCATGGTTTGCAAGCCTTCTTCGTACCCTGCCTCTTTTATCTCCAAGGATTTTTTACCTGCGGCAACTGCTTTTTCATAGGCCATGATCGCCTCCCGCATACGCGAAAGACTAACCCAGGCAGCTTTTATCTGCCGTGCGACGGAACGATGGGCCGCAATAACACGTTGCTGTGCTGCTTTATAACGATATTTACGGGCAACAACATCTGCGAGATCACTTCCTCCGTTTAGCAGCTCCATCTGCAATTTCAGCCCATAATCAGTACGTCCCCGTTCCCAGCCGTAACCACTCAAATCATTTTCAGGATTGGCGTATTCATACTCCATAAAAAAGCTGAGTGCCGGCATAAACCGGCTTGCTCCCACTTTACCTTCCAACCTGGCGGCTTTGGCTTGCAATTTACTGATCTTACAACTCACATTATTTTCTTCGGCATATTTAAGCCAATAAGGGAGATCTTCCGGAAGTTCCTGAAACAATTCTGCCGTATCTACATCTTCCAGATCACCCTCCACAGGAGTCCCCAAAAGCTCATCAAGTGCTTCTCTGGCATCAATCAATCTAGCTGACAACAGAGCCTGGTCTGCCAGGCTGATTTCATATCGGCTCTGAATGTCAAACAGGTCGGCGTGCTCCCCCAGCCCCAGGTCATGTCCGGTTTCCGCTGTCTGCAGCTGCTTTTCCAGAACCATAAATTTTGACTTTTCAAGCTCCACCTCATCTCTTGTGGAAAGAAGAGTAAAATACCGTTCAATGACCCGGATGATCAGTTCCTCCCGGGCCTTTTTAAGCTCAACGACCGCGATATCCATTTCGCAGCCACCCCGTCTGGCCCTGTATATCTTCTCCAAATCAAATATGGGCTGATCCACTGTTATATTCGCTTCATCGTCATTAAATTCAAGATTCCGATCCTCAGATCCGGAAGCTTCAACAGGATGATAACGGAGCCTGCTGCGCATTAGCTTTCCGCTAACCGATACTTTAGGACCCATTACGCCCATCAGTGACCAGCCATCAGCATCTTTTGCCTTAGAATCGAGTACCTCTGCCTTAAAACGGGCATCATTTTGCTCGGCCAGAGCCAGAGCTGTAGCAATATCCAGCCCAAAAACCGGTTGCAAAAAAGAGCACGGGCCTAGAGCGAAAACCAACCAGAATAAAAAATATTTCTGCCGCATATCAGTGAATTGTCTCTCCTGCTTTTCC
>SWBY01002572.1_pt1 | contig 10542 bp, 5 predicted proteins | sample 4693071 | NCBI WGS metagenome assembly SWBY01 (sample SAMN10267273, study PRJNA491770) | bioreactor metagenome | isolation source: DHS bioreactor inoculated with marine methane seep sediment | place: Japan: Omine Ridge, Nankai Trough | collected 2006-05-06 | reverse complement strand
GCAAGGTTTTGTCAACGGGAGGAATGTTATGGGAAGCAAAATTCGCCATCTATTTTTATTTACCCTGCTTTTTAGTCTCATTGGCGCAGGGAATGCCTGGGCTGATAATTACGATATAACCATTGATGGAAGTGGAACAGTACAAGTTGCTGAAGGTGGTATACTGACCTTTACCGTTTCTCTTGATCAATTGCCTGTGAATGGTGATATTGTTGCTATTGCTTATACAGTTGATGATGACACAGCAACCGTGGCTGATAGTGATTATACTGATGTCGCTGGTACTCTTACCTTTAATGGAGCTAACCCGCAGACTCAAACTTTTGATGTCCAAACAACCACTGACTCTACTTTGGAAGCCGATGAAACCATCACGATTAGTTATACTGTAACGTGTACCACCGGGTCAGGTTCTGCCTGTACGACAAATTGGTCATCAAACTCAACTAACGGTACAATCTTGAACAATGATTATACCGTTACGGGGTTTGCTGATATAGATGTTGCTGAAAGCGTCGTCACTGCTCAGCTGACAGTTCAGCTTGACCGTGTTGTTGTGGGAAATGATGTGACTTTTTTAGTGGCTCATACCCCCGGTACGGCCACCGCTGGCGGCACCGATTACACTGCTCCTCCGGTACTGTTAACTATCACTGCCGGTTCTGACTCAAACACCATCGATATACCTGTTAACGATGATACTCTGGTGGAAGCAGATGAAGATTTTGTAGTGACCATTACGCCCACCTCAGGCAATGTGACGGCAGCTGATCCTGACGCCACTGTCACCATTCTTGCAGATGATTTGTATCAAATTACTATTTCTCCTGATTTTACAGTGGATGTGGATGATGTAACCGCTGCCGTTCAGGTCATACTTATACCGGCCCGGCAGGCTGGTGATACTGTTACATTTGATTATACAACTACGGATGGTTCAGCTGTAAATCCTACGGATTATACGACCCAAAGTGGAACACTGACTTTTAGTGATGGTGATTCTGCTAATCCAAAATCCATCAATATCCCTATTTCGAATGATGGAGTACAGACCGGATCTGAATCGTTTACCTTGGATCTCAGTAATATCACAGGCCTGGCCGCTTTTGTCGATGATTCTTGTACCATCACGATTAGTGATCACGTGTTTACCATGACTGCTGGTCTGGATCGTACACTCGCCGAGGATGCCGGGAATATGGTTTTTACCGTAACTCTTGATCGCGATCCGGTTGCCAGTGAAGTAGTGATAGTGGATTATGCGAGTTCGAATGGAACGGCTAGCGAACCCGGTGATTATACTTCCACCTCCGGTACGCTCACCATAGATGCCACGGATCCGGCAGGTGATAAAGAGATTACCGTGCCCATTATTGATGATGATATTCAGGAAATTGCCGAGCAATTCAATATGGTACTAAGCAACGCCTCCACAAATACCTTAGTGACCGATGATACGGCCATCGGTACCATAACTAATGATGATTACATCGTTACAGCCTATACTGATATATTTGTCAGTGAAGCTGTTGGAACCGCTCAACTGACAGTTGTGCTTGATCGTAATGTTGCTCCGGCAGACAGTGTAACTTTTTCAGTGGCCTTTACATCGGGCATTAACCCCGATGAAGCCACCGGTGGTGGTACGGACTATACCGATCCAGCTGCCTCTTTGACCATTCTCGCAGGTGACAATTCCAATACTATTGATATTGTTATTACTAACGATTCGCTGGTGGAATTTGCCGAGGATTTTGTGGTGACTATTACTCCTGGTTCAGGGAATGTCACTGTAGCTGATCCTGATGCCACCGTCACCATTGAGGTTGATGAACAGTATCATTTTTCCATTGATGATGTCTTGGAACTTGAGGCGGATACCACCATGGATTTTACTGTAACCCTGGTAAGTCCAACACCGCTGCAATCAGAGCACAATGGTCTTCAATTGACTGTTAATACCCAGGACGACTCGGCTGTTTCACCGGACGATTTTGATGCGATTGTTGGTGGTCTTGTTACATTTACTGACGCGGCCAATAGTCAGACAGTAAGCGTTACAATTAAGGCGGATGCTCTCAACGAGGGAGCAACCGAGCAATATTTTGTTAATTTGACGGCAGGCAGTCCCTATGCCCCTATAATTACCTTTGATGATGACCAGGGAACAGGAACTATCCAGGATACGGATTATATTATCACTCCCAGTTGGAATCTCCATGGCTCGGTGAGTCTGGAATCTCCTGTCGGTACTCCCCTTGGTATTGGTAATGGTACTCCTGTGATAGTCGATAATGGAGTGCAGGCAGAATTTACCATCACTGCCCTTTATAATATCCAGTCTGTTATTATCAACGGTGGTCCGTTGCCGGCTTATGTGACCGAGGTGGTAACTGACGCGCAAAACCGTAGCTATACCTTTGAAAACACAACCCCTAAAGGGGCTTATACTATTGATGTTATTTTTGATCATCAAATTGAGATGACAGCCACCGGTCCAGGTACCATAACTCATAATGAATCTGCGGCTTCTGTGAATAACGGCGGGCCGACCGTGATTTTGGCCGATCATGGTGGCAATGAGACTTTTCTCATGACAGCCGATGGTGGTCAGTGTGTAACCGATCTTATCGTGGATAGTGCTTCTATTGGAGCCATGATCGCTGCTAATGATAACTGGGACGGTGACAGCTACTCTTTCAATAATGTCTCTGATAATCATACTATTGAGGCCCAATTTGGAACTGCCACCATTACTGTAAATCTGGGGGCTGATGACGGTCAGACCGGAAGCGATGATGATCTGTTTATTCAGAATAATGGACAGAGCGGCTCCGGCTGGCGTGCCTATTATTCGGATGCAGCTTTTGTCAAGGGTGCCTTGCTCAAAAGTGGTGTCCATGGAGAGACCATTAGTTTGCCAGGCGATGCTGCCTGTAATACCCAGTATATTGTGATTGAGTTTCTTGATGTAGATGGCTGGCTCCGTCCTGCTGATATTGAAATTGATCTCAATAATAATTTTGCTGACCAGCTGGTGGAAGGCTTGTATGACAAAAACAGTTATGTACTGACCGTTATTGTCACTAACGGTACTGTAGACCGTGACCCTGTGGGTGATCCTGCAGTGGGAGTTGAAAGGTATATCTATCCCGCGGGAACGGACGTAGATCTCACCGCCGTTGCTGATCCTGACTGGTATTTCCAGAACTGGCAGGAGGATGCCAGCGGAACAGATCCTGCTTTTACCATTAGCATGGATTGGGATAAGACCGTCGAGGCAGTCTTTGTTCAGGGTTGTCAGGATCTTGATAATGATGGCTATACCACGGCTGATGTACTGGGTACCGGCTGTACGCCAAGTGTTGAAATTGATTGTAATGATGGCGATGCCGGAATTTTTCCTGGTGCCCCTGATATCTGTGGTGACTCCATTGATCAGGATTGCAGTGGTGCCGATCTGGCTTGCACCGGTGATTACTTAGATGATGACGGGGACGGTTTTACTGAGAACCAGGGTGATTGTGATGATACCAATCCTGCTGTTCATCCGGGCCTTTATGATGATCCTGATACAGCATTAGATGAGGATTGTTATGACGATGCAAAGGAAAAAGGAACAGAAGTTGTCTGCTCCCATCCTTCTGATGTTCCCGTCAATGCTGCCAGAAAACCGGCCCCTCCGATGATCATGTTTCTCCTTGATGATTCCGGTAGTATGGACTGGGAGTTCATGACCACAGAGAGCAATCAATTATTTTCCAATAGATATTACATGCACAGTTATAGTTATCGGGCTCGTGCCTATGGTGACACTAGTTTGTCTGATAGCCAAATGAGATCCTGGCCCAGTCAATTCAACGGCTACAACCGTATCTATTTTGATTCCCAGGTGGTTTACAGTCCCTGGGCAAAATGGCATGAAGTAGCGGCCGCCGCTACCTATTCAGGTTTGGAACAGGGCGCTGTTAGCACCCATGAAACAAACTATGATTCTGATAATACAAGTTTTCCTGACATTGCCTTTATCGATGACTTTGTTCATGCGGATATGGACAACCCTCGATTGAATACGGTGGATGGAAATCAGGGGCATTCCTGGTCCCATACCGATGACGATGGCACAAACCTTCGCTTTGCTATGAATGCTACGTTTTTAACGGTGAAAGCAGCAGGAGAAGGCCAGCAGGTACTTGTGACAAGGGATAATAGTGCTGCCGGTGGTAGTACCTCTTCCGATGCCATTGGTCTCTCTACCAGCAATAGTCTGGAATTGACTGATGGCCATGAGTGGACCTGGTATGATCCAGGTCCTGGAATTCCCCCGGAGATTATCTATGATGACCATCGGGCTGACTGGGCTGATATCTATGCGGAAAGTGGTCCCTGGCTTGATTCCGGTGGAGGGTCAAATTACGAGTGGCAGGACCAGACCCGTTATACCCAGAATTCAGGTGCTTTTGCCTCAACTCGTTTGAACCTGACCGCTGGTGAAGTGGGGACTTACTATGTTTATACCTGGGTGGATGATTATAATGACCGGGATGGAAACGCCCTGTACACTATCTTTTACTACGATGGGGCGAGCGTTCTGCAATCCGATTCGGTTCGTATTGATCAGAGCCCGACCAATGCAGGTGGTGATACCGCTTTTGGTGCTCGTTGGGTGAGACTGGACGGTGCCAATTCTCCCTATTCATTTGTTGAACAGAGTGGAAGTAATGAGATCGTTATTCCTGTAGCCCATTATTATACCTGGGATGATACCAATGGCGATGAGATCTTGAATTGGAATGATACTGATACTGATGACGTCTTTGATTATGCCAGTGAAGCCGCCACTGAAGATGTTTATCTGGTCACCATCCCCGGTACCGGCCATACAAAGGGCGACTATGAGCTGCACTATTATCGTTTTCTGGATGCCAATAGTAATAATCAAATAGAGGATGGAGAACTTCTCGAAGTGACCGGAGTTGATATACCCGCCTCCATTATTCCCGATGTGATGGATGAAAATGGAGATCCCATTACCGATACAGATGAGATTGCCTATGTGGTTCGGCAGAATTTTGCTGACTGGTTCTCCTTCTATCGTCGGAGAATCCTGACTGCTAAAGCTGCAGTAGGCCTCACCGTTTATGATATGGAGAGGGTGGAGCTAGGAGTTCATACCATTAATCGCAGCTACCATGAACCTCTGGAATATATTGCCGAGGCTGATAGTGTTGAAATGGTAACCTATCTGGAGACCATTTATGATATAAGTCCTGTTGGTAGTACACCTCTCAGGCGTGGTTTGCATGAGGTTGGTAAATATTTCGAGGAGACGGATAGCGGTGATTTTGCCAGTCTTCTGACGTCAGAAGGACTTAATGACGGAACCTGTAGTGGTGATGATTCGGTCTATTATGATGCCCATAAGGATATTGATGTTGATATCTGTGATGATACAGGTGGTGAGTGTCAAAAAGCCTATGTTATTGCCATGACAGACGGCTATTACAATGGTTGGTTTGATTTTGACAGCTTCGGTTCGACCGGATTTAGTGATAATGTGGATGGTCCCAGCCCTTACCCAGCATTGCAGGATGGGGCATATAATGCTCTGGCAGATATCTCCATGTATTTTTATAACAGTGACCTGGATACTGTCCTTGAAGACAAACTGTCGGTTAAAGGCTATGACGAAGCCACATATCAGCACATGGTGACCTACTCTGTATCCTTCGGGGTTTTTGGCAGATTTGATCCCGTCCTCTTTCCAGACTGTCTTCCTGGAGGTGAACCTGGAGTAGATGGGCAGCCGGACTTAATAGATATTGGAGTTGAGAGTTGGAGCTGGATCGGTGGTAAAATAGTTTATAACGACGGTGCCGGTCCCTTTGACCAAAAGTGTCCCAACTGGCATGATACCGTGTCTACCAATTCTCCAAACAGTATAGATGATCTCTTCCATGCCAGTGTTAATGGACGAGGCAAATTCCTTAATGCCGCAAATCCTGCTGAGCTTGTTACTGCCATGCAGACGATTAAGCAATTGATCGATGATCAACAGGGTACGGCCTCTACGGTTGCTGTAAATACTACTAAGATTACGAAAGATACCCTCTTGTTTCAAACACGCTATGATTCCGGAGACTGGAGTGGCGATGTCTTTGCTAAATGTCTTGATTATACTGGAGCCTTTGCTGCCTGTGACCGTGTTGCCTGTGAAGCGTCCTGCAGCAGCATTTTTGAAGGCTGTATGGCTCTCTGTTCAATAGGTGATAGCGCTTGTGAGGATGTCTGTGTGACTGCGGGAAACACCTGTCTGACCAACAACAATTGTCCCGATTATCTGACCTGTGATGAGGGATATAGTGTTTGTATTGATAATTGTGCTGGTGATACAGCCTGTGAGGTTACTTGTGATCTAAGTAAGATAGACTGCCTTGTTCCAGCTAACAATCCTCCGGAAATGAAATGGTCGGCAGCTGTTAAGCTTGCTGCAAAAACTGTAGATTATAGTCTGGCCACACCAGTTGACGAGCGTGCTATTATCACCGCTCTGCCTGATGGGAGTACTGGAGTACCCTTTACCTGGACTGGCATCGCAGCCGCTGCCGGCATGCAGACAGCTTTAGGTGGTGAGGAGCATCTCCTCCAATATCTGCGCGGTGATCATCGCTTTGAAGTACGAAATGATGGCGCTGCTGTTCATGATTATCGGAATCGTTCAAGTAGGCTAGGCGATTTTATTAACTCTGAACCGTATCACTACGCCAATAGCAGTCTTGGTATTGACTGGCTATTTGCCGGAGCCAATGACGGCATGCTCCATGTTCTTAACAGCCAGACCGGTGAAGAGGTCTTTGCCTTTATTCCTAATGCTGTTTTTGCCAATCTTCCGGATCTCGCGACCAGTGGGTATGCGGATAACCATAAGTTTTTTGTCGATGGCTATTTTGCCGTTCAGAATCTTGGTGATGCCGTGATTCTAATTGGTGGCCTTGGTAAGGGAGGCAAGGGCTTTTATGCCCTGAACTTGACGGCTGCTGCAGCCCATGTTGGTAATATAGAAGCACATGCCGATGACATCGTGCTTTGGGAATACAGCGACAATAGCCAGGCTGCAATTTCTGCCATTGCTGATAATCTGGGCTACAGCTTCTCCCGTCCTCAACTGGTCAAACCATCTGCAGGAGCTGCTGCCTATTACTTTACCTTTGGTAATGGTTATGACAGTACGAACCAGAGAGCCGTGCTCTTTCTGGTTGGATTGGACAGTCATGGGGGAATCCTCTCTACTGAGATGATAGATACGGCCATGGGAGATGCAGCTAACTGTAACGGTCTCTCAACCCCGGTGATTGTTGCTTTTCAGGGTGATGGGGAGGATGACTTTCTTTATGCCGGAGATTTGCTTGGTAACTTGTGGAAATTTGATGTCAGTGATGATGCCCCGGCTAACTGGGGGATCTATTTTAATGATGGAACTAACGATAAACCCCTGTTCAGTGCAATGAGTAATGCCTCTTACCGGCAACCGATTACCATGATGCCGGATGTTGCATTTTCTTGTACCGATAGTGGCTATGGGTACTTTCTCACTTTTGGTACAGGTCGCTTGCTTGACCCTGATGTCGATGCCATAGATACCAGTGTCCAGACTGCCTATGGCATTTGGGACTGGTCCAAAGCCTGGGAAGAGGCAGGACACACTAATCCTGAACAGACCTGGCTCGGTAGTTTTGAGCAGAACAACACCACAACGACAGCTACCTGTACCGCTAGCTGTGATGGAGAGTTAGGCGATGCCGCAACTCCGGGTACATGTATCTACCTCTGTCAGGGTAATGTGGAATGTGAAGACGAGTGTGTTGAGCAACATTCAAGTTGTACTACCAACTGTTCTGCAATCAGAAATCTCTCTAATATGGGAACTATTCTGGGTGATGCCGTCTCAGCAAACTATGTCGGGCTTCTGCGTCAGACTCAGGTCTGGGTCGGCGGCATCAACTACGCCTCTGATGGCAGCATACGTGAAACGGTTTATGGCGCAACCGATCTTGACCTGTATGACCAGATTTCCAGAGTCATGTCTGATAATCAGATTGATTGGTTGTTACCATCTGAGAATGCCAGCTTTCTTGCTGACACCTCCAAGACCATGAAACATGTAGGTTGGTATTTTGATCTGCCTGCCAATGGGGAACGAATTATCCGGGATATGCAGATAGATAACCATAAACTTATTTATACAAGTGCAATTCCAACTGATTCACCCTGTGAAAGTGGAGGCACTTCTCATCACTGGGGAGTGAATGTCTGCACTGGTGGTAAAACAGTGAATCCATTCTTTGATTTAAATAATGATGGTATCATTGATGAGCATGATTTAATTAATATTGGTACTGCAGCTAATCCAAATTGGGTTGCAGTGTCCTCCATACAGGTACCAGGTATTAGTGCTGCTGTTAGGAAGGTTGACACTGATAAAAAGCCTTTCGCAGGTAGGCTATACTTCGTGAAGGATACCAAGTTGGTGGTTCAAACTATTAATACTGGGCTTCCTGTCCAATATTGGCGTGAACTAGATTGGCAGTAGTCGCCAAGCTTCTATTAATCGGTATGGCTGGGATTATGTGTCCCAGCCATACTCAGGATGGAAGTTTGAGCAAAAGAACTTTCGTGAATAAAGGTGAGCTTATGTCAAGTGTACGAATGAAGATTGTATCTATTATTTTGTCCTGTCTGCTGTTGCCTTTGTTCGCAATGGCAGAACCAACCTATGATGAACAGGGAGATTTGATCAGGCCAAATTCTGAAAGGTATGCAGGTGTTTTGGATGATATCGGCCCGGCAAATCGTGGGGTGGTATCACTCATTGTTATAAATGATACCAGATATCAGGTTGATGAGGATACTGTTTATAGAAATATTCGCGGCAACTTATCTAGTTTGGCAAGTTTCAGCAGAGGAATGCAGGTTGAATATTATGCCCTGGAAAACCTTGTGACAAAGTTAAGGGTTTTATCACTTGCGGTTGGAGGCGATGGGGAGAGACGGGAAGAGCCACCCGTGCAATCACCGGGTACAGAAGATGTTCGACTGGAAGACGGGGTCTGGAAAAATTGATTTATACAGGGACTGGCGGTATGAAGAGGGTAAATGCACAAGGGTTTTCACTTATTGAAGTTGTGGTTGTTGTTGCCATTATAGGTATAGTAAGCCTTATCGCCATACCCAATATGATAGGATGGAGAGGAGAGCGGCAATTAGATGGTGCTGCCAGGAATTTTATGGCTGATATGCAACTGGCAAGGCTGAAAGCTATACGTGAGGCCGAAGATGTGTCTGTTGTTATCAATGTTGCGGCAAATTCCTATCAGATGATTGTGGATTCGAATAGCAATTATGCTCTTGATGCGGGAGAGACGGAGTTTCGAAATGTAACCATGCCGGTAGGAATTAGCATCGATGCGACCTTTGCCGGAGATAGAACACAGTTTGACTCACGTGGCCGGCCGAATATTATTGGTCGAGCAACGTTTCAAAATACTGCCGGCAATACAAGTGAGGTTTTTTTAAGTCGAATCGGTAGGTTGCGGATTCAATGATGCTGAGGGAGAGTGTTCGAAAATTTCCTTCTCCCTTAAGCAGCTAGATGATTCATTAGTCAGATATGACCTCAAAGCCAATTTGACTAATTGCCTTTTGGACAATCTCTGTATCGATTTCACCATTAAAAGTGGCCTCGGCTTGTTCAAGATTCACCTGAACATTACTGATTCCATCAATTGCTTCCAGGGCTTTAGTGGTAGAAGCCACGCAATGCGGGCAGCTCATTCCTTTTATTTTGACTGTGTTCATAGTGATTCTCCTTATTTAGTATATTTTACTGTTCGTTTTCAATAGACACACTAGCTACGTTAATTAGCAATATCGTCCTGTCAACTGAGAGCACTCCTCTCCCAGGGCCACTTTTCGTCTTCTATCAAGTTTCTCATACTCTCTTATCGTTCTAAAATAATAAGCACTTCTTTTACATTCAGCAAAAATCAGAAAGGCAAGCAGCAAGTGGATAATGATGAGCCATGATGAGTAAAACTGTGCCGGGATGAGCAAGCGATAGATAAGATGGGCTATCAGGCTAACGCTGGTGATGATTTTGAGTGGTTTAAGCCATTTTTCGCAGATAACCGAACGTGCGTCTGGGGATGCCTGGTGAATAATTTTACGGCAGCAATGGAGAAAACGACGATTCATTGGTTGTTTGCTCCTTCACTGACACCGGGTCCTGTAAGTCGACTTCTGCCGCCGGGAAGAGGAATGACCTTGATCTGGGTGGGAATTCGTTCTTTTAAGGCCTGGATATGGGAGATAACCCCGATCAGTTTTCCCTGTCTGCGCAACGATGCAAGGGTGCCAAGAGCTGTTTCCAGGGCTTCTTCGTCCAAGGTACCGAAGCCTTCATCAAGAAAGAGCGAATCTATCTGGATTGTTTTGCTTGCCATCCGGGAAAGTCCCAGGGCAAGTGACAGGCTGACGATAAAGGAT
>SWBY01002448.1_pt1 | contig 10543 bp, 9 predicted proteins | sample 4693071 | NCBI WGS metagenome assembly SWBY01 (sample SAMN10267273, study PRJNA491770) | bioreactor metagenome | isolation source: DHS bioreactor inoculated with marine methane seep sediment | place: Japan: Omine Ridge, Nankai Trough | collected 2006-05-06 | reverse complement strand
CAGATGTAAGCCCGGCCAGGGACGACCGGGCTACAAGGCTTTGATATTGTCTTAAAACCGCTGGCATGGACCTATGCATTGCAGATTTCGCAAGGTCCATGCCAGACCGAAGTTTTTCGCCAGAAAAACTTATTCTCTTCAGCGGTCAACATCGACTCGGGAGCGTTTATAGACCCGACGTCCCTGCCGGGTCACAGGGGATTGGACACGTAAAATACTGCCCGTTTGCTATTCTGCACCGTTTGAACTCATGACTGCATCCTTGATTAACCGGAAATATTCTGGAAAACCGGGATGAGCAAATCCGGCGACGATTTCAGAATTGTTTTAGGAGTTATATGACTCATTCACAACAGGAGCATGTTGATCAGAAATTGAAATGGTCCCGAACTTTAGGTAGGGTTCATTCGATGCTTGAAAACCTGGAAAAATTCGCAGAATATCTGATTCCTTACCGGAAATGGTTTCTGATTTTTACTATTGTGGGCTTCTTCGGGTTCCCCTGTGCGTTCCTGATCAGAACTCCAAATTTAAGCTCCATTGCAATTCTTGTCAGTGCTTGCTTTCTGGTCTGGTCCTGGTGTTTGTTTCTGATCACGGTCTGGTTTGGTCCCGATAAGGGTCAACTGATTCTTAAAACAATCCGGGGCAGACATCCCTGGGTGCGTTGGTTTTATTATATCAGTCGATACTGGAGTCCCATCGTGCTCCTCATGGGTTTCCTGACTTCCGTCGTTTTCCTCATTCTTTTTATTCTTACGGTGTTGTCCTCTCTTGATTGACGGATTGCCGGAACAGAATTACAATCAATCCTCTGAGAAGTATGGTTTTTCCATCTTCAGTGATTTTCGATTATTCAAGGATTTTGGAGGGTTTCATGAAAAAAACCGGTTTCATCATATTAAGTTTGACCCTGATAATGGTAATGGCCGCAATCTGTCAGGAACCCGTTCAATCCCTTCGGGTTTCACCGGTTGTCAGCGTCGTGCAGAATGTGGGACCGGCTGTTGTCAATATATCGACGGAGAAAGTCGTTGCCACCCGGGAGTTCAGCCCCTTTGGAGATCGTCGGATATTTGAATATTTCCAACCTTACAAGCGGCGGAACGTAACCCGTCAGACCCTGGGTTCCGGTGTTATCATCCGCGAAGACGGTATTGTTCTTACAAATGAACATGTCATATTACCGGCATCAAAAATTACCGTAACCATGGAAAACGGCCGGGAATTTGAGGCAGAGCTTCTGGGTGCTTCCCGGCGGTTTGATCTGGCGTTACTGAAAATTAACGCAACGGACCCGCTGCCGTTTGTTCCGTGTGGTTCTTCGGAGGACCTGATGATTGGTGAGACTGTTATTGCAATCGGCAACCCGTTCGGACTCGCCAGCACCGTCACCACCGGCGTGATCAGTGCAATAAATCGTACCGTGACCTTTCAGGACTCTGAAACACGACATACCCAGACATACAATGACTTCATTCAAACCGATGCTTCCATCAATCCCGGTAACTCCGGCGGTCCGCTCCTCAATATTTTAGGCGAACTGGTTGGGATCAATACGGCGATTTTTGCCGACGCCGATGGGATTGGTTTCACCATACCCATTGATAAAGCCAGACGGGTCATTGACGATCTTCTGACCACCGGTGATGTTCCCAGGATCTGGCTGGGAGTGCTGGTACAGAACCTGACACCGGCTCTGGCACGGCATCTGAAGTTTCCTGTGAATCAAGGTGTACTCATTTCGGAAATCCGAAAAGACAGTCCGGGATGGATCGCAGGTCTTCGCCGGGGTGATCTGATCGTCCGGGTGGATGGACAGGCAGTGATCAATCCGTCGGAATATCGTGAGCGGATCCGGGATTATACACCGGGTGACAAAATCCCCATGGAAATTTACAGAAAACGCGAGGAAATGGTTCTGGATGTTTACGGCGAGGAAATTCCCCTGGAACGTTCCCGGGATCTGGCCTGGGATCTCATCGGCATGCAGGTGTCCGATCTCTCGGCGAATCTTGTGAAGAAATACCGGATTCAGATGGAACGCGGCGTTGTGGCGATCAATGTGCGGCGTGGTTCACCGGCGGAAGATGTCGGCATCAAAAAGGGAGATGTCATTATTCAGCTTGATCGTACGCAGATTGGCGGATCGGATCATTTCTATGAAGGATTTCGACGGTCTCTCCACAGAGATTCAATTACACTGGTAATCATCCGGGGAGCAAATGCTTACCGGGTAACGCTTACCATTCAGTAATGACACGACACTATATCTTCCGGACACTCAGGCTGCGAATACGCAGTGTGGGATGACCGAACGCCCGGGGGACTCCTCCGGCAATTGATCCCGGAACCGGAAACATATCGAAATTATTCCCGATCCGATCGATCTTATTCAAAAAATCAGTAGCGCCGCAGACTAATGCCATGTTTTTTACCGGATGTGTCAGGGCGCCATCCTGAATCATGAATGCGGACGTAATGGGATAGACCCATTGTCCGGAATCCGCCCGCCCGGGAGCCACTCCCCGGATATAGATACCCCGGGCAGTGTCTGCAAGGATTTCAGCCGGCTCATTCTTCCCGGGCAGAATGTGTGTATTGGTGGGATAAATCCGGAGAAGCTCCCCTCTGGGGGTTCTCCGGGAATTTCCGGTGAGTGGTAATCGCAGACGGTCGGCGGTGAGTTGATCCGTCAGGAAACCTTTTAGAATTCCCTTGTCAATAAGTGTTGTTTTTCCGGTCATCGTGCCTTCATCATCGATATGAGATGTGCCGGCAACCCGGGGGTAACGCCCGTCATCCACCAGAGTTAACTCCGGCGCTGCCACAGGTTTTCCAATGGATCCGGACCACGGTGAAGTTCTGTTCAGAACAAGATCACCCCGGAGATGTCGGTTGAGTACATCCTCAAACAGGGGTCCGCCGGCACCACTCTCAAGAATAACGGAATACCGTCCCGGGGCAATTGGCTCTGCGCAAAGCATCTCCACGCTTTCCTCCGCCGCCAATCGTGCTGTGATCCGTGGTGTGGAGGACTGAAAAAGTTCAAAACCGGCCCGGTATGCGAGCGTACGGTGGGCACTGTATTGGTGTGTACCGCTTTTGGCGGTGACTTCCATGGATAGCGATATCAGGGGTTGGTAATCGATACGGAAGAGACCCCGGCTGTTGCAAAGAAGAATCCATCGCGCCACATCCCGGTAAACTAAACTGACATCCTTTATGAGATTACTGGTATCTCCGGCGTGCCTGTTGATATCATGGAGAACCTCATGACACGCGCTTTCATGAATTTTTTCTATGGGCTTTACCGCAAGTATGGCGCCTCTGAAATGCTCCGGTTTCCGGTTAAAATCAGGGATTTCCACATGTTTTGAAGCCCGGGGAAGTTGTCCACGAGCGGTCCGGGCGGCCTGCCGGAGATTTCCCGGGTTCAGTCCGTTGGCCCGTTGGTATGCGACTTCGCCGTTTTTAATCAGCCTGACAATTGCGTCTTCCGTTGTGGTTTTTTCAGATGTCGAAATTTTACCGTCTTTCAGTCCAATTGTTCTGTCGATTCGCTGTTCCATGAATAGTTCAGAAAAATCAGCACCATGTCCGACACCGATCTTAAGCACTTTGCGGAAATCATCCGGGTCAATATGGAAATTACCGCCGGTAATCGGGGCATCAGCCATCACAGACGTGCCGGCAGTCAGTGCGATGGCGCTTGCGGCCAGGACATGGCTTCCAAGATGAAGGAATGCGCGTCGGTTCAATTCTTTGTCAGTAAATTTATTCACACTGAAATCCTCTGCTGATGGTCCGTCACAATTCCGGTATTGATTTTATCACATTTCGCTCCTAAATTGTTATTGTTAACCCCACACTTGGGAAAAGAGGAATATCAGTATGTTGTTTACCTGTCAGTTGCGTGATTATTTATTACTCATTTTTATACTCACTGGAATCATCGGGGCAGGACTGTCGGGATGTGGGAAGGATCGGGTGGAAACGGTTCCGCCCATTGTTTTTCAGCCGGTTCCCGGGGGTATTTCCGGCCCGGAGATCAGTGACAATCTGGTGATAACCGTTGTGGATCGAACCTATGGAAACCCCCTTTCCGGTGCCCGTGTTTTTGTCCATCAGGGTAAATCACTCACTCTGGTGGCGGAAATGGAAACCGATGAAAATGGCGTGGCGGATTTCACCGGTGGGAATATCAGCGGTCCGGTGACCGTTACCGCGATCTGTCAGGTAAATATGGCGTACGATACCCTGACCCTGAAAAATATCAATGCATCTCAAATTGAAATGCCTCTTCAACTGCGGAAAAAGAACACGAAAACCAAAATCGCCATGCAATTTGAAGGTCTCGACACAGGGGATCTCATGCTTGCAGCATTCAGAAATACGATTCCGCTTCAGCCGGTTAATCTGGATCCGGAATCCGATGAGGATTCATCTGGTGTTCGAATACTGAAACGCACGGTGTACCGTCAACCTCTGGGTCTTTCTGCTCTGGTGTACGACCAACAGAAACAGCCGTCCGGGTTTGGTGCGATTATTCGGCCCTCTGGTCCGCCCCCGCGATCCACACCCATACGGTTTCCCATTCACCGAATCACCGATAAGAATTTAAAAAAAATGACCGGCTCAATTGAATTACCGGAAAACATGGATCAACCTCCGGACGGATGGGTGACATCATCTCATGTGACCATGAAAGTGCTTGCTTCCGGAGGAATCTGCGGTTCTGTGATTGCCGGTCTTGTTGAAATATCAGACGATCTCAAATACCGGGCGGATTTCATAAAAATTCCTGATCTGGAGAGTTATATTCTGGAAACCGTGGTGAGGAATGGTCGTTCCGGGAATGGACAGGAATCAATTTTTTACATCCGGGATGGGTTTGACAATCTTCCGGTTGAAATGAATATTCAGTGTCCTCCCGTACCTGTTGGGATTTTCATGGAACGAAAACACACTGATATTTACCCCGTTTTCCGCTGGGATTCCGCAGGGGGCAATCTTCAGAAATGCACCCTGTTCAACTCCGAATATAATTACTACTGGGAAATATATGATCGCGGAGATCCTCAAAACGCTGTTCTGACTGTTCCTCCGCTGGAACCGGGATCACCGGGTACTCTGGTTCCCGGTGAGGTGTATCGTTTTCAGGTGGAATCCATGAGTGTCAAGGACCTGGACTACAATCACTGGAGTTTTCAATCAGTGGAATCCGATCTTCGGTACCGATCCCGGAGTTCCCCCATGAAATTCAAAATGATGGCGGTTTCTCCGGCCCTTCCTGACGCGTCTTCCGGTGAATAATCCGGTCGGGATACCACGGTAGGTTTGACACGAACCCTCCTGTCAGGTAAAAAAAGACGGGTTTTAGTGGTGTCACCCGTAAAAAGGAGGGTTGGCAAATGACGATGGCATTTAAAAATTTTCTGCTCACCGGCGAGCCCGGGATCGGAAAAACAACAATTATTAAAGCGATTCTCAGCGAAATCAGACTGGAGGCCGGTGGTTTTATAACCGAAGAAATGCGGTCAGGGAAAACCCGAAAAGGATTCCAGTTAATGACACTTGACGGCAAACAGGCGGTCCTGGCTTCCATCAGTAAAAAAAGCACCTATAAAGTTGGGAAATACGGTGTGAATCTTGATGTGTTGAAAGATCTTGCTGTTCCGTCATTGCTTAACGCTCTGGATAAAAAAGAACTGATCGTTGTGGATGAAATCGGTAAAATGGCGTGTTTCAGTAAGGAGTTCCGGGATGTTGTGGAACGATGCCTTAACTCGACTAAACCGGTTGTCGGCACAATCCAGAATTTTGCCAGTCCATTCATCAATGCGGTGACTAACCGGGAAGATGTTGTGATTATTACGGTCACTGATGCTAACCGGAATGAATTGGCTGATAATATTGTGGAAATTCTCAAACAGTTCCAGATCAAAAAACCATCTAAAAAGAAATCCGGAAAAAAGCGTAAGTAATCCGTTGAAACCTGCTGATACTCAACAAATTCGCAGAGTGATGCTGATTCAGGCGCCTTTGGGTCGATGGGAATACCCGGTTTATCCCCTGGGATTGGCTACCCTTGCCGCTTCCATGGATTCCTGTAAATTCAATATTCGGATCATGGATGCCAATCGGGTGGATCCGGCTGATCAGGAAGCGGAAATTCAGGAGTTTCAGCCTGAAATCATCGGGTTGTCCCTCAGAAACATTGATTCCCAGATGCGCCGGGACCTGTTCTATTATTACCTGTATTTTTGTGAGTATCTCAAAACTGTCCGGGCCTGGTCCCCCCATGCCGTGATTATTCTGGGAGGGTCCGGTTTCTCCCTGTTTCCAAAACAGATCATGGAACAGAACCTCCAGGCGGATCTGGGTGTTTATCTTGAGGCGGATACCACGTTTCCTCAACTTCTTGATCAGTTGAGTGATCCCGGATCTGTTCCCGGTGTCTATTACAGGGAAAACGGTTGTGTGATGTTCTCCGGAGCTGCCGCTTTACCGGATATTCCGTCCCGGATGCTGCCCCGTTATGATCTGTTGGATCCGAAACCGTATGAAGGCAGCGGAGGTGTGGGTATTCAGACCAAGCGTGGCTGTCCCATGAAGTGTGTTTACTGTACATATCCCCATCTCAATGGCACCTGCTTCCGATCCCGGGATGTGGATGATGTCATTGCTGAAATAACAACACTTCACAATGACTTTGGCGTAACCGAATTCACTTTTGTGGACGGTGTGTTCAATCTGCCGAAGTCACGAGCCGTGGAGATTATCGATAGAATTGCGGCGCTGGAATTTAAGATCACGTGGCGGGCCTGGTTTACTGAAAAGGGTTTTGATCAGTTGTTCGCTGAACGATGCCGGGATACCGGCTGTCCGGAATTCTCGTTTTCTCCCGATGGTTTCAGCCCGGAAACATTGAAAGCCCTGGGGAAAAATATTTCCGTGGCTGATATCGAACGGATTTATCAGATTGCACGGGATACGGATAATATCCGGGTGGCCTTCAATTTTTTCTGGAATCCACCGGATCAGACTCTCGGATCATTTGTTAAAATGCTGATATTCGCGTTAAAATGCAAGTTGACGCTGGGCCGCAAAGCCGGTGGTATTATATTTGGAAATATGCGGATTGAACCGGGAACACCACTCTGGCATCGTGCTGTCGATGATAGTGTTATTTCACCGGAAACAAACCTGCTTCCCTCTGATGTTGACACATTGGAGGGTACGTTTTATTCCAACCCCGGAACACGGTATCTGGATACGGTTTTTCACCTCTACACCCGGATCTGGAGATTAAAACAACGCGTTTCCGGTGCTGGAGGAGAGAAATCATCATGACGTTATCGAACCGATTGACCTTTATTCGACTGTGTATGGCGCCCCTCTTTTTCGGGATGTTCTGGCTCGAAATCTCACTGGCGCAACCCCGGGTGTCACTGGTGATTAATCTCCTGCTTATCGTTCTGGCTGCTATTTCAGAGATAAGTGATGCTCTGGATGGCCGAATTGCCAGGGATCGGAATGAAGTAACCGATTTCGGCAAACTCTTTGACCCTTTTGCGGATTCCGTATCACGATTTACGTTTTTCCTGTGTTTCTGGTGGATCAACCTGTTTCCGGCATGGATGGTAGTGATCCTTTTCTACCGGGATGCATGCATTTCCTTCCTTCGCCTTGTGGTGCGAGGTGAAAACGTCGTGCTGGCTGCCAGGAAGAGTGGAAAAATCAAAGCCGTCTCCCAGAGTATTGCAATTTTTGCCATTCTGGTCGGCCGTGTTATCCAGCATTTTTTCCCGGAATTCCCCCTGAAACCAATCGCCTGGTGGGTGATGCTCTGCGTGGTGATTATCACGGTCCTTTCTTTCATCGACTACCTGCACGCTCATCGCGAAATTATCAGGCAGATAGAAAAATAACGGTCCCGGTCAAAACATGAATTTTCCTGAAAACAGGCATGATTGCACTACCGGCGGTTCTGTGGTGGCTATGGTTTCTTTGGGATGCAGTAAAAACACAGTGGATTCCGAAAAAATTCTGGGTGAAATTCGCCGTGCCGGGGGTCGAATCACCGGAAATCCGGCTGATGCGGGGATAATTATCGTTAATACTTGCGGTTTTCTGCAAGCAGCACGGGACGAAGCCCTGGATACCATCCGGGAAATGGCGGGTTACAGAACCCACGGAAACCTCACGCGCCTGGTCGTGACCGGATGTATGGTGCCGGCGGATCGGCAGGAAATCGAGAATATTCCCGGTGTAGATCTGAGTGTCACGCCGTTTGAACATGAAAAAATTATTCAGTTGATCGCCTCGAATGATTCCCCGCCGGGATCGTGTTCCACATCGGGTCAGGATCATCGGTTGTTCGTTACTCCCCCATCTTATGGATACCTGAAAATCTCAGATGGCTGCGACAATCGCTGCGCTTACTGCCGGATACCTTCTTTGCGAGGCGGATACCGGAGTTTTTCCGAAGCTGCCATTCTTCGGGATGCACAGCGGATTATTGAAACCGGCCGCCGGGAGATTGTCGTCATTTCTCAGGATAATACCCGGTATGGGGAAGATTTTCCGGAGGGTCCGTTTATCGCGGATCTCATGGAAACCCTGGCTGAGCTTCCACACCTGCTCTGGCTGCGACTGATGTACATGTACCCGTCCCGGTTATCCGATGAACTTCTGGATCTCATGGCAGGGCAGCCGAAAATCTGCCGGTACCTCGATATACCACTCCAGCATATCGACTCCCGGATGCTCCGGCGGATGAACCGGTCTTATGATGAGTCATCAATATACCGGTTGATGGATCGTATCCGAACAAAAGTTCCTGGAATCGCTCTTCGCACCACCTTGATGACCGGGTTTCCCGGTGAGGATGAAAGCGGGTTTGAGGCCATGAGGTCCTTTGTTCAGAAAGGGTATCTGGATCATCTGGGTGTGTTTACCTTTTCGCCGGAACCGGGTACACCGGCGTTCACCATGGATGGTCAGGTTCCGTTGGAAACTGCGGAGGTCCGCAGAGATGAACTGATGCAGATCCAGCAGTCGATATCCCTTAAAGCCAATCAGAAGAGAGTGGGGCGCCGTGAGATCGTTCTAGTGGATGAACGGTTGGATAATGGCGGGAACAGTGTGGTGGGGCGGATGGCAAGCCAGGCGCCTGAAGTGGACGGTGTGGTTTATATTGATACGGATATCGCACCGGGGTCGGTTCTGGAAGTGGTGATCACAGATGCCGATCATTATGACTGCCGGGGGATTCCGGTGTCGGCGGATGATCTGAAATGAAATTTTTAACCTGGGTGGCAACGGGAGCGGGCGTGGGATTGATCCCCCTGGCGCCGGGGACATTCGGTACTTTATTGGCAATACCGATCTACTGGGGGTTGATGCTGGGCCTGGATGCCATGGTCGGTGAATCCCCTTTCCGCCTGGTTTTATATGTTTTGGTGATTGTGGGGCTTTTTCTAATTGGCTGCCGTGCGGCTGATGAGGCTGAGGATTATTTCTCGAAAAAGGATCCGGGACAGGTTGTGATTGATGAGATTGCCGGTTATCTCACGGCAATGACTGCACTCCCGCTGTCCCCGTCCTGGGTGATTGCCGGATTTCTGTTGTTCCGCATATTCGATATTTTCAAAATTTGGCCGGCCAATATCATGGAACAGAGATTTTCCGGTGGGTTAGGCATTATGATTGACGATATTGTATCGGGAATTCAGGTGGCGCTTATACTGAATATTTTTCATGTGTTTCTTTGAAATTTGTCAGAAAAAGTTCAATCGTTTAAACTGTTTATGATGAAGTTGTATGTTGGTTTCAGGCAATCGGGATTGAGAAGAAGGGTAGATTTGTATTTTTCCACCAGAGATAATCCTGTGGAAAGACTTGACAATGCAAATTGCCTTGGATTAAAGTCCCGAAGTCTAATTATTTTTTTTTAAGCAGGAGTTAGGTGATTATGAACAGAAATTTAAAACTGGTAAGTATTCTTCTCGTGGCTCTGTTCGTTGTCGGTTCAATGCTGCCGGTCCAGGCCGGCACCAAAGGGCGGTTGATCGTCAAAATTACAGATGGAAATACGGGGGATCCTCTCTCCGATGTGGCCATTAAACTGGTGAGTGAAAAATCCGCTGCCCGGATTTACGATATGGAAACCAATAAAAAAGGGAAAGCGATGATTTCGGGTCTTGACCCGGATAATTATACCTACACCGCGGTCAAAGAGGGCTACCTGACCCTGAAAGGCAGTGTTAAGCTGCGTATCGGTTTCAAGACCGAGGCTGACTGGAAAATGCTGACCATTGAGGATGCCAAGGAAAAGCAAATTGCGGGTGCTCTGGAAAAAATGACTGAAGAGGAACGGAATCAGTATCAGGCCATGGATGAGCACAATAAGGGAATGGATGCTTATGAAAAAGATGATATTCCTGTAGCTAAAGCATCTTTCCTGAAAGCCATTGAGCTGTGGCCGGATATATCCTATCTTGAATATCTTCTTCTGGGTCAGTTTGCATGGAACGAT
>SWBY01006897.1_pt2 | contig 10595 bp, 13 predicted proteins | sample 4693071 | NCBI WGS metagenome assembly SWBY01 (sample SAMN10267273, study PRJNA491770) | bioreactor metagenome | isolation source: DHS bioreactor inoculated with marine methane seep sediment | place: Japan: Omine Ridge, Nankai Trough | collected 2006-05-06 | reverse complement strand
ATTCATCGTATGGCTGGCTGAAGCCCTGATCATTCGAGATGGCTACCTCCCGGCTTGCCAGCCTGCCAATCGACCACCTGATCGCCGAGACTGCGGCGTTCCCAGTCGCTTCCCCGGATTCATTCTTCTTGCACACCACCTGTCTGCACCCATGCATGAAAAATGGCACGGACAAGCTTTGGCGCAGCGCCGAGCGAGTGTTTGCTGGTGCATTTCCGGCATTCTCCATTGATGAGTTGGTGGCCACGCGGGATTTGCTCTGGTTTGCAGGTTCGCCGTGGGACGTCGTCTTTCTAGGGGATTACCTGTGCAAGCTAGCGGCCGATTTGCTTGAGCATGTCGGAGGAGATGCAAGGCCTCGGGATTCAGCCAACTCGATGCCATCAGGCAGAGGCGGTCCAGGCTCGCCATGGGCCAGGGCACGCCGTTCCTGGCGCTGGGTCTCCTTCGCTATACCGCCGGACCTGTTGCTTGCAGCGATGGGCGTAGGCCAATCCGAAATCCCGCGTCAGGTCCACTTGATGGCTCCCGACTTGGAGCAATGCCTGGCGGATCGTGGCTTTGCAGAGCCGCACCTGCACATTGGCGCAAGCATGGATTTCGCCACGCTTTGGGCTGGAGTGCTATGGAATCTGTCCCGGTATGAGTTGAAGGAGGATGCCTTCAAGAGCCCGGGCGCTTGCTTCGACGAGGGCCGTGAACTCGGTCCGTGGTTAGTACGGGGGGCCTTATGCCGTTACGTGCTCGGCTGTTTCTTGGCCACAGATCCTGTCAACCGCCCGGCGAAATATAATTGTAGCGACTACCTCTCGACGAGTGTGCTCGGACGAACAGTGGAAGTGGCAGGGCCCACCGCAGCGGCGCTTCTCTGTCAAGCCCTGGAAGATCTGGCCTGGGCGCGGCTGACTCGACCCGGGGCCGCCTACTCGGACCTCCAGGGGCTCTACAGCAAGCTCACACGACTGCAAATGCATGCTTTCCCCGACGACCTCGCTGACGCTCAATGGGCCGATCCTCTCGCTCCACAATTCTCACCTGGGCAGGATGGCCTGCCGACGCCGGAGATGCAGTTCGTGGCCCGAGGACTGGGCTACCTCCAGGCCCGCCCAAAGGACGCGTGCTTTGCGCGGCTTTTCTGGCAGGTTGTACGGTTGCGTGCAGTTTTCTATCGCCACGTTGTCCAGCGACCAATGACGCCTGGCCTGCAGTGGTTCGTGCGTTTCTACGGCCGGCTGGGTCCGGCAAAGCGGCATTTCAGTCAAAGGCTGCTCGTGCAGGCGGCGGCGCAGACGAGCGGTCTAGGTCGTGGACTGCGCTCTCTGGAATTGCGCACGACTCCGAAGCCGAAGGTAACGGACATGCTGGCTCTGGTCCAGCAGACCATCATCGCTGCAGCGGATCTCACCTCAACAGAAAACGGTAAGACGAAGGAAATGCCGCCTGGTGAGTTCGAGCTGGGCCTTGTGCTCCATCTGTCCAAGGACCGGGGCGGTGGCGGTCGAGTTGGCCTCAACCAAGCCCACTGGATCAACAGCAATGCTGACCCTTCTGACCATAAGACCAATCCTACAGGCTACCGGTACGCGAACTTCTACGCAGTTAAGCGGCGTGAGGCGCAGTCCCTGGCGTGGCTTTTGGTCAACTTCCCCACTGCCCTTAAGGTGGTGCGTGGCATCGACATCTGTACGGACGAGCTCGGCGTCCCCACGTGGGTAATGGTCCCGCTGTTTCGCTTCTTGATCGACACGGGGAACCATGCTTCGGCGGTGTTGAAGCAGGATCTCGGGCTCGATATTTCACCCCTGCGCGTCACGGCCCACGTGGGCGAGGACTACGTCCACCTGCTGGGTGGTCTGCGACGAGTGGATGAGAGCCTCGAATACCTGGGATTGCGTGAGGGTGATCGGATCGGCCACGGTGTTGCATTGGGGGTCAACGCGCAGGAGTGGAGCGCGAGAACGGCCCGCATCGCGCAGACCCGCGAGGAACGTCTGCTCGATCTGGTGTGGGAAGGGCGCTTCTGCCGACGAGAGTGCATTGGCGGAGGCGCCAACAATCGTTTGCTCAAGCGTTGCCACGAGATTGCCCGGTTGTCCTCTCTGATCTTCGGGGAATACCTTTCACCTGAAGCGGTAGAGCAGCTCTACGATGATTTGCACCGTGAGGCGATTCTGAAGCAGGTTGGTTTTCCACAGGGAGGTCTCCACCTTGCCGGAATCGACTCAGTAACACGGTGGCCAGGTCAACCTGAGGAGCGACGACGGCTGGACCGAATCCACAAGTATCTCACGAGCCCGGAAGTTTTCAGCCAAGGACAGGTGCTTGAATGGATCGACACGAGTGACGAGGGGGCGATCCTCGAAGAAGTCCAGCAGGCTCTCAAGTGCAAGGTGGGGGCACGGAACATCTCCATCGAAATCAATCCCAGCTCCAACCTGCTGATAGGCAACCTCGGAGACGTTCGCAACCACCCCTTTTGGCAGCTACAGCCGCCACTGCTTCCGTCGGTCTCCAATCCCTCGCTGCTGGTCCCAGCCGAGGGCGCAACAGTGGCAGAACTGCCTCAGTTATTGGAGCAGGCACCTACCGTGAGTGTTTGCATCGGATCGGACGATCCGATTACCTTCGCGACCACGCTACCGGGAGAGTATCAACTCGTCAGCGATGCGTTGATTCTCGCCGGACTGTCCAGCGCTGCGGCTGCGGGCTGGATCGACAACGTTAGGAACAATGGACTGCGGGCTCGCTTCACCTTGCCCGGACCGTATAGAACACTGTCGATGGATACCGTGCCGCGTCGTGTTAGCTTTGAGCCGATCCTGTGAAGGTGTGAATGGTGCCTTGCTCGGCGGTGGTGGATTGCAGGCGCTCAGCACGGCACAAGGGAAACGGCAGCCCACAGAATGTGGTGGCTCGACCGCTACCGTTTCCGCTCGGTGACGGTGTGCTCATGGCCTCCTCCATCAACGAGAGGTGACTACCAAATCGTCGCCTTTCGCGTTGGGGTCCAAGTCGGGGCGGTGGAATACAACGGTTATTGGCGCGGAGTGGCTAGACTTGTTTGCTTGAAGGTCGATGATACGAGTGGCTACATTGGCGAGTGAGGCCACGGAGGACGCAATCTTCGGGTCGAGCGCTCCGGTGCGAAGCTCTCCGATCGTCTCGGCCACAAGAGCGAGCACGTCGGCGAGCGTTAGTAGTTTGAGCCGCGCGGCGTCGGGTGGGAGCACCTTCACCTTGCCCTTGGCGCGCCCACCGGCCTGACGTGCATTCCGCCGCTTCGCCTCCGCTTCCAGACTCGGGTCGTGGTTCATGCAGAACACCCCCGATCCGCCACTCCATGGCGCGAACGGGCAGGGCTTGCCTTGCTTGGTCTTGGCGGCACAGCGGCGCTGAGCGAGCATGGGAGGGGCGATGCTTGGAGTACTTGGCGCCATTCCCTGTCAGCGGGCAGTGTGGCGGTGCGGTCTGCATGCTGGCCAGCCTCCCCACCTCGAATCGCCGCTCAAATGCTGAGCGATGGCCTCCGAAAAGTGTGGTGAGCGCGATTTCGCCGTGCTCGCGGAAAGCGTAGGCAGTTATCTCATCGCAGGCGATCTGGAACTGGACGTCGGACAAACGGACGTCCGACGATTGCTCATTAGCTGTGAAACCCTCGTCGTTGGCTAGCCCGTGAGCCACACATTGCGCTTCGTACTGGGCGAGGAAGCGCTCGCAAAAGAGCTGCTGGTGGCGGTCCTCGGCGACGCCAATCAAGGCGCTGGCGATCAGAAAGAACGTGACATGTTCAGGAAGAATCCCCGCCGCCCGAGCCTGTCTTCCAGCCGTGAGCAGATCTGCCCAGGTGGGCGGCTTTCGATTCTGGCCAATGTTGTGTGATGGGGTCATTGTGCAACGGCTCCCCCTCGCCGTGTTGAGGTCTGCTCACTCGTCGCAGGAAATGGGCGTACCAGCCAGGCGTACCCTCGAACGGTACGCCCTGCATTTTGGTTGATCAGCTTGGAACACTCGACCGTAGTCATTTCATCAATTTACCAATCATCTCAAGTCCGAGTCGGACCCTCACACGGTGGAGGCCGTCGGTTCAAATCCTACTGCGCCCATAACGAAATCGGTCAGTTGGAGCCTTCTCCACTGACCGATTTTGCTTTTCAGGGCAACGCACACCACCATGCACACCACCTGGTCCTCCTTGTCCTTGACTCTGATCTGACAGTGTCGGCATCCATGCCGCAACGACCCTGACGAGGGCAAGCAACGCTCCAAACTTCACACTTTGGGTACTTGTGCCTACAATCCCACCGGGATCCGGCTATCCCAACGCGGTGGTGAATAAAGGCGCGCGGCCAATGTCCTCGGGTGATCTCAATATCGGCAGGGTCTTCAACCAGACCTACAAGGTCGAGCAGTTGATTGGGGAAGGGAGCATGGGCACCGTCTACGTGGTGTCCCACACCAGGGTTAAACGCCGGTTCGCGCTCAAGCTGCTCAAGTCGGAGCTGGCCAGCGCCAGCCCCGAAGCGCTGACGCGCTTCCAGAGAGAGGCCGAGATCACCAGCGGGCTGGGGCACCCCAACATCGTCGAGGTGCTGGACTTCAACCGCACCGCGGACGGAGCCCACTACCTGGTGATGGAGCTGCTCGATGGCCAAGACCTGACCTCCCTGCTCGACAGGCCCCAGCCTGTGGGGCTCGAAGAGGCGCTGACGATCCTGCGGCAGGCTGCCTCGGGGCTGCAGGCAGCCCACGAGGGCGGCGTGGTCCACCGGGATCTCAAGCCATCCAACCTCATGCTCTGCGACTACGCCGGCCGCCAGGGGGTGGTCAAGATCCTCGACTTCGGCATCTCCAAGGTCCTCGGCCACGAGTCGTCACTGACGGCGACCACGGCCGTGATGGGCACGCCGTTTTACATGTCGCCGGAGCAGGCCGACGGGCGCTCAGCCGAGGTGGACGCCCGCAGCGACATCTTCTCGCTGGGCGCCATCGCCTACCACCTGATCAGCGGGCAGCTGCCGTTCCCGGGCCACTCGGCCCTCGCGGTGCTGTTCAAGGTGGTTAACGAAGTGCCACCGCCGCTCCAATCCCTGCGCCTTGACGTCCCGATGCCGCTGCAGGCGGCCATCGAAAAGGCCACGAGCAAGGACCCCGGCCAGCGGTACCCCACCATGAACGCCTTCATCGCGGCGCTCGTCGACGCTTCAGAAGACACGGTGGCCGAGGTCCCGGTGCGCGCTGGGGTGGCCGCTGCAAGCGCCTCGCTCGCCGGTGGGGCACCTGTCGCGGAGGACGACCCGCTCGCCGGCACCCTGGGTGACATGATGGGTGAGGTCCTGCCCGGCCGCCCGCACGGCACGCGTACCTACGCCCTGATCGGCGCCGCCATGCTGCTGGTCTTCGGCGTCATGGTGATGATCATCGCCCTCTACCCCGACAGCCCCACGGGCAGCACCTTGTCCGCCTCGCCGCCCTCCGACGGCCAGAGAGTGCAAACCGCGCGGAACGAGACCGACGCCGCGCCGCGGGGCAGCCCCGTGACGGCCTCGCTGCCACCTGACGCGCGGACGTTGGTCGAGGCGAAACAGTCACCAGCAACAGCACCTGCCTCGGCCCGCCAGGACTCCGGCCACGACCAGAGCACGGGTCGCCGCGCGACCCGCAAGGAGGTGAAGCACCGCAGGACCAAGCGTCTGATGCGCGGGTCGGTGACGATCACCACGTTCGATCGTGGTGAAGAGCCGCTGACCGCCAGGGTCTACCTCAACGGCGGATACATCGGGCAGAGCCCGATCACCTTCTCGGTGGCGCGGAACCGCGCTCACCGCATTCGTCTGGAGGCCTCAGGGTTCCGAACGGTCCACCGCCGAATCAAGCTCCGTCGACGTAAGGTGACCCTCCCCTTCCGGCTGGACCCCAGCGGCAACAACAAGTAGCGTTGTGTCATGCGATCCGTGGTCCTGCTGGTGATGGGATCGTTGGCGGCCCTCAGTCTGGCCCCGGCGGCCTCGATCGCTGGTCCCGCCTCGCCCCGGGGACGCGGCGCCAAGACCGACCTGCTGAAGCAGGGCGTGCGCCTCTTCAGCCACGGGCGCTTCAACCGCTCATTACGGGTCCTCGAGCTGGCTCACAAGCGGGCCGCGAAAAGGACAGTCGATCGCCGGCGGACGGCGAAGATCTTGCTCTACATCGGGCTGAACCACGCCGTGGGTGGCCGAAGCAAGCTCGCCAAACAGGCCTTCTCCGCCGCGCTGGCCCACGACGCCGATCTGCGCCTGGAGGCCCGGCGCTTCAAACATGATCTGCAGCAGATCTTCGACCGAGTGCGCGACCGGCTCGTCCTGCTCGCCGTGTCGGCCGACCTCGACGGAGCCGTGGTGGTGGTGGACGGTGAGGTCATCGGCGCGGCGCCGCTGCGCGCGCGTCTGGGCGCCGGCCAGCACGTGGTGGAGGTCCGCCGAGAGGGTGCGGTCTATCAAACGTCCGTCGAGCTCTCGCGGGGTCGCCCGGCCTCGGTCCGCGCCGTCTTGCGGCGCGCTGAACCCTTTCCCGCAGCCGCCGGGAGAGACCCCGCGCGGCGGCGCCAAGACGCGCCCTCGTTCTGGGGCCGGCGGAGACTATGGACCTGGGTGGCGGCCGGCGCTGCGGTGGCGGTGTCAGCCGCGTCAATCGGGGTCTGGGCCTCGGCCAACGCGACCCACAAAAACGAGTTCACCTCCATGTGGAATGAGTACGACCCGGATGCTCCGGACGCCCGGGTCCAGTTCGCCGAGCTGGAGTCCAAGGCCGGCTCCATAAGCGATCACGTGCTGGCAGCGCGGGTGCTCGCCGGCGTGGCGGGCGGCCTCGCGATCAGCGCCGCCGTGCTGCTCTATTTCGAGGGGCGACCCTCCCCGGAGCGAAGCGTAGGCCGCGGACAGAGTGTGCGGGTCGCGCCGCTGTGGGGCGAGGCGGCGGGCGTGACGGTGGTGGGTCGGTTCTAGGCTGGTTCCAGGCCTTGCCGTCCGGACGCGCTCACTTGCAGCACAATGCGCCCCTGATCTGGGCAATGGACGGTTGCGCATACCAGAAGGCCTTGGCCGCGGGTTTCCCCACGGCGTGACAGTCGATACTGGTGGTGACACCAACATAGGCGTGGGTGATGCTCGTAGTGAACTTGTTGGTCGTCGCCACCGAGCCAGTGGGACACAGCCAGGCGACAGGCAACGTGTTGGTGTGTGCGGTGCCGTCGCACGCTTTGCAGGCGGTGTCCGTGGGGGAGACCAGATTTGCCGTATTGCCGTCCAGGACGCAGCCGGCCAGCCAGTAGAGATAGATGACCGGCAGGAACTGCTTGCTCGTAAACGCGGCCTTGTACGTCGACGCTGGGCAGAGTTTCCAGCCAGCGGCTACGTTACAGAGCGCCGCGGCCTGACACTGGTTGACGGGCACCGCCTTTTCACAGGCGGCGAAGTTCCCCTTCTGGAAGAACATGACCGCTGGCGGCTTGCAGGGGCTGGTGGGGAGATCGGACGCTGGTGTGTCCGTGGCCTGGGTTTGGTCAACGTGCTTGCTGTCCGGGCCAGGCCCGTCAGACTTTGCGGCGTCCGGCAACGGCTGTATTGCGTCTTTCGCGGCCCCATCAGCGGGGGGCAAGCTGTCGAGGGCGACATCGAGCGGCGAGCTGTCCAGCGGGGCCTCCGGGAGGGTCACGTCCAGCGAGCAGCCGCCCAGACCGACGGCCAAGCCTAGCACCAGACCAAGGGAGAACCAGTTCATCGATCTCAGAGTACCGACCGGTCGGAGAAGGGGCAAGCCACTGGCCGAACTGGCACCACGTCAACACCTCTTGCCTGCGGTGTCTCCCCTGTAGCTATACCACCCGGACAACACCCGTCCAGTTGGTCCTACGCCTCCTACGCCTGCGCGCAAGAGGGCGCGCATTGGCCGTCAGCGGTAGAGGCTGGCGTCGGAACTCAAGGCGGTGGCGACACTGAGGAAGTGGCTCTCCACAGCGCCCGAGTCGATCTCCTCGCCGGTGAAGGTCACGCGGCAACTGTGACCTCTGTAAAGGCGCGCGTGCCGCGGAGGGTCTGCGCGACGGCGTCCACGCCCTCGAGGGGCTGCCGCGGGACCGGCTTCATACCTCCCTCTCCTTAGCCAAGGCCCTCGATAAATACACGCAATTTCGAGAGGACGGTCGTTGCGACGGCCATCTCCTTGGCAGTCATCACAGAGGCGAGTGACCGCTCGAATTCGTGGCTGCGGTCGTGGATCTCCTCGAAAAGCTCGATCCCCTCCGGTGACAGTTTCAGGTAACTGCGTCGTCCATCCCTGGGATCCGTGTGGCGCTGTACGAGACCTTCGCTCTCCATGGCCTTGACCTGCCGGGTGACTGCCGCCGCGTTGATCGAAGGACTGCGGTATGCTCAGGATTGGCCACATTCACTAGGTCGCATGGAGGCAAGGATGATCCCGGCTCGAGAGTTCAAAGCGTTGGCGCTCGCCACGATCGGGCTGCTCTTGATCGCCGCTCTCGGCTGCAGCGACGACCCTGTCGACGATCCGCCCGCGGGCGGATCGTTCACCTTTCAGCACGGAGGCCTGAGCCGCAGCTACCAGCTCTACCTACCCGGGGGGCTCCCGGCCGACGCGCCGCTGATCATGGTCTTGCACGGGATGGGATCGACCAGCGACTGGGCCAATCAATGAGGGAGAGAAACGTCCTGTTGATGGCGGTCGCGGTTGCCTTTCACCTGCCGGGCCTCAAGATTCTCTTCAACAGGACTCCGTCTCGCGGTGTTGTCTGCGCCAACGTCGTGGCGCTCGTGCTGACGGGGATAGGCGCATGCTTGGCATTCGCGGTTGGCGGGGTGTGGGTGATGTGCGCGGCTTGGTTTGCAGGACATCTGCTCTGGGGATTGTATCTTGCCCGGTTGTCCATCCAGCGCGGCTCACCTATAAGTCTCCCATGAAACTCGACCACAAGACGATCCTGATCACCGGGGCGTCCTCCGGCCTGGGGCGGGGCATGGCCCTGGCCCTCTCCCGTCGCGACAACAACCTCGTCATCACCGCCCGGCGCGAACATCTGCTGCAGGAGCTCGCGCGAACGATCGAGGCCAACGGCAGCCGGTGTACGGTCTGCGCCGCGGACGCCATGGACTCGAAGCAGAGTCGCGCCGTGGTGGAGGCCGCGCTGGCCGCCTACGGCCGCGTCGACGTGGCGATCCTCAACGCCGGCGGCGGCGTGGCCATGCCCATGAACAGCGCGCGGGCCGAAGAGGTCTTGGGGCAGATGCGCACGAACTACGACACCTTCGTCAACTTCCTCTGCCCGATGATCGAGCAGATGCAGGGCTCAGGCGGGGTGATCGCCTACACGGGATCCCCGGCCGGGAGCTTCGGGCTGCCCAGGTCCGGACCCTACGGCGCCGCCAAGGCCGCCGGGCGGCTGCTGCTCGACAGCTGCCGCATCGAGCTGGCGCGCTCCAAGATCCGCTTCGTGGCGCTCTTCCCGGGCTTCACCTACACCGACGGGCTGGATCCGGACGAGGTCCCGATCAAGGCCTTGATCATCCCTCAAGAGCGCGCTGTGCGGGAGATGCTCTATGCCATCGAGCGCGAGCAGCAGGAGAGGATGTTTCCTCGGCGCATCCGCCACCTGATCACCCTGGGGCGCTATCTGCCGGACCGGGTGCGAAACTGGGCGCTCGGTCGCGCGGTGTGAGCCCCTTTCCTCTCCGCAGGGCAACACCGCGGCGCTGGGGAAGATCTGGGGTTAGGGGCCATCTTCGAACGAGGTGCTGTGATAGCCCTTGGCGCCAACCTCGTAGGTCAACGGCCCGAAGGGGCGTTCACCTTTGCGGAGGCGGCGGGGCGTTCTTCTTTTTGGGCGGCGTTTAACGTCGCCCGCTGTGGATGCAAGATGGCGAAGTCTCGCTTCACCTGCCATGCGGTGGCAAACGACCCGTAGGCCCGACGCGCCAGCTCCGCCGCCGTCAGCGTGGGCTCGCTATCGAGCGCCGCCCACATGTCCGCACGGTAGCTTGCACCCATCAACAGCCGGTGATGATAGGTGACGTGTCGTGTGGCCAGAACAACCGGTGGGAGGACATCTGCGTCCCTGCTGCGCACTGCGTTTGCCGGCACACGGAGTGGTCCTGCCTCGAAGCGAGGGTCCTCACCGTGACGCGCAACTTGGAAGGACGTCCCCTTGGTGAGCAGGTCCACGCGTGGACCGTGGTGGAGGTCGACCAGCTTGGCGAAGCGTCGATCCTTGCTCAGCCAGCGGCCTACAGCGCTCCAGAAGGCGCAGACACGGCTCGAACTCTCATTGCTGGTGAGCCGAATCAGACGGTGTGCGTTGATCCACTGCGCGTGGACCTCGAGCCAGGTTACCAGTACGGAAAAAAGCCGTAGGTCGCTCTCCTCGAGGGCCTCTCGCGCGGCAAAAAATAGTGTGTCCTCGATGTTGGGGTCTTTCGCGGCTCGCGCGGCGAAGTTCATACCGATGCCGACCAGCGCTGCAGTGAGGCCCTCCCCCTTCAAGACCTCGGCCGGCAGCACCTGTCGCCTAAAGCTCATGGGCGAGCCTCTTGGCGAGATCCACGAGGGTC
>SWBY01002323.1_pt1 | contig 10703 bp, 8 predicted proteins | sample 4693071 | NCBI WGS metagenome assembly SWBY01 (sample SAMN10267273, study PRJNA491770) | bioreactor metagenome | isolation source: DHS bioreactor inoculated with marine methane seep sediment | place: Japan: Omine Ridge, Nankai Trough | collected 2006-05-06 | reverse complement strand
GGGCGGCCGGCAAGGGCGACTCCGGGCTGTCCGGCTTTGGCATCGTCACGCTTGCCTCTCTGTTCCCCATCCTGGGTGTGATGTTACTGGCAGTATATGTTGCAAGCAACGTGACGCCAGCCGAGATCATTGAAGCCGCAAGGCTCGCAGCAGGCGCCGCTCAAGATGTGTCATTGCCCTGGCACCAGCGTAGCCCTGGCATGGAGATTATCACGGGAATACGGGCCATCGCGCCGCTGGTGATCTTTCTGTTCCTGGTGCTCAGGCTGGTTCTGCGTGACAGGCTGGCAAATCGAGGCGAGATATTCTACGGTATTGGACTCACGATCATTGGTATGTGTATTTTCAACATCGGCCTAACCTACGGGCTGTCTAAGCTGGGCGGTAATGCTGGCGGCATGGTACCTGCCGCCTTTATGGAGATTAACAGTGTCGCGAATTCACCAATGTACAGATATGGGATTGGCCTTGTCATTGCCCTGACCTTCGCCTGGTTTCTCGGTTTTGGTGCAACCGTTGCGGAACCAGCGTTGAACGCACTGGGCGTCACCGCAGAAGAGTTAACACAGGGGGTGTTCAAGAAGAAAACCTTGATCAAAGCTGTGTCTGTGGGCGTCGCATTTGGTATCGCCCTTGGCCTTTCCAAGTTGATTTTCGACTTGCCACTGGTGTGGCTGATCGTTCCCGGGTATATCGTTGCCCTCGTGTTAACAATGTTATCCAGCGAGACCTTCGTTAATGTCGCCTGGGACTCGGCTGGTGTTACTACAGGGCCGATCACTGTGCCGCTGGTTCTCGCCATGGGAATTGGGTTCGGTAACGCGACCAATGCCGTGGAGGGTTTCGGTATTCTGTGTATGGCGTCGATTGGTCCCATTATCACAGTGATGGCCACGGGTCTGTGGGCCCGTTACAAGGTGAATCGCGAGAAGCGTGCTGCCAGGCATGGGGCACTAATTTTGAAAGAACAAAAGGAGCAGCCTATTCTATGAGTGAGATAATCTACCTGACCGATGCAGCTGTTATCACTTGTGTTGTCGACAAAGAAAATTCGGAGGCCGTGCTGCTCGCAGCTCGTGATTTAGGTGCACGCGCAATCATCGTTTCTACAGTCAATAGCTGGGGCACTCGCGAGAGACTGGGAGCTTTGGGCGTCGCTGTGGAAACTGAAAAAAACGTTATCGAATTTCTGGTGTCTTCCGACCAGCAGGATCTTATTTTTGAGGCCATTTACCAGGCAGCAGATCTGGATACTCCTGGTCTTGGATTCATGTTTATCAGCCCCGTGGAAAGGTTAGCAACCTACATACCTGAGGCGGTTCGCAAGCACCTGGGAGTGAACCCCGAATGAATACTTCACCTGATTCGACTCCTCGAAGGTCGATCCCCACGGCTTGCAAAGTCATCTGTTGTATCCTGCCGGACGATGGTACAGACAAGCGCTTGCTGGTCGAGCTACGAAAAAGACAGGGTATCCTCAGGGCAGGCAGCAAGGCATGTAGGGGGATCGGAGCACTCGCTGAAGTCAAGACGAAACGCACCAAGCTACCTGAGTCCGAGTTGGTTAGGCAGGTCTTCGTAATTTGTAACGAAGATCAGGCACAGGATATCTTTGACTCCATCTTCTGGTCTGCACAGCTCGACAAGCCGGGCCGTGGTATGATGTGGCTGAAATCCCTAATAGGCTGCACGCCATACGAACTGCCGGCGGGGGTCCCAGAGGAAGAGACAAATGTTTAGTTCTCTCAATCTCGCTCAAGCCCTCAGTGCGTATAATGATGTTCAAGATAGGGGAAGGCATTTACTTTACTATGATTGAGGCCATTAAGGAGGTTCAAAATGGAAGGCAGGGTTCTTGATTTTGTCGCACTGGGTATCTTGATATCGGTGGCGATTATTCTTCTGTATGGGATTATCTATATACATGATATTCCATATAACATAGCAAAAAAACGTAATCACCCGCATTTGCATGCGATTCATACTGCAGGCTGGGTCAGTCTCTTTCTGATGCATGCGCTGTGGCCCTTTTTGTGGATATGGGCAACACTGTATGTTCCGGAAAAAGGATGGGGAATGTCATCTAATGGTAGCAACAAACCAAAATCCGATCTTCCGGTTGAACAAAGTGCTGCGTTTCTTGTTTTACAAGCACGAGTGGACGCTCTTGAAGAGAAGCAAAAGTCAAAATCAGCAACTAAGGAGGCATAAGCATGGAACTGATAATACTCACGATCTATTTTGGTTTTTGCTGGGCCATTATTAAGATTTTCAAAATTCCGGTCAATCAGTGGACTATAACAACCGTATTTCTTGGTGCTGTGGTTATGCTTAGTGCAATATTGATGAGCATGGCTTACTTTCATCCTTCGTCCAAGGTTGCCAGGAGCTATTTTATCTCAACCGATATTGTTTCCAACGTACGTGGAAAATTGATTGAGATCCCGGTACAGACCAATGTTCCCTTGAAAAAGGGGGATATTCTGTTCAAGATTGATCCCATTCCTTTTCAAGGTCAGGTAGATACACTTCAAGCCCAGCTGGATTTCTCCAGAAAGCGCTTGGAAGATTCCCGAAAACTTGTCAAACTCGCAGGTGGCGCAAAATTTGATATTGACCTGTACGAAAAAGAGGTTAAGAGCCTTGAAGGCCAGTTGGAAACGGCTCAGTTTAATCTGGACAGCTGCATTGTTCGGGCACCGGCCGATGGTTTTGTTACTCATCTCATGATACGTCCCGGTCAAATGGCTGTCCCCTTACCCATGGCTCCGGTGATGACTTTTATAAATGCTGATACTGAGATATTTATAGCTGGTTTCAGTCAAGAGCCCATGCAGAATATTAAAGTTGGCAATGAGGCAGAGGTGATCTATCCGGGTATACCAGGCAGGGTGTTTCAAGCCAAGGTTGCAGGGCTCTTACCAGCGCTTGCAGAAGGTGAGCTTTCCTCAAGAAAAGATATGTTTTCGCTGTCAAAGCAGCTTCCTGCAGGGATAATACCCGTAATCATCACATTTGAAGAGGATATGAGCGACTTCTATATTCCAATGGGTAGTGATGCTGTTGTGGCAATATACAGTCATCGTGCCCACCATATTCAAATTTTGAGAAAAATATTACTGCGCGTGGAAAGCTGGCGTAACTTTATACATTTTCATTAATTAGGAACGGGAGCGAAATAAATTGAACAAAAATTAATAGGCATTTTTTTCGTATTCAAGGCGCGAGGCGGTCACATAACGGGTTATGTGACCAACGAGCAACGCAGGAAACGGAAAAAAGGGCATTCATTTGTTCAATTTATTTCGTGTACGTTCCTTAGTCAGGGATAAGCAAATGATGAATATCAAGAACAGCAGAGGCTATCTTGTCAGCGGTGTGGCGGCAGGACTTGCAATGCTTTTTCTCCATGGTTGTGCAGGACCTGTGGCTACCAAGGAGGAGGCAACAGCATCCATTAAAGGCGAGGTTGTGGAAGAGCGGGTGCCGGATAACTTTGCCGCAAAGGCTGAGCAGGGTACTGTGGATGATGGCTGGATTAAGAGTTTTAATGATTCAACGTTGATCAAGCTTACAGACGAGGCGCTTGCTGCAAACCCCGGTCTTCAAATTGCCAAAGCCAAGGTTGATCAGGCCAATGGCCTGACACGGCAGGCAGAAGCTGGTCTGAAGCCAACGGTCGGTTATGCTGGAGGGTATGCTGATACAGAATATGAAGGGTCAGGTGCCGGCAAGGGAGGGGGAGCAGGCGGGTTAGCCATATCCTGGGAGGCTGATGTCTGGGGTCGTATCGGAACCGATATAGCCGGCAGTGAGCAGGAAACAGCGGCAACTGTGGCAGATTATCAGTTTGCCAGACAATCACTGGCAGCGTCAGTATCCAACGGCTGGTTCATGGCAAACACTGCAAAGTTCCAGCATCAGTTTGCCGAAGATGTGGTTAAACTCCAGCAGAAACGAGTTGAGGTTGCCGTTGCCATGCAGGAAATTGGCAAGGGAACAGAGAGGGATGTTCATCTTGCTCGCGGCGCAGCTGCATCAGCTGGAGAAGCAGCAAGGGATGCGTTATCAGCCTCCGAAAAGGCACTCCGCAGTCTTGAACTGCTGCTCGGTCGCTATCCTGCTGCTGATCTAAAAACAGCAGATAAACTCGTTGCTGTACCACCACCAATTCCAGCAGGTATTCCCTCTGCAATAATGGAGCGCAGACCAGATCTCATTGCCGCCGAGCATCGGGTAGCTGCAGCTTTTTATAAACAAAAGGAGGCAGAACTTCTCCATCTTCCCCGTTTTAGTTTCTCCCTTGGAGTTGGTTTAAACAGTATAAATGATGCTATCGCTGGGCTAAGTGCCGGTCTTTTTGGCCCCCTTTATACAGGCGGAGCCATTGAGGCTGAAGTGGAGAAAGCAACAGCCGTGCAGGAAGGAACCATTGCAGCTTATGCTCAGGCAGCATTGAAAGCATTTAAAGAGGTGGAAGAGTCCCTAGCCGCTGAAGAACATCTCCTCAAGCGGGAGGAATATCTGAAGATTGAAGTGAGGGAAAATAAAAAAGCATACGACCAGACCATGCAGCAGTATGAGATAGGTCAAATCACTCTGCTTGATGTCTTAACCGTTGAAAATAAATGGATCGCATCACGCATTGCAGCAATGGATGTTGCCGGTCAGCGTCTGGTTAATCGAGTAAATCTCCATCTTGCCCTTGGTGGTAGTTTTGAAGAGATGCCGGTTGCAGCAGAGCAGCAATAATTAATACCGGAGATCAGGGTCTCTTCAATGAATAAGCAGTTTTGATATTTTTTTGTATTCCTGTGCCTGGCAGGCCTGACCAATAGTCCTGCATGTGGAAAATGATGACAGTAATCCTGCTGTAAGCTACTAAACCATAGGAAAAATATGTATACCGAACTCGCTGTTCTCGCTCTGTTTGTCTTTTGTTACAGTCTGGTTGCCGGCAGGATTGAGCGTGCCGTGGCATCAGGGCCAATTGTCTTTGTCTTTGCAGGCTTACTTATGGGGCCCATTGGACTTGGATGGTTTGATGGGAGTTCCACGAATATCGAATTACGGGTGCTTGCAGATCTGACACTTGCCCTGGTTCTTTTTATCGATGCAGCAAATGCTGATCTTGAAATACTTAAACGACAGTACCGAATACCTCTGAAAATGTTATTGTTAGGGCTTCCCGGTGCTATCTTTCTTGGCACTATCGCCGCCTCATTCCTATTTGATGCACTATCTATCTATGAAGCAGCAATTCTGGGTACCATGCTCGCTGCAACTGATGCTGCACTTGGTAAAGCAGTAATCACCAATAAGGCTGTACCTGTTCAGCTTCGTGAAGGGTTAAATATAGAGAGCGGATTTAACGATGGTTTATGTGTTCCCATTTTATTCGTTTTTATTGCTATGGCTGTTGGCAGCAGTTCTGAAGACGGCGGCTCTATGCTGGCTCTGACACTAGTAGCTGAGGAACTTGGGATTGGGCTTGCTGTTGGTTTGGGGCTTACTGCCATAGGCACGTACTTACTCAAATGGTGTCATGATCATGGCTGGATGACCAAGGTTTGGGGACAACTAACCGTTGTTGGTTTGGCCATTGCCTGTTTTGCTGTTGCCCAAAGTCTACATGGCAGTGGCTACATTGCTGCATTTTCAGGTGGTCTGCTTTTTGGTTTCAAAGCGAAGGAGTCCACCCACAAGCTTGTACTGGCTGCAGAAGGTATTGGAGAAACGATGGCCTTAATGACCTGGATGCTTTTTGGAGCCATTGTCATTGGCCAATCAGTCGAGCACTTTACCTGGGCAATGCTGGGATATGCTCTTTTAAGTCTCACTGTGATTCGTATGCTTCCAATTTTCTTGTCACTGACAGGTTCCGGGGAGAGTACATCAGCAAAATTATTCCTTGGCTGGTTTGGTCCGCGAGGCCTGGCCAGTATAGTTTTTGCAATTATTGTCCTTAACAAGGGTGTGCCTCAGGCAAAATTCTTGACAATGGTGGTTGTATTAACCGTGTTTCTCAGCCTAGTTGCTCACGGCATTTCTGCTAACCCGCTAGCTAAACTATTAGGTAATAATTCAGACGCAAAAGAAGATTGACTTGCTGAGCAGACTTTACAGTATTGCCGTAGCAATATTTTAAGTAGATAAGAAGACATTGCAGGAATTTGCTAACTATTGAATATAAGTTAGCAAGATTTAGGAAGGTTCAACGTTTAAGCCTTAGGTTATGATTGCCAAGTCGAAGATGCTTGAAAATTTTCACTCATAGAACAGAAGATGTCTCCTATATATCTACAGTTGCAGCATAATTGTTCAACCAAATCAGCAATGTATGCATTTTTAAATATTCTGAACTATTTTTATCTGCACGACAGATGGTCAAGACCTCAACTCTTTTATTCCCTGCCGTTTTAAGTACTTTCGCACATCCCTGCGCTGTTGCGCCGATGGTAAAGACATCATCAATTAATGTAATTCAACGGTTCTTGATTCGGCAATGATCGTTGACCATAAAGGCGGATTTCAGGTTTCGTCTACGGGCCTTTCCTTCAAGAGAGGTCTGGGGCGGTGTATCACGAAGCCGGATAAGGGTGTTGGCCAACAAACAGTTTTCGGAGAGTCAAAAATGATGATTTTTCTTTTAATACGTGCTAAAAAATAGAGCTAATTGATGTTTTTATAGCATTTTCATTAAAAAATTTTCAACCAAGCTGTCGTGCAACAAGCAGAAACAACATCCCAAAAAAAAGTAGGCGTTCTTATTGGAGGTTCCGGTCTCATTGGTGGTACACTGGCCCATTATTTTAAGACCAAAACTCCGGATAACATCGAGATCAGGGCACCGAGCAGTAAGAAACTCTCGATCAGAAATGCCGAAGATATTCGTGATTATCTCAAGAGGGTGAGGCCTGATTTCCTTATCAATGCAGCCATTGCCAATATTGATTCAGACTCCCTGCTGGCCTTTGAGGTCAACTATCTGGGAGCACTCAATCTTGCCAGGGCCTCTTCGGCCCTGAATATTCCCTATATCCATATCAGTTCTGCGGCAACACTGCCCAATGGGGTGAATCTGGTTGAAGACGATCACCTTCCCATTACGGCAAAATTGAATAATTATGCCAAGTCCAAGCTCATGGCTGAGACGACCCTGAGGCATATGCACAAGACTGCTGGCCTTGATTATACGGCAATCCGCCTTGCCGTGGTTTACGGTGAACATGATCACAAAATACAGGGCTTCCATCGGCTGTTTTTTTCCATCGCAGATGAGTCCATGCCGGTCCTTTTTACCAAAAAAGGGGTCAAGCATTCTTATTCCAATGCCAATAAGCTTCCCTATGTTATACATCATGTTTTGAAAAATCGAGAGGAGTTCAGTGGAGAAACCTATCACTTTGTTGATCCTAGTCCCGTGGAACTTGATGATCTTATTCTCACCATTAAATCCTATCTGGAATTGAAGAGCCCCCGGGAAGTGTATGTCCCTTACCCTTTGGCAAAAACCGGTAAGAAGGTTCTTGAATTGTTACTCCGTTTTCTCTCCAGGATCGGTATAAATGGAGGATTACCCGCCGAGCTAATGTTTCTTGAAAGTTTTTATAAGACCCAGACACTTTCAGTAAGGAAGCTGCAACAATCGAGTTTTGTGGATCCTCTGCCGGATGAAAATATTTATACCAAGTTACCTGCACTGGTCATTTACTATCTGACCCGCTGGAGTCATCAAAATTTGATAGCCACTTTCAACGAAGTGATGTTAGCACCCAATGTCATGGAAAATGAATTTGCCAACAATCCTCAGGAGCTTCTCGACTCCATCCATACAGACTCAGCAGGTCCTTTTAAGTCGCTTTTGGATCTCAAGCCAAAATGAGCTTAACTCTTATGTTTTTAAAATAATTTCCATTATGGCAACATTTCGAGGTCTTGCGGCTCTTCTCTTAAATCCATTTATAACGGCTTTAGCCAGCCTTGGGACGACTATCGGTCTTTTGGTGTTTCACCAAGCAGAAGAAAAAATCCAGGAATATCCAAAATGGTGGGGAAGATCTTTGTGTAGGATTGCCGGGGTCAAGGTTCGAATCAAGGGTCTTGAGAATGTGTGTGATGATTCCGGTTATATCTACTGTGCCAATCATTTGAGCCAGTATGATATTTTCAGCTTCCAGGGCTACTTTCCCCTGTCTTTCAGATGGTTGGCCAAGGAGGAACTTTTTACTATCCCATTTTTGGGAAAAGCGATGAGAAATGCAGGCCATATAGCCATCAATCGGGGACATGGAAGAGAGGCTATAAAGAGTCTGTCCCGTGCAGCCGACCAGATCAGCGAGGGAACCTCGATTCTTGTTTTTCCCGAAGGGACACGTTCCAGGGATGGAAGCATGCAAACCTTTAAAAGCGGGGCAATGCTGCTTGCCATAAAGTCCGGGGCTCCTCTTGTACCTGTTGCGATTGCCGGATCTTATTCGATACTTCCCAAAGGGGCATTGCTTGCTCAACCTGGAGAAATAACGATTCGTGTCGGCCGGCCCATTTCTGTTGATGGTTATGGGCATAAACAGAAAGCTGAGCTTGCCGAGCTGGTACAGGCACAGGTAGAAGCACTTTTGTAAGTGATCAACAGACTTATAAATTGTAGGTATCAATCTTTCTTTGCAAAGTTGTATAAACATGGCATAATGCGCGAGTTGTTTTAATTGAAGCCAATCCGGCCCTGAATCGTTACACTTTTACTACTCTATTGAATTCCATGAATACTTTTTCTAAGTCAAAAAAAGCTTGTTTCTCTCCGGCCTTTCAGGGTGTGCAAATACTCCTGGCCCTTTGTTTTATTCTGTTTGTTTCCTCGTATGCCGGGGCAGCAGGTTTTAAACAAAACACCACCTTTCTACCAATCCAGGTAACAAGTTCCGGAGAGGTAAGCGAACTTAATTCTCAGGTGGATGAACACTTTTCCACCGTACTTTCCCATAGTGATTTTACCATGCTTGATCGGGAAAAGGCCGGACAGCTTGTGGATTATAGTGGTGGTTGGCCGCCATCAACTGAAACTCTGCAAAATATTGCCCAATCAACCGGTTTGGACTATGTGGCTGTGGGCAGTTTGACCGTAATTGGCAGGCAGATTAGTCTTGATTTTAAGGTTTACGATCTGTTGGCTCCGAAAGAGCCGAAGTATTTTTATGCCAAGGGAGATGATGTAGCAGATATTTCAGGACTGATTGATGAGGTAAGCACGGATATCGTCCATTTTATAGGTCGTGATTTTCTTATTGCAGCCATTGCACCGCAGGGAAATAATCGTATCGATTCTGGAGCAATTTTACGAAAAATCAAAACTAAACCCGGAGATATTTATGATCCCTCAACCCTCCGGGACGATCTGAAAGCCATTTTTAACATGGGATATTTTGATGATGTCCGGATTGAAGTTAAAGACAGTCAGGAAGGAAGGAATGTCCTTTTCACGGTGATTGAAAAACCCCTGATAAGTTCGGTGGATTTCAGCGGTATTGATGAAGTTGAAGAAAATGAGGTGAAAGAAGCCGCCAATATAAAAGCAAACAGTATTTTGAACCCCAATCAAGTCAACAAGGCAAGTGAAGCGATCAAAGGTTTTTATAAAGCCAAGGGATATTATAATACCAAGGTAACGCCCAAGGTTACCTTCCCGGAAAAGGATAAAGCCACTCTTCGCTTTATTATAGAAGAGGGGGAAAAAATTTATATTAAAAAAATCTCTTTTGTAGGTAATAAGAATTTTACTGACAGTGATCTGCAAAGTGTGATTGAGACCAGTGAAAAAGGGTTCTTCTCCTTTTTTACCGAATCCGGCCTTATGAAGATCGATGAAATCAATCAGGATGCCGCCCGAATTGGTGCCTTTTATAATAACCAGGGGTTTTTAAAGGTTAAGTTGGCTGACCCGGATATCCGCCAGGAAGGTGAGTGGCTCTATATTAGTTTCACTATAGAAGAAGGGCCTCGCTATAAGGTGGGAACAATCAGTTTTGATGGGGATCTTATTGCCGACAAACAGACCCTTCGTAAATTTTTGACTATCCGAGATGAGGAGTTCATCAATAGAAAGCTTCTTCGGCAGAATGTTTTAAAAATCACAGATTTTTATGCAGAGAAGGGTTATGCCTTTGCAGATGTTCGGCCTAATCTGTCCAAATCAGATACCGGGGCCAGGGTCGATGTGAAGATTAGTATCGACAAAGGGGAACTTGTCTATATCGACCGAATCACCATTGTCGGAAATACCCGTACCCGGGATAATGTTATCCGCAGGGAGTTGAAGGTAGAAGAAGGTGGTATCTTTGATTCCAAGGCCCTGAGGAAAAGCAGCCAGCGGCTCCAACGGCTCGAGTTTTTTGAAGAGGTGAATGTTACTCCGGAACCGGTCATGGATCAGGCAAAGATGAATGTGGCGGTTTCGATTAAGGAGAAAAATACCGGTCAATTCAGTATCGGAATTGGTTACAGTTCAGTGGATAACCTGCTGCTCATGGGGGAAATTTCTGAAAATAACTTTCTTGGCCGGGGAGATCGAATGTCTTTGAAGGCCAATGTCAGTGGCAGTAGTACTCGTTTTAACCTTGGTTATACCAATCCTCACGTCAATGATTCTCAGCTTTCCTGGGGTGTTGATCTTTTTAACTGGGAACGGGAGTATGATGATTATAATA
>SWBY01004672.1_pt1 | contig 10711 bp, 11 predicted proteins | sample 4693071 | NCBI WGS metagenome assembly SWBY01 (sample SAMN10267273, study PRJNA491770) | bioreactor metagenome | isolation source: DHS bioreactor inoculated with marine methane seep sediment | place: Japan: Omine Ridge, Nankai Trough | collected 2006-05-06 | reverse complement strand
CGAGATGGGAATAGGGTGGGACAAGTTATGTCTGTGGGACGTGACAGCAGTCTGCCTTCACGTTTTTGGACCGGAACCCGGAGAGATATTGAGAGAAATTCACAGATAATATTTGTTTTTCAGGAATACCAGTTTTTTGTCAGAGAACTTCAGATCCATCTTTCAATGGTAAAACAGGGTTGAAAACAATTTGTTTATAATAACGCTTGACGTTAAACGTTAACTATGATAAAAAATGAGAATGATAAGGACGTTCAAAAGCAAAGAAGCAGAAAAAATATTCAAGCGAGAACGTTCACGGAAGCTTTCATTTGAGATTCAAAAAGTAGCTTTTCGGAAATTAAGAATGATCAACAGATCTCAAAGCATAAATGATCTGAGAGTTCCTCCGGCAAATCGGTTGGAAAAATTGAAGGGAAACAGGACCGGTCAATATTCGATCCGGATAAATGATCAATGGAGAATATGCTTTGAGTGGCATGACAATGACGCATTCAAAGTAGAAATCGTTGATTATCATAAGGAGTGAGCCATGAGTGATAAAAAAATAGACCCATTACACCCGGGAGAAGTATTGCGAACAGAATTTTTGGAACCGATGGGATTAAGTCAAAACAAACTTGCCATAGCGCTCCGTGTGCCAGCGCGGAGAATTAATGAAATTGTATTGGGAAAGAGGAAAATTACGGCAAACACAGCATTGAGATTGGCACGATATTTCAAAATGTCACCACAATTTTGGCTTGGACTTCAGATGGACTATGAGTTGGACTTGGCGCAAGATCAGTTCGAAAGCGAAATAGCTCAGGATATTAAACCAATGGCTGCAATGGGTGGTTAAGTGATTGAAGAGCAACAATTTTTGTAGTTGCTATTTCCTGTCCCTGATCGGGCAGAGCACATCGGGATGAAAGAGCACCTCACCGTTGACCTGGAACTCCCCAATCATTTTCTGTCCTTTTTCCGACCGAAGCCAATTCACGTATTTCATGACCATCTCAGATTTCACATGAGGGTGTTTATCCGGATTGACCGGAATGATGGAATACGGATTATTGAGCAGGGGTGAGCCCTCACTGAGGACAACCAGTTCCAGCTTGTCTTTCATGGCCAGGTACGTGCCGCGATCACTGAGGGTGTATGCTTTTTTTCTCAGAGGCAATGGTCAGGGTCTTTCCCATGCCCTGTCCCACGGAGAGGAGCCATTCCCCGCATTCTCTTTTTAACCTGCCAGTTTCCCATAACAGGGTTTCCCGATTGTGGGTCCCGGAATTGTCTCCCCGGGAGATAAACCCCGATTTTTTCCCGGCAATGGATTTCAGGGATTCCAGAATGTCTGTTCCTTTAACCCCGGCTGGATCTTCCGCCGGGCCGAGAAGCACAAAATCGTTGTGCATCAGAGCGAACCGTTCCGTGCCGTATCCTTCAATGACGAACTTTTCCTCGGCGGATTTACTGTGGACCATGATCACATCAGCATCACCGTTCCGGGCAATTTTCAGGGCGGCGCCGGTCCCCCGGGCGATGACGCGAACATCGATCCCGGTATCCCCGGTAAAGTCCGGGTGCAGATGGTCCAGAAGTCCGGAGTTTTGTGTGCTGGTTGTTGTGGCCAGGGTGATAAAGATTTCGTTCCCGCCTGAAGAACCGCTGTCGGCGAAACAGACCACTCCTGTTATGCTGATCAGTATCCATATAAATGCTCTTTGAAAACTCAAATTAACCTCCAATTACTATTTCAAATTAGCAATTCCCTGCATTTCCCGGAACAGTCTGTCATTACCCGACTTGCCTGCCAGGACATAGCCTTGGCGGAGTCTGGTTCGGGTAATCTCCGGGATTCCGGAGGAATAGCCTTCTGATTTCGACTCCGTCGAAATCTCGTTGATGAAGCCTATGCAACCAAAATGAGATCCCCCGGACCCTCCTGCGTCGGGCCGGAGGATGACACCGGGTATGGGGACGGGCCGGAGGATGACACGTTGTGTCAGCAATCCACTCTTCCAAACTTCCACTCTTCCAAACTTCCACCCTTCCAATCCCCTAATGACTGTCGATTCCGTGTATCATTCGCCGGAGATGGTCCCAGACAGCAAAAAACTCGGTGAAATACTCCTGGCATGCACGGACGGATCCCGGAAAGTTTATAACGGTCATGTTGTCCCGGATACCGGCAACGCCTCGGCTGAGAAGTGCCCCTGGTTTTTTTGCACCGTACTTGACCCGGATATGATCGGTTATGCCCGGGATCAGTTTTGAGCAGAATTCCGTGGTCACTTCGGGAGCGAAATCCCGTGGTCCGACACCGGTACCGCCGGTGGTGATCACCAGATCCACGGTGTCGTTCAGAGCATCCTGAAATTCCGATTGAAGTTTTTCCGGATCATCGGGAATCAGCCGGTATGAGACTTTCTGATGATCTCTTCGGGGCTGGAAATGGTCTTCCAGGAGTTCCATCAACCGGGGACCACTCCGGTCGGTGTATATGCCCTGCGATGCTCGGTCACTGAGTGTAATCACCCGGATATTCAGATCTCTGGGGTGATACTCCCCGGTCATATCAGGTGCGATGTCACCACCGTGAATGACCCGGGCGAACAACCCTTCCTTGGGCATGATGCACGCCCCCACTTCCTTGAAAATTTCGCAACCGGAATGACAGGCCTTCCCGATCTGGGTGATCTCCATCTCGATCTCACCGATCCGGACACGGTCCAGCACTGCCAGACGGCCGAGATCCAGTCCCCGGGTAGTAATGTTTTCCGCGAACTCACCGGGTTTCATAATTCGGTTAATGGCATCAAAACTTTCAATAAGTTCGATGGACAGCAGGCTGATCTGACGGTGCCAGGCGCCGGCATGAGCGTCTGTCTCAAACCCTTCCGCACTGATTCGCGCCCGGTCAACCGGTGTTTTGACCACGCCTGTTTCCGTGGAAATATTCACAGAGGCGATTTTAAAGGTTTCCATTACGACTGTTTCTCCTTGTGAATCAGGCGAATATCTTCCATGACCATGGTTTTATCCACGGCTTTGCACATATCGTAAATGGTGAGTAATCCCACGCTCACCGCTGTCAGTGCCTCCATTTCCGCGCCGGTACGGCCCCGGCAGCGGACCGATGCCTGAATCCGGACACCGGTTTCCTCAACCGTTGAATCAATATCGATTGCATCGGTAATGAGGGGGTGACAGAGAGGGATCAGTTCTGCGGTACGTTTACCGGCCTGAATGGCGGCAATCTCCGCCACGGTGATCACATCACCCTTTTTTATCAGGGCGTCCCGCACCAGGTCCAGGGTTGGTTTTTGAAGCCGGATAAACCCTTGGGCTATGGCGATCCGGAGTTGCACCGGTTTATCACCCACGTCAACCATTTTTATTTTAGCCCGGTCATCCAGGTGTGTCAGTTTTTCCGCCATTTAACCTCCTATTCGCCCCATGTAAGAAATCTCAGTTCCACAGCCGCTTTCAGGCTTATAATCTGCCGCATTCCGGAATGCTTTATGGATGCCGTATTCCCGGACATTGAACATCACATCAGCCAGAAGACAGCTCCGTATGTATCCGTGACTGGTGAGGCGCAGCCGGTTGCAGACTTTGCAGTCCCCACGGTCGGAATTTTCCACCACGCTGAACGTGCCGTTCCGGATATCCATCTTTAAAATTCGACGGGTGACCAGGTTGCGGTTCCGGGCAAATGCTTCCACGGCCCGGGCATCCCCGTCGCCTTCTTCCGGCGTCACCACAATGTTCAGTTTCACCGGCTGAAGACCGGCTGCTGCCGCTGCATCAATTCCTGCAATGACATCCTCAATTTTTCCGCCCCGGGTGATCGATGTGAACTTCTTTGGATCCATTGTGTCCAGGCTGATATTGACGCGATCCAATCCGGCGGATTTTAAATCCCCGGCCACCGGTGCCAGAAGCGATCCGTTAGTGGTCATGGCCAGTTCTGCGACACCCTCCACCCTGGAAATTTTCCGGACCAATTCAACGATTCCGGACCGTGCAAGGGGTTCTCCGCCTGTCAGACGAAACTTCGTGATTCCCAGACTCACTGCCACCTTCACAACATCGACGATTTCCTCAAACCGGAGAATCTTTTCGTGGGGAATAAATTGAACTCCCTCCGGCGGCATGCAGTATACGCACCGGTAGTTACAGCGGTCCGTGACGGAAATGCGTAAAATCTCTATTTGGCGGCCGAAATGATCAATCATAGCGGTTATTGATAGGCCTTCACCCGTATGGGCCAGAAGGTGACGGCATCACCTTTCGCAAGGTCCGTGATACCCGGTGAAATGACCGCAAACCCGTCGGCATCGGTCAACGCCGCCAGATGAGCGGACCCGTGATAATTCATTGGTTCAAGACACCCGTTTTCATCCATGATAACAGGGATGAATTCCAGGCGTGAACCTTTACGGCGGTGAAACTTCCGGCCCATGGTCAGGGTCATCATCCGGGGTTCAACGGTCCGCCCCTGAAGTCGGTTTAAAACCGGGATGCCGAACAGATGGAACATCACAAAGGTCGATACCGGATTGCCGGGATATCCCAGAACAACAGCCTGATCATTCAGTGCAAGAGTCATGGGTTTCCCCGGTTTCACTTTCAAGCGGGAGAATAGAATTTCCAGGCCAGAGGCTTCCATGGCTTGAGGAAGATAATCGAAATCTCCCATGGACACACCGCCGGTGAGCATAACGACGTCACACTGTTCAATAGCTGATTTCAAGGTGGCAATGGACGGGTCCAGATCATCGGGGAGCCGTCCGTCCATCATGATCTCTACACCGTGCTCCCTCAGCAACTGTCTGAGCATGGGTCCGTTGGAATCAAAAATCTTGCCGGGACCCCATTCGTTGAACCGCGTGACCAACTCATCACCGGTGGAAAATATCCCAGCCCGGACCCGTCGATGAACCAGCACAGTTTCGATACCACACGATATGATCACGGACTGCCGGAGACAATCCAGTATTTCACCTTTACGGGCGATCACCTGACCCTCCCGGATATCTTCCCCCTGAATACAGATGTTTGTCGCTGATGACCCCTTGGTGATGCGGATCATCCCGTCTGATTCTTCGGTAAACTCCACCTGGATCACACGGCTGGCGCCGTCAGGCACCGGTGCACCGGTCATGATCCTGACGCAGCCACCAGATTCCAGCGGAACCGTTCCCACGCTCCCGGCCCGGACGGTTTCCAGGATCCGGTACTGATCTCGGTCATCCATTACCGCAAACCCGTCCATAGCGGATTTGTCGAAGGGCGGAATATCCATTCGGGACTGAACATCTTCGGCTAAAACCCGGTCGGCAGCACCGTGAATGTTTATGGTTTCTGTCATTGGTTTCCGGGGGATCAACCGCTCCCCGAGTATCTTCTGTGCATTCTCAAGCGTGATCATGAATATTCTCCAACTGACCTAAAGGCAGATCAGTTTAGCAGGAAAAATATATATGTCGAGACTGATATAAACAAATCGATCGTAGTGGATAGTTCACTCAAATTTTAAGCTGTAATCCTACGCCACCAAGTTGTACTTCAGTATCAAGTTGTTTTTGCAATATAGTCATGGCGCTTTTACCTGTACAGTGAGCTGGAATGACTCTATCGATTCCTGTTTCGTTAATAAAAGAAACTGTTTTTGTGAGCCTTTCGTTTTTCGCATATACAAGATGAAAACCTCCCAGCAGTGTATTGATCCGAGCATCTTCAGAAAGAGATACGATATGATCAATCGTGTTCTTTACTCCGGAATGACAGCAGCCACAAATAACTGTAAACTCACTTCTGTCGCTAATCCAAAGTGCCATATCGTCGCGTATCAAATCTGGAGTTTTTGCCATTTCATCTCGAAAAAACAGTCCCCCCACATCTTCAAAGTTGTTTGTTCGTGGTATTGTGCCTGTTACCCACACTTCCGGCATTATTTCGGTCGGTTTATCACACCAGTGACGTTGAGAAGGGGAGAGATTCATTATAGCGGTTTTATCCTCTTGAGAAAGAGCCACTGATTTCGGGGTTTTTCCGAGACGTAGAGACCAGCGGGGGATCAGGCAGTCCGGGTGTGCAAAAAATTGTATTGATGGATTAAGGGAGATAATTTTCGCCAAATTCCCACTGTGATCGTAATGCCCATGGCTTAAAACCAATATATCCAATCCCTCCAGCGAAATTCCCAATTTTATTGCATTATGAAACAGAGCATTTCCCTGACCGGTATCAAAGAGAAGTCTCTTCCCTCCGATTTCCAGCAGAATTGAGAAACCGTGTTCAGCAATAAACGGTTTTTCCGCTCTATTATCGACCAAAAAAGTAATCACCCCGCTCACTTGTTCACTTTGAATCCTTGCATAAGTACTAAACTGTCTTTCTTTACGTGAGATAAATCTGCCATAACCTCACATTTTATTCTTAACAAAAAGAAGAGTCTTTTATCTGCAACCGGCAATAAGGTCTCGAAATTCCCCTGGCCTTTGGCAAGGATCACATCTGCCGATGAAAACAACTTTTGAAACGCTTCTGTTGTTTCAGGAAGAATTGTTCCCGGATAGATACTGCCGCTGGAAATGGTTTTAACATACTGATCAAGGCCCACTGCTTTGGCATCTTCCAGTGTGGCGTCATTGATGATCGGTTTATCACGAAGTGCTGCTGTTATCTGAAGGTCCGGGTACTCCCGTTGTATTTCTTTAATGAACAGGGTATCAAAAACAAGTTCTCCACAGTTATCACAGATGTAAAGTAGTGTTGAAGCACGATCCAGCGCTCTCTTAAATGGCTCAATGTCATAGTGAGCAAAAGGAGTTTTATCAAGAGATTGAAGCTCCTTGTTCAGATCGATGGAACCATGATTCTTTGCTCCGAAATCAATGATATTTCCTGCTGCCGCTATCTGTAACCCGGTTTCAAATGGTGACTCGGCGGTATCTATCTTTTTCTGAAATTTTTCCGCATAGGACAAAGACAAGACGTTGGATTTTCGTTTCACCTCGGCATAAATATCAAAATCAAGGGATTCATTTCGTTCTTGAATAATTGCGTCGGCCACACGGCGAACTATATGCTGGACCAATAGAGGCGTTGTTTTAGAGTTTTCAAGTTCTGTCATGGCGATAGCAATAACTCGCCTGGTCTGCTCTTCAGTAAGTTCCGCAAATCGCGCCGCAGAGCGTGCTTGGTTTATGACACAGGAGCAACAATCCGGGACAATACCGGTTAAATGTTTATTATTCTTTGTCGTTGTACTCATCTCTTCACATTCTCCAATGATGGCGAAATCAGCCGCAGGCAGGAAATTTGCCCCGTATCACCGGACGCGTCTGAAATACCGGAATATCCGGTGAAACTCACCCCGGAACAGTGCTCCAAACCCTTTTCCGGCCAGTCGGAGTTTATCCGTGACCCGCCGGGCCAGGTCGAATAATCCGCTGAATATATCCCGGTCAAATATCAGTGCCGGCCTGTTGCCCAGCCATCGCAGGAGCGAACCGGGAATCCAGTTGATATCCGTCAGATAGATCAGGTAGTTCAGGTACCGGCCCTGGGGAATGTAAAACGGTTTCTGATAGATATCCCGTTCTTCGTCCTGGATCATATTTTCTTCTTTTGCCCGGTAATACAGATCCGTTCCCGGATAGAAGGTCAGCGAGGCCAGGCAGAGCATGAATTTCCCGGGTATCCGGGTCAGCAGGTCCAGAGTGGCCCGGACATCGTCCCGGTTTTCCCAGGGATTGTCCAGAATCACGTGGTAATGGGGTTTCAGGAGTTTGTCCCGGTATCGGTGGATCAGTTGTGTAGCCTCCAGAATCCGCTGGTTGGATTCCGGTCGTTTGTACATTTTCCGGATGGTTTCACTGCCGGTCTGAACGCCGATTTCCATAAAGACCAGGCCGGTGTCGATGAACAGATCCATCTGTTTTTCCGTGAGGAGTGACGGGCTGGCTTGGGCATAGTAGGGCAGCCCGATGGTTTCTTTATACTCCCGGCACAGGGTTTCCAGGTCGTGTTTCGGCATGGCCGTGAATACGTCATCAAAGAAGTGAATGCCCTGGATAAACGGGTATTTACGGACCATTTCCCGAAGTTCACCCAGGACATGTTCCGGGCTCCGGAACCGCAGGTATTTTTTGGATTCGTATTTATCAGCTTTTATCCGGTTTGCGCAGTACGTGCAGTGGTGCGGGCAGCCACGGGAGGTCATAGTGCGGTATACCCGAACCGGGTGTCCGTCAGCGCCGGGCATGAGTGGCAGAATCATTTTCAGAATATCCGGCGCCAGGGGAATCACCCGGTCCTCCCGGGGTTCCAACACCCAGTGATCGTCCGGACCCATATCAATAAACGGCAGGGCATCCAGATCGCTGATGATGGGAAGGCACTCGGTCCCCGGTGTGGGCGGTTTCGTCCCGGTGACCAGCCCGGGAATATTTTCGACGGGTTCACCCTTTTCCAGCCGGTCCAGAAATTTTTCAAGGATAAATTCCGATTCGCTGAGTGTGCATGCATCGGCATGTTCCAGCGCATCCCCGGGATTGACTTCAGGGTGAATCCCGCCCCAGATCACCAAGGCATCGGTGCGGGATTTAATGGCTTTCGTAAGCTGTACCGCCCGGTCCCTGTACTGGGACATGAAGGAGATTCCCACCACCTGGGAATCGGCGATTACCTCGATGATACCGGTGATGGCAGTTTCGGAATAGGAATACCGGAATCCGCCGCCATGTTTGAGTTTCTCAATGCCGCCCGGCAGAAAAATGCAGGTGACGTCATGTCCGATCTTTTTCAGGTATGCAGAGAGTGCCCGGATACCGAAGGCGCTGATGTCCGGTGGCGTGGGGGTCAGAAATGTGATTTTCATACGGTACCGGCTCCGATGGCTATTGGACAGGCGGGTTGTGAATTTTATGCTGTTTGCGGAGCACCTTTTCCCGGTATGCGTTATACATTTTGTCCAGGACGCCGGAGACTATCGGTCGTTGGAAAGTTTTAATCACCGGCTTTGCGCACATGGCCCGCAAAATGGGTCGTGGGATGGGTTTCGGGAACAGTGAATACATCAGATTGATGTAGTTGATATCCCGGCTGTTGTACTGTTGCCGGTACACGTCCCGGATATCATCGGAAATCAACCCGTCTTTCCGGGCCAGATCATACAGTTCCGTTCCCGGAAAAAATGTCAGATGGAAGATCTGAACATAAAACGGCGGCGGCAGTTTCAGCAGAAGCTGCAGGGTTTCATACTTGTCCTGCAGGGTTTCCCAGGGGTTATCCAGAATGAAATCGTAGATAGGCGGCCGGATCCGGGGGATATACTCGTTTAAAAGTTCCGCCATGGCGATAACGCGGTCATTGGGCTGATTCCGTTTATACAGGTCCTGAATTTTTTTTGAGCCGCTCTGAACACCAATCTGGATATTGGCCAGCCCGGCATCCACCAGCGGGTCCATCCGTTTCCGGGTGATGGTCCGGGGTTCCGCCAGGCACTGGAAGGACCGGCCGGCGACTTTTTTATACCGCCGGCTGAATTCCTCCAGTTCCGTCGAGGAGGCATCCAGGAAGGAATCGTCGGAAAAGGTGATCTCCTGAAACCAGGGCATCCGGTCCAGGATAATTCCCAGTTCTTCAATAATATTATCCACGGAGCGGCGCCGTATCCGCTGGCGTTTCGGGTAAATTCGCTGAAGTGCGTCCCAGCAGCAGTATGTGCAGTGATGGGGGCAGCCGCGACTGGCCAGGGTCTGGTAAAATAGCGCCGCCCGTCCCTTGGTGGGAGCGGACCGGGTGAGATATTCCCGGAGAAGTTCACGGTTCAGGGGTGAGATAATCTCCGTGGCCTGGTCCAGCACATGGTGGTTTTCCATATCGTAATCATTGAACGGGATGGTGTTGAGATCCTGAATCACCGGCCGGGGCGGATTGGAAATGATGGTATCGTTCTTTTTCAACCAGATATTGGGCATATCCTCCAGGGACCGGTTGTTTTCCAGCCGGTCCACCAGGTCCAGAATAGCGTCTTCACCCTCACCGATACAGACGATATCCGCGTAATCCAGACATTGCTCCGGCATGATAGTGGGATGAATCCCGCCCCAGACCACGGGAATGGACAGGGCCTCTTTCAGGTGCAGGGTCATGGAAGCGACCTGCTCGAAATAATTGGTCATCAGCCCGATACCGATGAGTCCTGCACCCCGGCAGAGTTCCGTCACCTGGTCCAGTATTTTATCGGAATATGAGGTGATGAAATCCGACCGCTGCTCGATTTCAGGGAACTGGTACGGCAGAAAAATCATACGGGTGGGGTGACCGGCTTTTTTAAGGACGGCTGACAGGCTGCGGAGCCCCATTGCGGACACGTCGGAATATGGCGAAATCAGTACAACTTCCATCGCCCGGGATAGTAGCAGAGGATTTTTGTTTGGACAAGCACCGGTTTGGGGATATTTTTTTGGGGGAGGGTCCGAGGAGACTGTCTCAAAACTCTGGGACTGATACGAAAGTGTTATTCTCGTTTCCCCTACCGTCATTCCCGTTTCCCCTGCTGTCATTCCGGCGAAGGCCGGAATCCAGGAAACATGAAGTATGAAAAGAGTCAGAAATAGTGATAACTGACAACCGATCGTACAAGAGCCTTGTTCTTCCGGTTCTCGGGATCCGGGAAATAATGGGAATTTGGATCCATTCCATTACGAAT
>SWBY01002560.1_pt1 | contig 10725 bp, 7 predicted proteins | sample 4693071 | NCBI WGS metagenome assembly SWBY01 (sample SAMN10267273, study PRJNA491770) | bioreactor metagenome | isolation source: DHS bioreactor inoculated with marine methane seep sediment | place: Japan: Omine Ridge, Nankai Trough | collected 2006-05-06 | reverse complement strand
CTCCCCTATACCCGCTATCGCCCTAAACCGCTTTTTCCTATTCTCAACAAACCGCTCCTGCTTGTGACAATTGAGCGTTTGCAGCGTGCAGGTTTTGATCATATCGTGGTCAACTGTCATTATCTGGCGCAACAGATTATTGATGCGCTTGCCGGTATTTCCGGGGTGATCATTCAACATGAAAAAACCGTCCTTGGAACCGGTGGCGGCTTGGGGCTTGCGGCAAAATATTTCAGGGATGAGCCTCTTCTGGTAACAAACGGTGATATCTACCATAACATTGATTATAATTCTCTTTTCTCTGCCCATAGGTCAAAGAAGGCAACTGTGACCCTTGCCATGCATGATTGTGCGCGTTTTAATTCTATCCGGGTGGGGGAGCAAAAAGTGGTTGGCTTTGACCGACAGGGGGGGGAGCCATTGCTTGCCTTTACCGGACTTCATGTCCTGGACCCTGAAATTCTTTCTTCCATCCCTCCTGACAGAGAATATTGTATCATTGATCATTACAGAAAATTGCTTAAGCAGGGGGATATTGATGTTGTCAGGGTCGATGACTGCTACTGGACGGATATGGGAACCCTGGATGACTATCTTTTGCTTCACAAAGGTCTTTTAAGTGGCGAAATCCCTGTATGGCCTGAACTGGAAGCTGAAGAAGATACACCCTTTCTTGTTCAAGGAGTCATGGAAGAAGGTGTGAAGCTCGCCGATTGGGCTTGTGTGGGGGATGCAAGGGTAGGAGCGGGAAGTAGTATACAGCGTTCCGTGGTCTGGGATGGGGCGGTGCTAAAAAATGGCTCAGTGCTTGTCGATAGTCTGGTGGTTGCATGAAAAAGGCCCCGTGCTTTGAGCACAGGGCCTTTTTTTTGAAGAAAAATATATGAGAACCAGAGCTAGAATAAATAGCCAACATTTAAGGCAAAGTTGTAAATATTGGATTCGATTTCTTCATAAACAGAGTGATTAGGGATGACTCCGTAGATATACAGATAATAGTCTTCAAAGGTGGCATCCATTCGTCCATCTGTTTTCATATACTGATAGTCAAATGAGGCTGTCATGAACCAGTGTCTGCTCAATTGGGCCCTACCTTCAAGATTGAGCATGAAGGCATCGCCTTCGAGCTCGCCTTTGTTGGTTTTCCCCCTTAACAGATGGTGGTCTGTATTTTCGGCAGTTACCCAGGGAGAGTAACTGAAACTTCCCTGCATGGAGAATATATCATTGAATTGTACCTGACCACCAACCTGCATGTAAGGAATCTGGTATTCAAGTTTGTAGCTGATCCCCCTGGAGCCGTCACCGGTAAAATCATAGCCATCCATACCGGAGGGAGAGTATTGGTTGATAAGAGCGGCTTCGTAGTTCCAATGTTGGAAGAGAAATCCGAGCCCACCATTTAAGGACCAGTTATTTCCCTGGAGAAAGCGGTATCTTCCATTTATGTCAATTTCAACCATTTCAAAATCGGACATAGTGGAGTTTGAATATATATCGAGCTGATTTGGATTGGAGTCGGTAATCCAATCTTTGTCGATCATATCATCATGTGGTTCAGTTATATTCTTTTTCAAAGAAGCGGAAACCAGCCAGTTATCACGAAAAACCACATTTGTACTGATTGAGGCAACAATGGTGTCTGCGGGAAATTTAAGTTCACTGAAGGGGAAGTAGCCGGTATCAACGGTTCCATCAAACCAATGGACCGGGTTACCGATCTGATAGGTGTTATCACCACGCCACACCTCGGTTCCAATGAGTATCTCCGCGCTGGCCCTGCCTTCTACAACGGTCAATGGTTCAACAGCGATATTACCCGCGGCTAGAGCTGAACTTGCCAGGAAGGCGGTAAAAAGGGGCAGACTGAGAGGTAGAAGCTTTTTGACATTTATTTTATACATTGTGTCTCCAATTATCGACTTTACAAGTGAACGTTTCATCATTCGACCCTTATGTTATCAGAATAATGTAGTAAAATGCAAAACAATTATCAAAATTAATTCTAAGCCGTATTTTTCATACGTCTACTGTTTTGAAAAAGGTTTATTTTTGAGTGAACCCTTACGGAAGCTTGTTATGGTCTCGACCACTGAAATAGTTCAACCAGGAGGAACTGTCTGCCAGTGACCAGTCTTTGGGGGGCAGGAGTACAGAGGCTTGCAGGTTGGCCGGGTCAAGCTGTTTTTGTTCGTGTCTATAGACTTTCACCCAGAAGCAGAGCCTTTCCTTGGGGTATACTTCACAGAAGCCATTGATTGAGCCGCCACAGGGACCGTTTGTCATTTTTTTTGGGCAGCCGGACTGTGGGCAGAGAAAAGATGATTCGGCCAGGGTACAGTCGCCGCACATCTTGCAGCGAAAGAGAATTTTTTTTATAAGATGCTCAAAAAGGGTATAAAGAAGGCCGGTTTTTCTATGATTGTCGGCAAACAGGCTTATTTTTTTAACCAGTGGAAAGAGGAAGCTTTTGGGAGAAAAGATGATGCGATGGCTTAACTGATTAAACTTGAATGACAGATGGGTGCGGGCCCGCTTTTGAGAAATCGGGCTGTTTTGCTCCATATACCAGGTTTTGGGGACCGGAAAATGGATCTCTTGATAAAAATCCTGCCAGTTGCCAGAATGTTCCTCAAGATAGTCGAGCATAAAAGCGGTCGCGGAAAAATTTAGATTATTACCGCCAATATGCACTCCTGAGTAACCAAGCCCTTTGAGAACAGCCATCATCTTTGCTCCCCGGATAAGCCTTGCCTCTTCACCATTATCCCTGCTTTGTGCTTCTCTTTGTATTTTTTTTAAAAGCTGACTGGAGAGAATCACCCCTGGAACACCACCCTGGTGCATAATTTTTGCAACCGCTAAGCTGGGGATAAAGATATTACCCAATAGGGGAATTGATATGCCTGCCTTCCTGCAAAAATGGATAAGTTCCCTGTATTTATCCATATCAAAACCCAGCTGGCTGATGATAAAATTCGCCCCGCAGGCAACTTTTCCCAGCAGTTTTTTATATTGATAGATCTGTTCTTCTATAGTGGCTTTAAAGGGGGATACTACACAACCGGCCAGGAAATCCATGGCCGGCAGTTCCATGATGCTTCCTGGAACCTTTCCGAGCAGAGGCGCTGGCTTATGTAATTCTTTTATCAGCAAGAGGAGTTGAGTTGAGTCGAGATCAAAGACCGGTAGGGCCTGACCATGGTAGCCACGACGGGGGAAATCACCACCGAGAACCAGGATACTTGTCAGGCCGAGACGGTGGCATTCAAAGAGTTGGCTTTCCGCCAGATTACGATTTTTATCCTTTAAGGAAAAATGAAGCAGAGGCTCAATGCCTATTGACTGGATGTCAATCCCTAATGCCGTGGGAGAAAGGGCCGGATGTCCTCCTGGATTGTCAGTTATCGAAAGCGATTTGATACGGCCATCTTTTCTTGCAGCTTCACCAAATTCCAACAAGCGATCCAGCCTTTTGCCGCTTGAGCCTCTTCCCGGTACCAGTTCAAAGGTAATGGTGAATTCCTTTTCATTGCTGAGTGAGGATCTGAACAAAGAACGGGGAGACATGAATAAATTTTCCTCTATATGAAATTTAGCAGGGAGTTGACAATTTCTTGTTTGTCAGAGTAATATTTTATATTCTTGGTAAAAGACTGACAATCTCGTAAAAACTTAAATTTTCAGATGGTTAAGTAAAAAGCTTCATTTGCAGCAACGAAGCAGATGAAGAGTTTTTACGACGCCATCAAAGACTAACTGTCTGATTCACAGACTGTCAACAAATATCCCCATTTCCTATGATTTTGAAAAAAGAGAGCCTCCTTTTAGACCGACTTGGAAAATTACTTTATGGTTCCGGTTATATCTCAAAACATGAATCATTAGGGGGTCTAACAGGTTTAACTATCGACCCTTTGAGCGGAGATGGATCCAGCAGGTCTTTTTGGCGGATTTCTGACCGGGATAAAGTGCTTTGCCTGGCAGTTGCTCCTCCGGGAAGCAGTGAAATTGACCTGGCAGAGGCCCGGTCTAGCCGAAAGATTGGTCTGCATTTATATGAATGTGGTGTACCGGTAGCAAAACAATTTGGCTGGGATGAAGAGACTGGCCTTCTGTTGTTTGAGGATTTTGGTGATAAAAAGCTTCATGATCTGGTTCTTGATGCCGGTGTTGAAAAAAACACCAGTATTTATAGAGAAACCATTCAAGCCAGATATATGACTGTCCTTGATGTGCTTGTAAATATGCAGGTTACTGCTGCTCAAGGATTTGAGCCGGATTGGTGCTGGGACACTCCTTGTTACGATGAAGATCTAATGCTTGCGAGGGAGTCAGATTATTTTGTAACCGCCTTCTGGCAGAATTTACTTGGACAGGAACTAGCAGATGGACTTAACGAGGAGTTTTTAGCCATTGCAAAAGAGGCCGCAAAAGCGACGAATCGTTTTTTTCTTCATCGTGATTTTCAGTCCCGCAATATTATGATTACAGCAGACGGCGTGGGCATCATAGACTATCAGGGAGGCCGTTTTGGTCCCCTGGCCTATGATCTTGCCTCGCTTCTTATTGATCCCTATGTTGCTCTGCCACAGCAATTCCAGGATGAATTGTTGGAATCGTACCTGGATCTTCTGGAAAAAAAGATTTCTGTGAATCGCCACGAATTTTATACCCAGTACAGTTACCTCGCACTCCAGCGTAATCTCCAGATTCTTGGGGCGTTTTCTTTTTTAAGTCAGGTTCGTGGGAAAAAGTTTTTCGCCTCCTATATAGCCCCATCAGTTAAACTGCTGGCCAGACGACTGGAAGATAACTGTCTGAGGGATTATAAAACGCTCTCTTCAGTTACTCGTGGGGCTGGAACGATTGTAAATAGTTTGTAGGCTAGCTGTAATGCGTCTGGATTGTTTCCTTAGAAGATTGTTTTTTCTTGTTACACAAAATCAATTATGGTAGAGAAGTTGCTCCATTAAGAGAAATACCTCAATCAAAATAACCCTGATACCCGTCATGCCTGAACAAACATATTCCATAGTTGCCCTGGTCGGTCGTCCCAATGTTGGGAAATCTACTCTTTTTAATCGGATAACAAAGTCCAGAAACGCCCTGGTTGATTCAACGCCCGGTGTTACCAGGGATCGTCATTACGAACGGGTTGTCCTGGATGATAAACTCTTTATGCTGGTTGATACCGGTGGCATTGATGATAATCCTGAAGATCTGATGGTTGGTCACATCCGGGATCAAGCCATGGCCGCCATTGAAGAGGCGGACATCATTCTCTTTTTGATGGATGGTCGGGAAGGCGTCACTCCTGCTGATCACGAGGTTGTCAATCTTCTCAGGCGTGCCGGTGATAAGAAAAAGATTTTTCATGTAGTCAATAAGATCGACGGGCCGGAGGTGGAAGACGATCTCTTGTCACAGTTTTATGAACTGGGTATCGAACAGCTCTGGTCATTATCTGCAGAACACAGTTATGGGTTCAAGACTTTGATGGATGATCTCGGCAGTAGTCTCAGTAAAAGTGAAAGTTCAATCAAACTCCCTGATGATACAATAAAAGTCGCCTTTTTCGGACGTCCGAATGTGGGAAAATCATCCATGATCAATCGAATCTTAGGTGAAGAACGGATGGTTGTCTCAGAGGTCTCCGGTACCACAAGGGATTCGGTGGACACCCTGCTCAGTTATGGAAAATATAACTATCTACTCATTGATACGGCAGGAATAAGAAGAAAGGGGAAAACCAAAGAGAAACTTGAAAAGTTCAGTATACTCAAAGCACTCTTAGCCATGGAGCGTTGTGATATTGCTGCAGTCCTGATTGATGCCGCGGAAGGTATTACCGAGCAGGATACTAAAGTGATAGGCTATACCCAGGAGCAGGGAAGGGGTTTGATACTGCTGGTCAACAAGTGGGATCTTATAAAAGATGATAAAAAGAGACAGGATAAACTTTGGCAAGATATCGGCCGGGCTATACCTTTTGTCAGCTTTGCTCCCCTGTTAAATGTCTCGGCTCTGACTGGTTATGGGATCAAGAGGTTGTTTCCGACTATTGGCGCGGTCTACAAACAGTACACGGCCAAGTTTCCAACTTCCGCTCTGAACAGGCTTCTTCAGGATGCAGTTGATGATCACTCACCCCCCATTTATAAGAATAAGCGTCTCAAATTTTATTACACCTCACAGGTAGGAAGCTGCCCGCCGAGCTTTGTGGTCATGAGCAACAGCTCAAAAGGTATCCATTTTTCCTACAAACGTTATCTCACCAATCGTTTTCGTGATGGCTTAGGATTGGATAAGGTCCCGGTCCAGCTCATTATTCGCGATAAGAACCGGGACAAGAAAAAACGCTGAAAACCGATTGAGTGTTTTAAGGTGGCCTTAAGCCTTTGCCTGTTTCATGGCCGCCATAAAGGCTTCTGCTGATCCTTCAATGATGTCTTCCGCCACACAGAATGCCAGACGAAAATATCCAGGTGCTCCAAAGCCACGGCCGGGAACGGCCAGGATTTTGTGCTCCTGGAGAATGGCGCAGAAGGCCACGTCATCTTCAATCGGAGATTTTGGAAAGACATAAAAAGCTCCTTTGGGAGGGATAAAGTCAAATCCGGCATTTTTAAGGATTTTGCAGAAGATATCCCGCCTTCGGGCATAGATAGAGCTGTCCACGCACACATCCTGCAGTTCCGCAACCACTCTTTGCATGAGTGCCGGGGCATTAACAAAGCCGAGGATACGATTGGCAAGGGTCAGGGCGTCGAGTAAGGATGCCTTCTCATTGATTTCCGGATGTACTGCCAGGTAGCCGATTCGTTCTCCGGGAAGGGAGAGATCCTTGGAGTAGGAAGAAAGGACAATGGAGTTGTTGGTGGCCTGAAAGATGGAGCCAACCTCATGCTTATCAAAGACGATTTTGCGGTAGGGTTCATCGGCGACAAGGTAGATTGTTGATGAGTGTTTACTTCCCTCTTCAGCGAGCAGTTTCCCAAGTGCATCCAAGGAATCCTGGGAATAGATCTGTCCGGTGGGGTTGTTGGGTGAGTTAATGATCAGGGCCTTTGTCTTATCACCTATTGCTTTCCGGATTGCCTCCAGATCAAGGTTAAAATCTTTATCACAGGGGACTATCTTGGCCACTCCGCCATGGTTGTCCACATAGAAGTGGTATTCAACAAAAAATGGCGCCAGGATAATGACCTCATCGCCAGGATTAAGGAGCGATTTCATAACCACATTCAGGGCACCGGCGGCTCCACAGGTCATCAGCATGTCGCCATGATGAACCGCCACCCCCTGTTCGATTGACATCCGGGCAGCCAATGCCTCACGGACCCAAGGATAGCCACCATTTGGCATATAGGCATGGACACCTGCAGATTCGTCGGCAGCCACTTCTCTGATCACCTTGTTAAATGCTGGGGGTGGCGGGACATCCGGGTTGCCAAGGCTGAAGTCAAAGACGTTCTCGGCACCGAATTCGGCCTTCATCTTGGCGCCTTCCTCAAACATCTTCCGGATCCAGGAGGATTTTTCAGCAAAATTTTTCATTTTTTTAGAAATAGACATTGTCTTTCTCCTTTTATGGGGCAGAGGTCATTAATTAGGTGAATAGGCTGTAGGCTAAAGGCTATTAGGTTTCGATAGCAGTTGATTTTGACTTCAGGGCAAAGAATGTTGTACCGAACAGCCTTCAGCCTAAATGCCTACAGCCTGAAAAATTTGATAAACTACATAAGGTACCCATAACTACATTAATACAAAATTACTTTCGCTTTTTGAAAAAATCATAGGCGACATTGATCTCTTTCATTTTTTCTTCCGCAATTGATTTGAATTCATCGCCAAGGTGACGAACTTTATCCGGGTGGTACTTCATACTCAGTTTACGGTAGGCCTTCTTTATCGTATCCATGTCAGCTCCCGGTTTAAGACCTAAGGTTGCATAGTAGTGATTCGCGGAACTTCGACTGCTTGTTTCCTGCCTCTGCTGTCGGTACATGTACTTTGCCTCAATGGTCCGCTGATCATAGGCGGATATATCGAGATAGGAGGCAATGTTTCTGGCAATCGTAAGCTCCTCTTCAGGCACCGTTTGTTTGGTATAGAGTACCTGGTAGATCAACTCAAGAAGAATCAGGCGGGGTTCGTAGGCAAAACCGGTTTTAAATTCCTGGAGTAGTGCTTCAAGGGATTGGGTGGATTCGGCCGCCTCCTTGATGAGATCCTTTACCCAGAGCATCTGGGTCTGGGAGTAGTGCAGATTGTACTGGAAAAAATTTTGAATGGTGCTGATTGCTTCTTTAGTGATCTTGCCATCTCGTTTGGCTATATCCATCAAGATTTGGATTAACAGCCAGACAAAACGGTTGTGACTTTCGCTCTGGGATGCCTCATAGGTGGAGACTTTTTTCTGAACCCAATAAGAGAATCCCCAAAAGATTGCAACAAAGAGCAAAATACCTGCAAGGCCGGAGTAGAGGACAATACCCATGAACTGGAACAGGGCGGGAAAACCTCCACTGAGAAGAATGAAAAGGGCAAGGATAAACAGGCAACCGCCACATCCTGGTTGTTCGCGTCGTCTATATGGCATTAGTTAACTCGACCCGTATTTTCCTGGAACAGGGCTTCGATAAACTCACCTGCATCAAAGTCGCGCAGGTCTTCAATCTGCTCACCAATGCCTATAAAACGTACCGGGATTGCCAGCTCACGGCTGATATTTGCCACAATACCGCCTTTCGCTGTTCCGTCCAGTTTGGTCAGTGCCAGCCCGGTGATTGTCACTGCTTCATTAAAGAGCTTGGCCTGGGAGATACCGTTCTGGCCGGTTGTTGCGTCAAGGACGAGAAGAACCTCATGGGGTGCATTTTTCAATTTTTTCCCCATGACCCGCTTTATTTTTTTCAGCTCTTCCATCAGATTGACCTGGGTATGCAGGCGCCCGGCGGTATCAATAATAACTACATCATAATTATTTGAGGATGCGTCATCCATGGCATCAAAGACCACCGAAGATGGGTCTGCACCTTCATGCTGCGAGACCACCGGGGCATCGTTTCTCTCTCCCCATATTTTCAGCTGGGCGACTGCCGCAGCCCGAAAGGTGTCAGCCGCAACCAGTAGGACGGATTGCCCTGCTTTTTTAAACTTATGGGTTATCTTGCCAATGGTGGTGGTTTTACCAACTCCATTAACCCCCACAACCATGATAACAAAGGGGCCTTCCTCCGGCATCACCAGTTCTGCAGGTTTATCTGTTGCAAGAATAAAGGATTTTAATTTTTCTTTGAGAAATTTTTTGAGTAGAAGTGGATCAGACAGTTCGTTTCGGCCAACCTTTTTTCTTGCCTCTTCAAGTAACTCCAGGGTCATACCCACCCCGAGGTCTGCAGTGATGAGAATTTCTTCGAGTTCATCGAGAAGTTCGGCATCGATCTCCTTTTTTCCCAAAAAGAGACTGTCCATCTGAGAGACAAAGGTGTCACGGGTCTGTGATAATCCTTCTGAAAGACGTTGAAACATAGACCCGACAGGGCCAGGCTGATCCTCTTTCTTTTCGACCGGAGTGGGAAGGGGGAGGGGTGTTTCTTCTTTGTCTACTGTAGGAACAGTGATTTCGTGATCTTTTTTGCGCTTTTTTTTAAACCAGCCGAGCATAAGGTGCACCTTGGGATTACATGGATCTGTTTCCAAAATCAGGAAAATTTTTTATATTACGGCGAGATTGCTAAGAAAGCAACAAAAACAGCGTGAAAAAGAGCAAAACTGGAACCCACAGGGGTACTGCTAACCCGACTGAATCGGATTTTTTTTTAATATCGCCGGCTCTTTTCAGTGCCACCTTGAGGGGTAATAAGTACTTCGAAGGTTTCACTGTGTTCGCTATCTGGTGATAGTTTTAAGGCCACCTTGAAAAATTGCCTTTTCGCCCAAACTTCGCGTTATACAAAAAATTTTATCCTCGGAATATTAACTATATGCCTTAATTTTGGACGAAAATTCTAATTTTTCAAGGTACCCTTAAGTTTCTGATTTCAAAATCCTCTCATGATTTCTCGGAGTCTACGCGTACCTGTTTTTTTTGACAGCTTTTATGGAGTAAGGCACTAAACAGTTACGGACAGGTTTTTATTTGCTTTTCCAGAGAAGGATATTAGTGTATCCACACCAAATGGTACAACACCCTCATACAATTTTTTTACAATTTATAATAATTTTTTTGGAGGTAGAAATCATGTCCAGTTCATGTTCAAGCGGATCCTGCGGCAGCCAAGAGTCTCAGCAGGCTGCAATGGCCCAGCAGGACAATGCCATTACCCGTTCTCTTGGCAAAATAAAAAATAAAATACTCGTGATGAGCGGTAAGGGAGGAGTGGGAAAATCCACTGTTTCCGTTAATCTGGCAATGGGACTTGCCCAAAAAGGTCACAAGGTTGGCCTTATGGATGTTGATCTCCATGGTCCTGATGTTATCCGGATGCTTGATATCACAGGCAAACTTGAGCCTCCCGAGACACCGGATGCCCTGGTGAAACCTCTTAAATACAGTGAAAATCTGAAGATCGTTTCATTGGAGTATATGATGAAGGATCGTGATGAAGCAATCATCTGGCGCGGGCCATTAAAGATCCAGGCCATTCGTCAGTTTGTTGCTGATTTTGACTGGGGGGAGTTAGATTATCTGATTATTGATGCCCCTCCGGGAACCGG
>SWBY01002445.1_pt1 | contig 10725 bp, 8 predicted proteins | sample 4693071 | NCBI WGS metagenome assembly SWBY01 (sample SAMN10267273, study PRJNA491770) | bioreactor metagenome | isolation source: DHS bioreactor inoculated with marine methane seep sediment | place: Japan: Omine Ridge, Nankai Trough | collected 2006-05-06 | reverse complement strand
AGATCGTCAAGTTCTCCAGAGCTTGCAGGCAGGTTAGAGACACTGTTAAAAGGAACATCGAGAAGGCTTGGTTGGATTTCGATAGCTGCTGTGGAGCCTGCGATAATCGAGCCTCCGGCAATGTAATAGGCTTCAAGAAGTCGGCCTATTTTTGGAGCAGTCTGGGCATCGACCAGGCCTGTATCAGCCATACCCATCTCATTAAGAAGGGCCTGGAGTTTAATCCGCTCCACAACTTCAATGGTGTCAATTTTAGCAAGATCGGTAATAAGCATAACGGCGAGCCCTTTTTGCAGAGGACTTAACTCCGAGTTGCCGGTTTTGTTATCAAAGTAAAGTACGGCCAGACTGTTTGGGGAGCCACTTTGTGCGACATCTGCTCCCGTCGCACTTGCCTGCATGGCCTGCTTGGCCCAGGTTGTTTCATTCTGGGTAATAACCTGCCCCGCATAGGCAAAGCTGGTGCAATAGAGCCAGGCTGTAAACAGTGACAGCATTTTAAAGAGCATAGTTTGTTTCATGGTTTCTCCTCATGATGTATCAGTTTGCGAGTATACTGTTGCAAGTTTAGAGCGACAAATAAAATATATTGTGGCGACCTTGAAAGGTTGCCTTACGGAGAGTCTCGCTGGCTCGCTTACCTGATTTTGAACGAAAATTCTAATTTTCAAAGTACCCTTGGGTTAATTGGGTTATTATCTAACCCGATTAAATCGAGACTTTTTAGTTTCGCCGGCTCAGTTCAGTACCTTTTTACATTTTTCTTACGGATTCATTAGTATTTACTCTATCAATAGAATAAGTCTATTTCAAAAGATGAATTATTAATTTTTTCACTTTCAGCAGCAGAATGTACGGAAGAAAAGTACTGTTTTTCGCTATTTAGGCAAAAGATGGGTTTTTTTATTATTATACTGGTATTTTAGATTCTTATTTGATATAAGAAAATATTATTGTCACTGTGTGAGGTAAAAACTGTTGCACGGAAAAGTAGTCTGAATTAATTAGAGGAGTGAAGGGTATCATGTTACAAGGCACTGTTAAATGGTTTAATGAATCCAAAGGTTATGGTTTTCTGGAGCAGGAAGACGGCAAAGATGTTTTTGTTCACTATTCAGCTATTACAGAAGAAGGTTTCAAAACATTAAATGAAGGACAACGGGTCCAGTTTGAGATTACTGATGGTCCCAAAGGTCCTGCCGCAGCCAATGTAACCAAATTGTAAACTACGAATGAGCTTACAAGGGTAGCTTGATTTTCTTAAAGATATCCTAAAGTTTAAAGGTGGTGTGATCTTCTCGATCACACCACCTTTTTTTTTGCTGATTGGGTGAAATATGGAAGAACTATCAAAATCTCAGAAGGCACGGCTTGCCATCCGAACATTTAAGATTTTGGCAGATGCCCTGACTCTTCGCGGCTATTATAAGCCGTCCGGGAGATCAGGTGCCAAGCTTGAAGAATCCCTTAAGCAGTTTGAGCCCGAGATATATGGAACCATGGCAGATTCACGTATTCTTGAATTAAAAGGGCTTGAATATGTCATTGACAGGCTGCCTGTTGGGATCGAAAAGTGTACCCGTGTCATTCTTACCGCGGATGAAGATTTCCAGGAGACATCCTTTGCCAAGGTAGTTCCCCTCAAGCGGCGAAGGGTTTCCTATGTTGTTTCGGAGAGGGAGATCTGTTTTGTCATCAGTCGTGGACTCTCTGAGATTTACGATATCCTAACCCATATTACCTTTCTCAATATTGAATCAAAAAAGTTGTACGAGTATGTTTACAATGCTGATGGAGAAACCATCTTAGAGTGGCATGATTTACAAAAAATTGTTGAACAAGCCTCCGAACTTGAAGGTGCAGACCTTGATCAGGCTCTGTGGAATCTATCCATTATTCTCGGTAGAACCTACGATGAAACAAGAGAGACCTATCGCCTTCTTCAAAAAAATCACATCAAGGGTGGATATAATAATGGCTTGTTTGCGATCATTCATGCCATGGGTGACAGGATAGACAAAGAACATCAATCTGCGGATAACCGGTTAACTATTTATTTTACCCCGGCTCTTCAAGAAATGATCGGCCTTCACAAATATGCTTCTAATTGGGCTTATAGTGTCAAACAACATCTCCACCAGAGAGGCTTACACAAGAGGCCAATTCATTTGATTAGTGCCAATATGCACTCGGTAAAAAATATTCTTTATGGGGCGGGCTGCCTTAAGTCGAACAACAAGAAGGTTCCAAAAAGTCTCTATGATATGGTGCCGGAGCTTAAGGGGAAAGATGCTAACGTCTTGTCTTATGGTAAAAAACACGGTTTTTCTCTTCTTCATGATAGTTCCGAGTCTAACATAGATGTGATGGTGATCGATTCGGCAAAAGTAGATATTGATCATCTTCATCCTGAAATCGTCGTAGATCGTGACTATATTGAAAAAGAGCAGCCTGTCATCGTGGTAATGGATTATGCTTTTGGTACTCAGGCTTTTGCTGTTATGGATGAGTTGCTCTGTCCCTGCCACCTTGAGGATAAAATTATTGCACTCAGGTTTGAATCGATCTCGGTTATGGGAAAAGCCGGAATTCTTTCAGGTAAAAAGGGCGATATTATGCTGGCAACTGCCCATGTTATGGAAGGGACACCAGACAACTATATCGTCAATAATGATTTGACTAAAGATGATTTTGATCCTGGAATTGACGTCTATAGTGGACCGATAGTAACGGTACTAGGTACATCATTGCAAAATCGTGATGTCCTGGAACGTTTCCATAGTTCAAGCTGGAGAGCTGTTGGTATAGAAATGGAAGGTGGACATTATCAAAGGGCAATCAATGCGGCAATTATCCAGGGACATATTCCGGACTTTATAAAAATACGATATGCCTATTACGCCTCTGATAATCCTCTACAAAGTGGTCAGACTCTGGCTTCCGGCCCGATGGGAGCTGACGGAATCAGACCAACCTATATGATAAGCAAAGTCCTTCTGCAAAAAATTCTTAACCCTCCTGAAAGCAATTAGATGCGTTTGTCACGAAAACAGGGACTTGCCTCTGTGTCTCCTTGGGTATTGGCTGCTGCATGTGGTCTTTTGACCATTATTATAGTCGTATTTGCGGTCAATAACTATCGTCGCGAAAAGGTTTTGATGACAGATGTTCTTCTTGAAAGAGGAGCTACCATTATTCGTTTTGTAACATCCGGGGCCAGAGCTTCTCTGTTAAGAGGAATCAGGGAGGGTGGCATCTCGCCCTGGCAATGGGCCAGCCACGTACAGATTATTCTTGAGCATGCCTCTGAACATCCTGGTGTCCATTTTATCAGTTTGTTGGATCGTAATGGGATTATCCTTGCCAGTTCAGATAAGGATGCCGTTGGTAAAAAGGTTGATGAGCTTAGCTATCTTTTTGTAGACACACTCTTAAAGGGAAAAACGGATCCTGGTGAGTTTCATTATCGCATGGATGGTACTGCAAAATCTTCAGCTTTTCAGGTTGCGACACTGTTCAAGCCCCTTGATCGGAGAATACTTGAAAATCATTTTCCGGGTACGTCAAAAATATTAGACGCTAAACACCAGGGAAAAAGACCGATGGATCGTCACCACGACCCTTTTTTTAGTTTCTTGCAGGATGTTAAAAAACTGGGAAAGAAAAAACGAATTCTTCTGGTGGAACTTGACCTTCAACAGTTTAACAAGGCTGTCAAACAGCAACGGCTGCAAATTGTAGTCCTTTCAGTTGTACTTTTGTTGGTCGGTATCGGGGGCTGGTTGTCCCTTCTTACCCTGGAAAGACTGAAGGGATCTCAAAGCAGACTCAGTATGGTAAAGGCTTTCAGGGATATTCTGATAACCTCTCTCCCTCTGGGATTGATTGCCACTGATCGAAACGGAAATATTCGCATCTGCAATCAATTTGCTGAACAGATCTGTTCGGTTGAAGAAAGTAAAGCAATTGGAGGCTTGCCCGATGAAATCCTTCCTCCAGTCCTGGCGAATGTTTTAATAAGTAAAAAGACCGGATTTGGCAATGGTGATGTCTATCATGAAGATGTTGAGCTCATTAGTAAACATGGTGGCATTCTTGTTCTCCAACTTACCAGTTTATCTGTTGTTGATGATATGGGAGCATTTGCCGGAAAGATGTTGTTGATTCAGGATCTCAGTCAAGTTAAGAGGTTGCAATCTGAATTGCGGAGAAACGAACGGATGGCAGCCCTTGGTAAGATGGCTGCTGGTGTAGCCCATGAACTGAGGAATCCACTCAGTTCCATCAAAGGTCTTACCGTGTTGCTCTCTTCACATTTTCAGGAAGAGAGCAGTGATAAGGAAACGGCTGATGTGCTTGTTCATGAGGTTGACCGACTAAATCGAAGTATTAGCGAGCTTCTTGACTATTCTCGTCCCCATAAATTGCAAAAAAAACCATGTGATCTTAAAAAAATAGTAGCTGAAGCACTGGCTCTTATCAGGATTGATGCCGAATCTGTTGGGGTTGAAATTGTCCAGTCTATGGATGAAAAAGTATCACAGGTGCAGATCGATCAGGACAAGATAAAACAGGTTTTTTTGAATCTCTTTCTTAATTCTATTCAGGCCATGAATGAGGGCGGCAGTATGATCGTTTCTATCTATGAAAAGACAGCTTCCCTCTACTGCACTGTGAAAGATACGGGTTGTGGCCTTGATTCTCTTAGCCAGTTAAAGGTATTTGATCCCTATTTTACCACTAAACCTGAAGGAACCGGGCTTGGTCTTGCCATGTCGGCTAAAATTATCGAAGAACATGGCGGCAGTATTAGTCTGAAGAGTGAACAGGGAGTAGGAACGACAGTGACGATTGTTTTGCCCTGTTGATTCTAATGCGGATTTTACTGGATGACGCTTCCACAAACAGCCCAAAAATCCTCTTGCAAGGTTTAAACGATGGACATAAATTAGCCTTATAAAATTTTTTAGGTTAACTTTTGATAGTCTCGTAAAAAGTCGCCACAACGTCATTCCGGGCTTGACCCGGAATCTATAACAAGCTGAAAAGACTGGATTCCGGATCAAGCCCGGAATGACGATCCGGCAAATTATAAGTTTTTTACGACGCCATCAACTTTTCGGCAATTGAGGAGCTGTATATTCTTGCTGTTCTGGACATTCTTCTATTTTTTTACCAAACAGGCCGGCAATTTTACGGCTGATCATTTTTACTCCCTGCCAGATCTTAGGCAAAAGCCAGATTGCCAGAATAAGAAAGAGCACAAAAAAGGCAATAAAGGCTAGAGGGTAGTGGAGAGCTGCCCATAGCCCACCAATAACAGCTACATCTTCAGCAATTGAGGCTGTCCAGTTAGTAAACGGTTCAGGAGAGGTATTAATCATAATCCGTGATCCGGCTTTAATCGTGTGACTGGTGGCAGAGACTCCTCCACCTAAGATTCCGGCAACGATTACCATTGCAGGATTCACATCACCCACAGCCCCTGCTGCCAGCAGGACACCTGCCGGAATTCTGATAAAAGAATGAATTGTGTCCCAGCCGGTGTCAACCCCAGGGATTTTATCAACAAAAAATTCAACTACATACATGAGCCCTGCCGCTCCAATAACCATCGGGTGCTGTAAAACCTGTAACTGTTCGGGGAGGATTACATTACCTGTCAAGCCAAGAAAGCCCAGGACAGCGATGGTGGCATAGAGATTAATTCCTGCCGCCCAGGCAGATCCCATGGTGAGTGCTATTAGGGTGATCAGTTGCTGATAAGCATCCATTTTATTTTTTCCTCCTTCTCATTTCACTCGCTTACCCAGGTGCTGCTGGACAGTTACACGAAAATTATTCTTCTTCCTGGTCAAAGCGATTATTAAGGAATTCACACTCCATGGGAGAAAGGTCGTGGAGACGTTCTACTTCATGGAGAAGTGTCAGGCGACTTTTTTTTGGATATTTTTCAAGTAATTCAGAAAAGCTGATTAAGGCCTTTTTGAGTTTATCTGTGGGTAGTGCTGTTGACATGGAATCCTCTAATTTTTTTTGTGATTACCATCGAAGCTCAGCTTTAGCGACCCAGGGCTACCCCATGTTCGTTTCATGGGACGCCATGAACCCATCCCTGGGGGCTTAGCTGCAGCCGTCCGGGCTGCAGATACCCATAAAATGAACATGGGATAGCCCTTCTTTGAAAACTTTGTAGCTGAGTTTGGGTGGTAGCCATAATTTTTTTTGACGACCGTTAATAGATCCGGGGAACTGGTTTTAAAATAATCCCGGCCAATGGTGGAACCGTGATATTGCTTTGATAGGGTCCTTGGGCATACGGAACTTCGGTGGGAGTATATTCACTGGCATCGTTGGCATTGCTGCCGCCAAATCGTTGGTCATCAGAACAGAAAGCGACTTTGTATCTTGAGCCCGTCGGCAGGCCTATCGTATAATTGTAGAGGGTTTGTGGGGTATGATTCAGTAAGCAGACAAGATGATCGTCCCGGTTTTTTGCGTAACGGATAAAAGAGATGATGGAATTATCGCGATCCGCAAGATCCAGCCATTGAAAGCCTTCGTGGGTGAAATCCTGTTCCCAGAGGCTGTGGTTTTTTTTATACAGTTTGTTCAGTTCCCCGACAAAGGTTCTGGTTTGTTTGTGGAAAATATTTTCATCCAGCAGGTGAAAGTCAAGGCTTTGTTTACAGTTCCATTCTAGCCACTGACCAAATTCCGCCCCCATGAAAAGAAGTTTTTTGCCGGGATGACACCACATTCCCAGAAGTAACAGGCGGAGATTGGCAAATTTTTGCCAGATATCTCCAGGCATTTTATCTAATAAGGATTTTTTTCCATGGACTACTTCATCATGGGATAAGGGGAGAATAAAGTTTTCTGAAAAGGCGTACATCATAGAAAAGGTGAGGCTGTTATGATCATAACGCCTGTATAATGGATCAGTACTGAAATAGCCAAGTATATCATTCATCCAGCCCATATTCCATTTGAAGCCAAAGCCAAGCCCACCTTCATCTGCGGGTTTGGAAACACCAAAAAAAGAGGTGGATTCTTCTGCAATCATGAGGGTTCCGGGATACCGTTGGTAGACAATTGAGTTAAGATGACGCAGGAATTCAATGGCTTCGAGGTTTTCTCTACCACCATAACGGTTGGGTGTCCATTCACCTTCCTGTCGGGAATAATCAAGGTAGAGCATTGAGGCAACGGCATCTACCCTCAGTCCGTCGATATGGTAGACATCTATCCAAAAGAGGGCATTAGCAATCAGATAGTTGCTGACCTCTTTACGACCATAATTATAGATGAGAGTTCCCCATTCCGGATGAAAGCCCTGTTTGGGGTCCTCGTGTTCAAAAAGAGCTGTGCCGTCAAATTGGGCCAGGCTATGTTTGTCTGTTGGGAAATGAGCCGGTACCCAGTCTAGCAGGACTCCAATGTCGGCTTGATGGCATTGGTCGACAAAATACATGAAGTCTTCCGGTGTTCCAAATCGGCTGGTTAAACTGAAAGGTGCTGTTATCTGGTATCCCCAGGATTCATCCAAGGGGTGCTCCATTACAGGCATCAGCTCAATGTGAGAAAAACCCAGTTTTTCTACATAAGGGATGAGTTTTTCTGCAAGCTCTCGGAAAGTTAAGAAACGATCGGGGTCATCAGGATCACGTTGCCAGGAGCCGGGGTGTAGCTCATATATGGAGAGAGGAGCATCATAGGGAGAGTAGCTTGTTTTTTTCCTCTGCCAGTTGTCATCATTCCATTTATATTTGTTAAGATTATGAGTAATTGAAGCAGTCTTGGGACGAAGTTCACCAAAAAATTGAAAAGGATCGATTTTGGCAAATATCTCCCCAGTTTGGCTTCTGATTTCATACTTGTAAGTTTCATTCTCATGGATTCCAGGAAGAAAGAGTTCCCATATGCCGGAAGAACCCAGGGAACGCATGGGGTGAATACGACCATCCCAGCCATTAAAATTTCCTAAAATCGAGATACGGCTGGCGGCAGGTGCCCAAATGCGGAACATAGTTCCTTCGATTTTGGACAAGGTGGCCGGGTGAGCACCCATTTGTTTATAGATTTCATAATTTGTGCCAAAATTAAAAAGATACTTGTCCTGATCCTGGAGCGCTGGAAGAAAACGGTATGGATCGTTAATCAGCTGTTGCTCACTTTTTCCGAAATAGGTGATTTTAAATTGATAATTATAGGGATCCAACTCAGGGTCATCAAACAGATTGCGGTCAATTGTTAGTTCGTAGATGCCGTCATTGTGAACTTTAAGCATCTCTTTTTGAAGTGAAGCAGTGACGAGATAAATGGACTCGGCATATGGTTGAAAGGTTCTGATGAGAACTTTTTCATGTTTTTCACCAATGAAATGGACCCCTAAAACCTGAAAAGGGTCGTGATGATTAGCCTGGATGATTCGTTCGAGTTGGTCACTCATGATTTCACCTTTGTGAGAAATCTTGAAATGGTAGCAAAATCCCTTAGGGGTTGTCTCCTGCTGGATTGAGAAAAAATACAATATATAATAAAATAGAGTGACTCTATAGAAAATTTAGCTAAGGGCTCACTCAAAAACAACTTGGCATTCTGAGGCGACACTACAACGCACTCTGCGTCGATAAGCAGAGAGTGAAATTCTCAAAATAGCGCTGCTATTCCTGTGATTTTACTCTCTACTTATCGACCCATATTATGTCATATTATCAACTCATAATACCAACTTATTTTTGAGTGAGCCCTAAGAACCTTATTTCCCCGCTACAACGTTTATGGGAATTCAGGAATTTAGCAGCTGAGTTTCATAGAGAATCAAGTAAAATACTAACAGAGTTTTTGTCGAAAATATAGATTTTTTAAAAGGGTTAAAGGTCTAAGTAATTTTTTTTCAATTAGCCATATTTAAATACGATTTGGAAGGCATTGCTTTCTTAATCTTGACTGATAAAGAAAATATTTGGTAGTATTTATTTAAGGCCACCTTGAAAAATTGCCTTTTAGCCCAAGCTCTGCATTGTACTAAAAAATTTATCTAGTAATATCAACCATATGTATCTGTTCCATGTTGAGAAAATAAATCTTTGATCAAAAGGCAGGGCGGATATCAAAAAATCAATCATAGAAAATTTGACTGGTTCCTTTCTTATTTCAACTCCGAAAATGCCGGATCCCCGTTTTGCCAAACAGGTCATTTATGTTTGTGCTCATAACCAAGAAGGAACAATGGGGCTGGCAATTAATATGCCCAATCCTGCCTTTACAGTAGGCGAAGTTCTCAGCAGCGCCAACTTGCCTGTCCCCTCAAAAAAGATGCCCCCGGTCTATATCGGCGGGCCGGTTGATCTTGAAGCCGCCTTTATTTTGTTCAGTTCTGACTATAAGAGCTCGCTGCGGCTTGAAATAAGTGAGACAGTCGCCCTTAGTAGGGAGTCTCAGGTGCTGGAAGATATTGCTAGAGGCAATGGACCAGAGAAATACCTGTTCCTTCTTGGCTATGCAGGTTGGGGACCTGGTCAGTTGGAGAACGAACTGCTGGATGAAGGTTGGTTGACTGTCCCGGGAGATGATAGTATCATTTTTGATGTTGAAGATGATAAAAAATGGAAACAGGCAGCACTGCTGTGCGGCGTAGATATCACAACGTATGGGGATATAGTCGGTAATGCCTGATATATTTAACCCTTTTCGTGCCAATGACCCTATTCAGGGTGAATAATCATAACAGGACATTTGACTTTTCGACTGACGGTCTCGGCAATACTTCCGTAGATTCTCTTTTCTGACCTGTGGCAGTCATGGCTGGCCATTAAGATCAGGTCAATATTCTTTTTATCACTATAGGCAAGAATTTCTTCTACTGTTTCTCCAACCCGGATAGCGGTTGCCGGCGGCGGCATATCTTTCATGTTCTTTTCAATAAAGTTTTCCATTGCTTTTTCGGCCTCTACCTTCAAGATGCGACCATAGGTGGAAAACCAGTCTTCTTTAAAAGATAACCCCTCAAATTGTTCAGGGCCTGCAAGGCTATAGAAGAGGTGGAGCTGAGCCGAAAATTTTTCTGCCATGAGCCTTGCATAGGGAAGTATAGCAATTGAGCATTCAGTAAAATCGATGGGAATGAGGATGTTTGAAAAATTTGCCATTTTAAGACCTCCGTTTTAGAAATGAAAGGACGATAATGGTATATATAATAAGTATATCATTGATCATTAAAAATCTTAAAATGATTTTTTTGCTATCAGCTTTTTCCATGTTGAGATTGATCGTTCTTTTTTGAGCGCTGAGAGACTTCCGGAAGATATTCCTGGAATGTCTCACCGTATATTTCCCACATGGAAACAAAGAGGGCTGCGAGAATTGGTCCTAATATAATGCCAATAATTCCGAACATGGAAATACCACCCAGGGTAGAAAAAAGAATGAAAAGGTCATGCATTTCAGTATCCCGGCCAACAAGTCGCGGACGTAGCAGGTTGTCAATATTACCGGCAATAAGGCCACAAATGATAATCAGGGTGATTGCACCACTTAGATCCTGGCTAAGTAATAATATAATGAGAGCAGGGCCCCAGATAATTGCGGTACCAACGGCTGGTACTATGGAAAGTACAGCCATTAAAGTGCCCCAGAATACCGGACTGTTAATTCCGGCAAGGGCAAATCCTGTTCCGCAAAGTATTCCCTGGATAATGCCGATGATGACTGTTCCCTTGG
>SWBY01009818.1_pt1 | contig 10761 bp, 8 predicted proteins | sample 4693071 | NCBI WGS metagenome assembly SWBY01 (sample SAMN10267273, study PRJNA491770) | bioreactor metagenome | isolation source: DHS bioreactor inoculated with marine methane seep sediment | place: Japan: Omine Ridge, Nankai Trough | collected 2006-05-06 | reverse complement strand
ATCGAGCCCATCATCATCGCTGCCGGAGAGGCGCAGGATAATTTTATCGATCGCCGTCCCATTGCTGAGCGCTGCATTAAACTGGCATCGCGTGTGGAAAAATGGATACGCTTAAGAAACAAACCTGTCAGTGAGCGCAGGGTGGCGTTCGTCCTGCTCAACAATCCGTGTGCGGGTGTCGAGGCTACGGTTGGAGGCGGAGCCCATCTTGATTCTCTTGAAAGCGTGGCCCGTGTATTAAACCGGATGCGTGATGCCGGCTACCAGATCAAAGCGCCTGCCAACGGCAAGGAGCTTATTGATACGATCATGGAGCGCAAAGCGATCTCAGAGTTCAGGTGGACCACTGTGGATGAGATCGTGAAGAACGGCGGTGCTCTGGATCTTGTGAGTGAAGAGGAATATGAGAAGTTCTTTAATACGCTGAGTTCGAAGGTCCGGGACCAGATGATCAAAGCCTGGGGCAATCCACCTGGTGAGGCAAAGGACGGCGTGCCTGCTGCTATGCTGTATGAGGGTAAGATCGTGATAACTGGTGTGAACTACGGGAATGCTGTGGTCTGCGTGCAGCCCAAACGCGGATGTGCAGGCACCAGATGCGACGGACAGGTGTGCAGGATACTGCACGATCCCGAGGTGCCTCCGACACACCAGTACCTTGCCACCTACCGGTATCTTGAGAACACGTATGGTGCAGATGTGCTGGTGCATGTCGGAACGCACGGCAACCTTGAGTTCCTGCCAGGCAAGGGTGTGGGATTATCAGGTGACTGCTATCCTGATATTGCGATCGGCAGCATACCGCATCTTTATATTTATAATGCTGATAACCCGCCCGAGGGTGCTATTGCCAAGCGCAGGGGGCTTGCGACAATTGTTGACCACATGCAGACCGTCCTGACCGGAGGCGGATTGTATGACGAACTTGATGAACTTGACCGGCTGCTGGGTGAGTATGAACAGACAAAACATGACCCAGGGCGTGCACATGCCCTTGAGCACCTGATCATGGATGAGATCGAGCGCACGAACCTGTCTGCCGAGATAAAGCTTGGTAGGAGGAATAGTGAGGGGGATGATGATACGAATAGCGACTGGAATGGTGATGGTGATGACATGCAGTTCAGTGAGATCGTCACCAGGGCGCATGAGGCGCTCAGCAAGATACGTAATACGCAGATCCAGAGCGGAATGCACATATTCGGACAGCTGCCAGAAGGTGAGCAGCGTGTTGATTTTATCAATTCCATCCTGCGCTATGATGAGCGGGACAGCAAAGTCTCGATCAGGCGGTTAGCAGCAGGACTGCTGGGTCTTGACCTTGATGAGCTTATCAGCGATCAGGGCAGTGTCACAGAAGACGGTCGCTCATACGGCGCACTCCTTGAGGAGATCGACCACCTGTCAGGGGATATCATCCGAGCGTGTCTGGATAACAGCGAAGCGGATGTTCCGGCTCTTATACAGCAGATAATGGGAGACAGATGGACAAGTACGGGTCAGGTTCAGGCTCAGGGTAAAGGCAAGGGTAATGGTAGGGGCAAGGGTAAGGGTAGGGACACCGGACTTGCAGAGGTTGGTGAGCGCATCGCTGATCTGAATAACCGTATCGATGCTTCAAAAGAGATAGAGGCGCTGCTCCATGGATTTGAAGGCAGCTACATCCCTGCAGGTCCGTCAGGCCTGATCACAAGGGGCAGGGATGATGTGCTGCCAACTGGTCGCAACTTCTATTCACTTGACCCTAAGCGGGTGCCGACCAGGGCCGCATGGAGGGTGGGCCAGCAGCTGTCCAGGGCAGTGATCGATAAATACATGGACGAAGAAGGACGCATCCCAGAGAACGTGGCGTTCTACTGGATGGCGAGCGATATCATGTGGGCTGATGGTGAGGGCATGGCGCAGATCTTAAACGTGCTGGGAGTCGAACCCATCTGGCAGGGTAACGGCAGGGTAAAGGGCTTTAAGGTGATCCCGCTTGAGGAGTTGGGCAGGCCCAGGATCGATGTCACGATACGGGTATCCGGTATAACCCGGGATAATTTCCCTAATTGCATCGAGTATATTGATGAGGCATTACAGGCGGTTGCTTCACTGGATGAACCAGTGGAGCAAAACTACCCGCGCAAGCACTCGCTTGAGAGGGTTGAAGAGGGTAGTGACTGGCGGGATGCCACACTTCGTATATTCTCATGCAAACCCGGGACATACGGGAGCGGTGTGAACCTTGCTGTGTATGCCAGCGCCTGGGAGGAAGAAAAGGACCTGGCCGAGGTCTTCCTCTACTGGAACGGCTATGCCTACGGCAAGGACATGAACGGCAAGGAGGCGCACCAGCATCTTGCGGACAGTTTGAAGACGGTTGATGCGACCTTTAACAAAGTCGTGAGCGATGAATATGACCTCTGCGGCTGCTGCTGCTATTTTGGCACACACGGCGGGCTGACCGCGGCAGCACGGCATCTATCCGGCAGTGAAGTGAAGACCTATTACGGCGATACCAGGGAGCCCGAGCATGTCGAGGTCAGGGACCTGGCAGATGAGATCAGGCGTATCGCCAGGACAAAGCTCCTGAACCCGAAATGGATCAAGGGAATGAAGGAGCACGGTTACAAAGGCGCAGGCGATATCTCAAAGAGGGTCGGACGGGTGTACGGCTGGGAGGCATCCACACAGGAAGTGGATGACTGGGTGTTTGATGATATCACAAAGACATTTGTGCTGGACGAGGAGATGCGGAAGTTCTTTGAGGAGAATAACCCATATGCTCTGGAAGAGATCGCTCGCCGTCTGCTGGAAGCCGAATCGCGCGGACTGTGGGGTGCCGATCCCGAGGTGCTTGATGCGCTCAGGAACACCTATCTTGAGATCGAGGGATGGATGGAATACCTTGCAGGTGACGGAGAGTTCCAGGGCGGGTCTGTGGATATCATGGGAATGGACGAGATTCCGGACTGGAATGAGAAGATGAAGGAGATCAGAAAAAAGATCAAGGTAGACTAATGAAATCTGTACTGTTTACTGTTATGTTCATATTATTACTGCTACTTAAGAGGGGATACCTATGATCGAGATGCATGAACTAACTAAATACTTCGGCAGCCTGTGTGCTGTTGACCATGTAAATCTTAAGGTAGGGAACGAGATATTCGGGCTCCTGGGTCCGAACGGCGCTGGGAAGAGCACGACTGTGATGATGCTCACCACGCTGCTAAAGCCCAGCAGCGGTTCTGCCAGTATCTGCGGATACGATGTTGTGAAGTATGCTAAGAAGGTGCGGGGAACCATCAGTTATGTGCCGCAGGATATGGCGGTTGATATTAAACTCACGGGGCGCGAGAATGTGATGCTGTATGCCAAACTCTACGGTGTGCCTGACCGGAACACGCGGGTGGATGATGTGCTTGAACTGCTGGGTTTGACCGATCGAAGGGGTGATCTGGTGCGGACGTACTCAGGCGGGATGCGCAGGCGGCTGGAACTGGCACAGGCGCTGGTGCACGAGCCCGAGGTGCTGTTTTTGGATGAGCCGACCCTTGGGCTGGATGTGGCTGCACGCAAGAAGATATGGGAGCATATTTCCGCACTGAGGAAGCGGGGTATGACGATCTTTATGACAACGCATTATATGGAGGAGGCTGATGAGTACTGCGACAGGGTGGCGATCATCGATAGGGGGCGCATCGTGGTTGTGGATTCGCCGACAAACCTGAAACTGGGTCTGGGTGAGGATGCATCGTTGAATGATGTTTTCCTTGAGAATGTAAAGACTGGTGAGGACCAGGCCGGATTTGATGCATTCAGGTTCAGGACTATGCTGCGGAGGCGGTCATGAAGCAGATATTCTATTATTTTGAGCGGGACATGAGGAAGTGGAGCCGCAGCCGGATCAATGTAGTTGCATCACTTGCGATGCCGGCTGCATGGCTGGTGCTGGTGGGACTGACCCTGCCTATACGATTTACTGACAATTATCTTGAGTTCATCACACCAAGCATTTTGGTTATGACGATGCTGTTCTCCTCGCTGCAGGGAGGAGCCCTCATGATATTTGATAAGGTTCTGGGGTTTTTGAACAAGTTCCTTGCCATGCCTGCACCAAGAGAGAGTATCCTTCTGGGTAAGATCCTGTTTATCAGCACTCGGGGGATGCTTCAGGCTACTGTGATCTTACTAATCGCAGCTATGCTTGGTGTGAGGATACACAGTCCGCTCAACATTGTCCTTGTGTATCTCACATTATTCCTGTTCGGAGTACTGTTTTCAGCGATTGCCACCACTCTTGCCCTGTATATCAGCGACCATGACGGCTATGCGGCTGTGAACAGTATGATCAGCATGCCGCTGTTCTTTGCAAGCAATGCGCTAATGCCGTATGATAAGATGCCTGAGTGGCTGAGGATGCTGGCAATGGTGAATCCGTTGAGTCATACGATAGATAGTATACGGGAGCTGTTTATGGGAGGGCTGCCTGTGGAAGGGATAGTGGGGCTGGCTGTGGCGGCTGGGGTTATGGTGGGGGTTGGGGTTGTGCAGTTTCGGAGGACTGGGGTGTGATGGGTGTTTATTGAGAAAGCAGAATATAGCGGACTTGGAGAAGATGAGATGAAAATAAATTATCCACTCACCTTATAGATTATGACAAACTTTAAAATGGAATTATCAAGATTTCATTGTAAATAGTGCGGAGAGCATAAAGGGATTAATGGAAAAACTGTTTCGAGGAGATGAATAGCAATGATGAGCGTTTGTGTTACGTCTCCCAACAGCGTACATATGGCTACGCTTCGCTCTGCCCAAATCCCGGAAAGCGGGACTTCGTATGTCAGCGAGACGCAATATGAAATTTTAGATTGCTCTGATAAAAATAGGATAATTCTGATAAGATTTATATGTGACATATCACATTTTAATTATATGGTAAAAAATACAGAACCACTTCCTTTTTACAAAGAACCATTATATTACACTGGATTAATCGCTCTTATCGGAATAGGTTTAGTTATTTATTCTTTTAGTGGAAATAGTGTTTCCTCAAATTTTATGGTTCCTTCTGTATTAGTTACTTTCATTTTTGGTGCAGCTACATATTTTATGTGGGATACGAGATGCCCTCATTGTAAAAGACCTTTTTCTAAAAAAGAGAAAATTGAATGGAGAGAAAATTTAGGAACAAAAAAAGAACCATATACTTATCATACAAAGGTTTACAAATATTCAGATGGAACAACTGAAAAAGTTCCTGAAAGTGAAAAGACAATACTAAGAGATAAAAAATATTATAGGCATTATTATATTTGTAACAAATGTGAGCATGGTTCTGATAAAGAATGGAATGAAGAAAAAGGTCAATGGTTAGGGAAAGCACCAAAACCACAATACATAAAGAAAAAAGGAAGTTTAACCGAATTTGGTTTAAATCTGTTTGATGATGATACATATGAAAATAATAAAAAACGAAAAAATATTCCAAAAGCAGTTAAACAAGATTTGTGGATAAGACATTTTGGTAAAAAATACAAAGGGCATTGTTTAGTTTGTAATCGCGTAATTGAAACGCATAATTTTGAGGCAGGACACATCAAATCAGTTGCTAATGGTGGTTCAGATAATATTTCAAATCTTAAACCAATATGTATGAAGTGTAATCGTTCAATGGGTACTATGAACTTACATGATTATAAAAAAAAATACTATAAAAAAAAGTAAAATTCCCTTCTTAAATCTTCGAACATTTACACTCACTTTGTTCGATATCAAGTGATGCAATTCAAAAACTCAAGGGGCCGCTGGGCTTTCGCTTTTGGCCCCACCTCATTTACCAAGGCTTAAACGATTCGGGGCTTGGCTCGTCCTCCATCCAAATTGCTTCGCTTCGTTCTCCTACTGTGATCGAGAAGCAGCGCGCCTGCCCCAGCCAAACACTTCGTCAGACGGCGCGCGGGTGCTGGTGGGTGCGATGGGGTCCCATGAAGCCGCCTGAACATCTCACGTCCCTCACTCCACCTCCGTCCAGCCACCGCTCGGTGCACACGTCCTTTACCCCGCCGATCATCAGGGAATTCAGTAAAATGTTAGTGAGCAAATAATCTTAATAACTGATAAGTGCATGTTCATATGGTTATTATGACAGAATCAATACCAGCCATTTATGAGCATGGAATCTTTAAACCACTGCAAAAAGTAGATCTCCCGGAACATAAACATGTACACCTGATGGTTATGCCTGAAGATGAAATAGAACTTCTAAAGGCGCAGAAGAAAGCATTGTCCGGGATTATTGGTGCTGGGAGCAGTGGTCTGACAGATGTTGCCAGCAAACATGACCGCTACTTATATTGAAATATGGAGGTGATCAAATGCCTCAGATATTTGTTGATACAGGTGCGTGGTATGCCCTTTTAGATTAGACCGATTCCTGTCATGCACGTGCAGTCGAATTCTTTCAATCACTGGCTCATCCTCTTGTGACTACGAACTATATTGCCGATGAAACAATTACACTGGCTAAAAACCGTTTGGGGTATAAGGTTGCGGTTAAGATCGGTCAGATGTTATGGGATGAAGATGTAGCTACATTAATTCATATCACCTCATTTGATGAAAAAAATGCGTGGAAAATATTCACAAAGTATCAGGATAAAGGATTCAGTTTCACTGATTGTACAAGTTTTGCGGTTATGGAGCGCTTAGGAATCATTGAGGCGATGGCTTTTGATGAACATTTTAACCAATATGGCGATTTTATTCTACTCGGTTAAGGAAATAGCAATTACTATTTTACCCTGCCTCAAGACATAGATATGGCTCGTCCATCACCGCCCTCCACTCTCCCACTGTGATCGAGAAGCAGCGCGCCCGCCTCAGCCAAATACTGCGAAAGACGGTGCGCGGGTTTTCTGCGATGCGGGCGGCGGCAGCCAGCAGTGTGGATTCGTGCGAGATTAGAAGCGCAGATGAACGCGATTAAAACTAGACATCACAGCTAAATTTAGATTGTATCTAAATTTATATCGTATAATCAAACTTAAAATCCATAATGACCTTTATCTGCGTTCATCTGTGTTCATCTGCGGTTAATAATGAAATTGAAATGATCCCTGTCTGCTTCCTTTTTATAAATGCGTTGAGCGTGTGTGTGGGCGGTGGCCTCGGGTGTTGTTTGGTGCTGCTGGCGGTAGCTATGGCTGTTAAAATATATAATTTATGTAATGCTTAAAACCGCCGAGGTTCGCAGAACGTTTTTGCTTTTCTCAGCGTACCTCTGCGCACACTGCGGTTAAAATAGAACTGATTCCAGCCCCGGTTAGTCGCTTCTTTTTCCCGCCGCCCCTTCGCTCTCCCAGAGTGGCGGCAGGGGTGATGTTGGGGTTGGGAACTATGCAGTTTCGGCGGTCCGGGGTGTGAATAGGGGTGTTTATTGCCCGCTTTTTGAAGAGGAAAACACGCTTATCTTTGGTTCTATCGTAAGCTGCCAAAAATCTTAGTCGGAACTTCAGATACGGGCATGTCCTGGTAGAAGCGGCGGGGCTGGGTGATGATGCTGCGGGCGTTGGGGAGGTAGTTTTTCAGGAAGGTTTTGGTTGTGGACATTATTGTAAAGTATTGTTGCAGACTATTTTAAAATCCATGGTGTTAAACAGAAAATAAAAGAAATATGGGTGCAAAAGTTACGATTCTCGCAGAAACAATGTTAAATGTTGCGATGGCACACCCAACCGTAGCAGAGCTGCGGGGTATAGTTATTAAAATAAAAAACAAGGATGAGTTAGCTTGATATTTAAGTTCTTTCGCACCGGACTTAGTGATAACTATGTCATGTGGATGGATTTTGAACTTATTTGCTGGGTAGTATTCGGTAAATTATGCGAAATGTGGAAAAAGGTTGGATTGTATTGTGTGTTTTTTCTCTGAAATATGGATTGCTGTGGCATTAAAAATGTAAGTTCAGAAGGATTAAATATTAATTTGACAATGTCAAGGTAACATAATTATTGCTGAAGGTAATATCCAGATACAACCACGTGATAAAGTTATTGTCTTTACCAAATTGGAAATGGTTTAAGAGGTATAGGAACTTTTCAAGTAGGGCTAATCACCTTTGTCATGGAATGACTTGAAAATTATTTTCAGGAATGTGGGCAGTAAAGATTGGGTTATACAATGAGATTTAAAGTAGTCCTCAACACCCTGGGAATTATCCTGAAGTACTTGGGAGTTCTGATGCTTATCCCGGCACTGGTGGGATATTATTATTCCAGGCAGGACCCGGCCCAGTTCCAATCTGTTATGATTTTTATATATTCGTTCCTGATCACAACGTCGGTGGGGCTTGTGCTGCAATATACCAATCGCAGCAGCGATGAGTTCAGGAACCGGGAGAGTTTTGGCATCGTGGCTTTTGCCTGGCTATCAGCAGCAATGTTTGGCGCTTTGCCCTTCCTGATGAGCGGGATGCATCCTGTGGATGCCCTGTTCGAGTCCATGTCAGGCATTACCGCCACCGGCGCTACCATTATGACAGATATCGAATCCCATTCAAAGGCCTTGCTGTTCTGGCGCTGTTTTATACAGTGGCTGGGCGGCATGGGTATCATTATGCTGTTTTTGGCCGTCCTGCCCAAACTGGCAGTGGCAGGCCGGCAGTTGTTCAGGGCAGAGGCGCCCGGGCCCACTGAAGATAAACTTAAGCCCAGGCTTAAGGAGACGGCCAAGATACTGTGGATGGTGTACGTGGTCCTTTCGGCGATACAGTTCATTGCACTGCTGGGTGCAGGAATGGGGGTGTACGACGGCCTGACCCATACCTTCACTACCATAGCGTGCGGCGGGTTCTCACCCAGGGCAGATTCTATTGCAGCTTTCAACAGTCCCCTTATCGAGGGAATCATTGTATTTTTCATGTTCGTGGCAGGTGCCAATTTTGCACTGCATTACAGGCTGATATATGTGGACCATAGAAGCCTGCTAAAGGACAGCGAGTTCAAGTTCTACAGTTTCATTGTGGTCTCTGCGGCTGCGGTGCTGACCTTGACTCTCTGGATGACAGGTACGTTTGAGGAGATTGGCACATCCTTCAGGTATGCCATATTCCATGTATTGTCCATACTGACCGGAACGGGTTATGCCACCTATAATTATAACACATGGCCGGACTCGTCCCGCATGGTGCTGTTCATGCTCATGTTCATTGGAGGCAGTGCAGGTTCTGCGGCAGGTGGGATCAAGGTGGTGCGGCTGCTGTTGATGTTGAAGTACGCGTACCGGGAACTGTTCAGGTCGCTCCAGCCAAAGCTGGTGCGGCCCATCCGGCTGGGTGAACGGGTGGTGCCTGAGGATGTGATGAATAGTATCTTCTCGTTCATTATCCTGTATATACTGGTGTTCATGACCAGCACGTTCATACTTAGCTTGATGGGAATTGAGAAAGTCAGCGCTGCTTCGGCATCCATTGCGACGCTGGGCAATATCGGGCCCGGGTTTGACCTTGTGGGGCCAAGTTCCAATTTCAGTGCCATACCTGTTTTGGGAAAACTTGTGCTTATTGCCAATATGTGGATCGGCAGGCTTGAGATTTTCACGGTGCTGGTGCTGCTGATACCAGGGTTCTGGAGGGAGTGAGGGGGTAAGTTTTGTGCTTTTTGCGATTCACCATTCATCACAGAGGAGAGAAGTAAAGGGATAAGTTGCAGTAACAGGGATAAATGAACTATACTGAACTGCGCAGGATTAATTTTTTCATAGTCGCCCCCCAAATCTTTTTTCAAACATGATACCAAACAAAAGGAAAACGTCTTAATAGCTATCATGGCTGCAATCTTATTCAGTTCAATACTTGGTAGTGCATCCAGACCCAGAAAATCACATTCTTTAAAATAATTCTCAATTCGCCAGCGCCAGCCTTTCTCTTTGATAATTCGCTCTTCAGTGCTCTCGTAGTCGTTTGTCAAATAACCACAGTATTTTTCTTCACCATCGTCTACAAAATTCACAACAATGAGTTTCGTATTACCTGTATAGTTGCGGAGTGTAGTATCCTTAAACGCAATCAGTCTATCACTTTCAACAAGAGGCTTGAATTCATATTTTGGTATGCTCTTCATTTCCTCTATGCGATTTTGATGAAGCTTGATCAGCGTAACAAATTTGAGATTCATTGTCTTATCCAAATAATCCAGAAGTGAACCAACAGAAAACCACTTGTCGAACACAACTTTTTCCATATTTGGCAGTATATCTTTAGTTATTTCTAACATAGGTACTGTAAGATTTTCAGGTTTCAATCCCTTCCTTGGATATTTCACCCTCACAAAAACAGGGTTGCCCGTTTCCTGATCCTGTATGACAAAAGCCGTATCCACTTCAAATCAGAGGGAAAAAATAATAGCCACAGAGAACACAGAGATCACAGAGGATTTCTTCTCTGTGTCCTCTGTGCTCTCTGTGGCAGATAAATATAAACAATGATTTATACAAATTTTATTACCCTACTTTTTGAAGGGGATACCAAAAGCCATTATGCTTCTCGTACTGATGTTTCTCGTGCCGTGTTTAGTCTTGCCGATATTCATATCACCAAAATATGAAATAATGTGTGCGTCCAGATTGACAATTTTTCCTTTGAAAAGACCAAAATTGTTGAATGCCTTTGCACTGGTTATCTCGAAGTTCTCTGCACCTGAAACCGTGATCTTGTTTAAGAATTCGTGAAAATAGCTTTTCGAGGGTAATTTCGAGAATCCAGAGACTACGGCGATGCCG
>SWBY01008308.1_pt1 | contig 10769 bp, 8 predicted proteins | sample 4693071 | NCBI WGS metagenome assembly SWBY01 (sample SAMN10267273, study PRJNA491770) | bioreactor metagenome | isolation source: DHS bioreactor inoculated with marine methane seep sediment | place: Japan: Omine Ridge, Nankai Trough | collected 2006-05-06 | reverse complement strand
GATCGAGCTGATGATCGTGTCCGAGTCCATGGGCGAGATCGTCAGCAGGTCGATCAGCTCGACGCTGACGCCGCGCTGCTGCTGCAGCTGCTCCACGGCCTTCTCTGTGGTATGCATCATCGCGCCCCAGCTGATCACGGTCAGGTCGTCGCCTTGCTGCACCACCTGCGACTGGCCGATGGGCATGACCTCCTCCTCCTCGGGGACCTCCTCGCGGAAGGCGCGGTAGGAGTGCTTGGGCTCCATGAAGACCACGGGGTCCGGGTCGCGGATCGCCGCCAGCAGCAGGGCCCGGGCGTTACGCGGCCCCGAGGGGATCACCACCTTGAGCCCGGGGAAGTGGCCGAAGGTGGCTTCGCGGCTCTCCGAGTGGTGCTCCAGGGCCCTGACCCCGCCGCCGTAGGGCATGCGCAGCACCAGCGGCACGCTGTAGGTGCCCTGGGAGCGCGAGCGCATGCGCGAGGCGTTGCCCTCCAGCTGAGGGATCGCCAGGTAGGCGAAGCCGGAGAACTGCATCTCGGCCACGGGCCGCAGCCCGGTGATGGCCATGCCGATGGCCGCGCCGATGATGCCCGCCTCGGCCAGCGGGGTGTCGATCACGCGCTTGGCGCCGTAGGCGTCGATCAGCCCGTCGGTGACGCGGAAGACCCCGCCGTCGCGCCCCACGTCCTCACCCAGCACCAGCACGCGGTCGTCCCGCGCCATCTCCTGGGTCAGGGCCAGGTTGATCGCCTGCACCATGTTCAGCTTAGGCATCGCTGCCCTCCTGCCGCTCGAGCTCGAGCTGGCTCAGAAACTCCGCGCGCTGGGCCTCGATGTAGGGCTCCCGCGAGGCGAAGACGTGATCAAAGGGCGCGTCGGGCTTGAGCTCTCGCGGCGCCTCCAGCCGCGCCACGGCCTGCTCCACCTCTTGCTTCACCTCGGCCTCGAGGCCGCCTTGCAGGTCGTCGTTCCAGATCCCCTTGCGCTCGAGGTAGCCCCGAAAGCGCGGGATCGGATCGCGGGCCCAGGCCGCCTGCTCCTCATCGGGGTCGCGGTACTTCTTGGGATCGTCAGCGGTGGTGTGCATCATCAGGCGGTAGGTCAGCGCCTCGATCAGCGTGGGCCCCTCCCCCGCCCGGGCGCGGTCCAGGGCCTCCTTCACCGCCTGATACACCGCCAGCACGTCGTTGCCGTCCACCTGCACCCCGGGGAAGCCGTAGGCCACGGCCTTCTGGGCGATGGTCTCGGAGCGGGTCTGATCCTCGCGCGGGATGGAGATGGCCCAGCCATTGTTCTGGCAGAGGAAGACCACCGGCGCCTGCCACACGCCGGCGAAGTTGGCCGCCTCGTGAAAGTCCCCCTGGGATGAGGCGCCGTCGCCGAAGAAGGCCACCACCGCGGTGTTGGTCTCGCCCTGGTAGCGCGCGCCGTAGGCCAGGCCCACCGCGTGAGGCAGCTGGGAGCCAAGGATCACCTGGGTGGGCAGGATGCGTAGCTCGGCCGGGTAGCGGCTGCCCTCCTCGTGGCCGTTGTAATAGAGCAGCGTGTTGTCCAGTGGCTCACCGCGCATCATCCGCGCGCCCAGCTCGCGGTAGGTGCCGACCATCCAGTCTTGCTGCTGCATGGCGAAGGCTGCGCCGCAGGCCACGGCCTCCTGCCCGGTGCAGGGCGGGAAGGTGCCCAGCCGCCCCTGGCGCTGCAGCTTGAGCATGCGCTGGTCCGCCTCGCGGGCCAGCACCATGGCGCGGTAGATCTTGATCAGATCCTGCTCTTTAAGATCAGGCTCGAGCGACGCGTCCAGGTTCCCCGAGTCATCGAGGATGGACAGCCGCGAGACGCTGAACTGCTTCACTTCGGTCAGAGGCATGAGCTCCCTTGCTTCCCTTGCTTGCTTCGCTTTCCTTAGTGATGTCGCCTGTCAGTTAGTTGAACCTAACCCATGCTTAGCATGTAGCAGGTTGTGTGCCAGCGCTGATCGCCCGGATAGGTGCGTCATTTATCTGAAACTCAAGGCTATTCGTCTGGTCCAGCGACCCTGTGTCTCGAGACAACTGTCTCATAACCCAAAAACTGTATCAGTATGTCTTTCTTCTACCTGGATCATGAGACAGATCCTCGAACACCCGTCAAGACATCTACTACACATCCTTTCATTTCATAATGTTATGCTTCCAAATACGTCTCGCCAGATCTTGGCAGGCAATTTGCTCAATGCTTCGATCACCTGCGGGTCAGGACAGACCGCGACAAAAACCTACTCAACAGATCCAAGCGGATCATAGACCGGAGCGCTGACATGGCCGATTTGAGAACCACCTACATGGGCGTCGAGCTCGCCAACCCCATCGTCGTGGGTGCCTGCTCGCTTTCCAAGCGGATCGACACCATCAAGAAGATCGAGGCTGCCGGCGCCGGCGGTCTCGTGCTCAAGTCGCTGTTTGAGGAGCAGGTGCAGCTGGAGATGGCGGAGTTCGAACAGCAGCTCGGGCAGTACGACGCGCTCTACGCCGAGGCGGTGAACCTCTTCCCCAACCTGGAGTACGGCGGGCCCAAGGAGCACGTCTACTGGATCGCCCAGGCGCGCAAGGCGGTGCAGATGCCGATCTTCGCCAGCCTCAACGCGGTCAACGACGACGTCTGGATCGAATACGCCAAGCAGCTGGCCGATACAGGGGTCGACGGCCTGGAGCTCAACTTCTACTCCCTGCCGCTCTCCCCGGAGGTCAGCAGCGCTGAGATCGAGAAGCGGGAGCTGGAGGTCTTCGCCCGCGTGCGCGAGGTGGTCGAGATCCCGCTGGCCGTCAAGCTGCACCCCTACTACACCAGCATGCTCAACGTTGCGAGCGAGTTCTCCAAGCTGGGCGCCAACTCGGTGGTCCTGTTCAACCGGCTCTGGCAGCCCGACGTCGACATCGAGCGCGAGGAAGAGTCGGCGCAGCTGGTGCTCAGCAGCAGCAGCGACGCCCAGGTCGCCCTGCGCTGGACCGGCCTGCTCCACAAGCAGATCGACGCCGAGATCGTCGCCAACACGGGGATCATGGACGGGACCGACGTGGTCAAGGCGATCCTCGCCGGCGCCACCAGCGTCCAGGTGGTCAGCACGCTCTACAAGAACAAGCTGACCCACGTGGGCGACATGGTCGAGGAGCTCTCCGCCTGGATGGACGGCAAGGGCTACAAGGACCTGGCGGCCTTCCGCGGCAAGCTGGCCAAGCACAACCGCAAGGACCCCTGGAGCTTCGAGCGGGCGCAGTACATCAAGGCCCTGCTGGGCTTCGACTGAGATAGAGCGCGCTGAGCTATAATCTCCCTCCATGAGCACCTTCGACGTCGTTGTCATCGGCTGCGGCCCGGCCGGCGAGCGGGCCGCGATCCTCGCCGCCCGCGCGGGCAAGCGCGTGGCCGTGGTGGAGCGCGCCCACGTGGTGGGGGGCACCCGGATCAACTGGGGCACCATCCCCTCCAAGACCCTGCGCGAGAGCGCGCTCTTCGTGCGACACGTGACCCGCCGGATGCAGGAGGGCTTCGCCTGCAGCGTCCAGGAGGCGATCTCGATCAACGACTTCATGCACCGCGAGCGCACGGTGGTGCAGCGCGAGCTGGAGCTGATCAACAAGGTCCTGGACCGCTACCGCATCGAGGTCTTCCAGGGACACGCCCGCTTCGTGGACCCCCACACCGACAGCGTGGAGGGCAGCGGCGGGCAGTCGCGGCTGCGGCTGCGCGGCGAGATCTTCATCATCGCCACCGGCACCTCGCCCAACCACCCGCCCGACGTCCCCTTCGACGGCGAGGTGATCGTCGACAGCGACACCTTGCTGACCATCCCGCGCATGCCCCGCTCGCTGGTGGTGCTGGGCGCCGGGGTGATCGGGGTGGAGTACGCCAGCATCTTCGCCGCCCTGGGCCGGGAGGTCACGCTGGTCAACTCCGGCCGCGAGCGGCTGCTGCCCTACATGGACCACGAGATCGCCGAGCTGCTGGAGCGCGAGCTGCGCCAGCTGGGCGTCAACATCATCCACGGCGACCGCTACCGCAGCATCGAGCGCATCGAGGGAGAGGGGGACACGCCGCCCCGGGTGCGCTGCGAGACGGTCCAGGGCAACCTGCTGGAGGGCGACGCCCTGCTCTACACCGTGGGGCGTGACGGCAACTCGGGCGACCTGGGACTGCAGGCCATCGGCATCGAGCCCTCACCCCGCGGCCTGCTGGCGGTCAACGACAGCCTCCAGACCGCGCTGCCCCACATCTACGCCGCCGGCGACGTCATCGGCTACCCTGCGCTGGCCAGCACCTCCATGGAGCAGGGCCGCCGGGCGATCCGCCACGCCCTCGAGCTGAGCGGGCCCATGGGGGACAGCCACCTGCTGCCCTTCGCGATCTACTCGATCCCCGAGGTGAGCTACGTCGGCAAGGCGGAGCACGAGCTGCAGGAGCTCGGGGTGGACTTCGTGGTGGGCCGGGGCCTGTTCGCCAAAAACCCCCGCGGTCAGGTGATGGGCGAGCAAGGCGGCGCGCTGAAGCTGATCTTCGACGCCGAGACCACCGAGCTGCTGGGCGCGCACATCGTGGGCCCCGGCGCCTCGGAGCTGATCCACATCGGACAGGTGTTGCTGCAGACGCGCAGCACCGCGGAGCAAATCGCCGAGATGCTGTTCAACTACCCCACGCTCTCGGATCTGTACCGCCACGCCGCGCTGGAGGCGGTGCAGGCGCTGCGGCTGCTCCAGCCGCCAGGCTGAGCCGGGACAGCTCAATTCGGGACACGTGTCCGCGGTCACGGCGGGGTCGGCGCGGTGCGGCTAAGAGTAACGAACACGCGTAGCCGGAGACGCCCATGATCAAGCTCGCCGCCCTCACCTTCGCCGCCCTGCTGACCCTCGCCGCCTGTGACCACACGCACGGCGCGCTCCCCGACGCTGGCCCTGCCGAGCCCGGGGCCGACGGCCTGACCCTGCACACAGCGCCGCCCTGGAAGCCGCCAGTGGAGCAGGCAGACGGCAGCGCCTCCGAATGTGATGGGAGTACGTCCAGCCAACCGCCGGGCCCGGCGCGCTGGACGCTGACCGGCGAGGTGTCGCAGGTTACGCCCTGCGCCGGCGGAGTGCTGGCCGCCGAGGTGCACGTGGCGATCTCGAGCCAGTGCGGCGACTGGAGCGCGAACACGCTGGTGCAGTCGCAGGTGGTCTCCCTCGCCGCGATCAAGCCGCGCTACGTGTTCCAGGTGCCGGACGGCACCCACCACCTGATCGCCTTCGCAGACTGCAGCGGCGGCGCCAACGCGGCGGCCCCGTCACCCCAGCTTGGCGACGTGCAGTACGTCACCACGAACCCCGGCGTGCAGCTCTGCCGAACCTACAAGATCAAGGGGCAGGGGTTTCTCGACCTGCCGATCAAGCTCGACGCGCTGGTGAAGTAGCTCCCGCACTTCCGGGCCGCAGCTCCGCAGCAGGGCCACTGCAGCAGGGCCACTGCTTGAGAGATAACCACGGCGTGGTTACAATCCGCTCGCGTCTCTCCACCGTGCTCGACAACCGAGACCCAGAGGCCCCAATGAACCGCTGCTTGCCCCTCGCGCTTTTGTCTGGCTGGGCGTCTACTACGCCCGCAAAGCCAGAAAGCCCACCCAGGCGGCGGACGCCTACCGCCGCGCTTGTGAGGCCGGGCATCAGCCGGGGTGCTTCAACTACGGCGTGGTGCTGCTCAAGGGCGATGGCGTCAAGCGGGACCCGAGGCGCGCCCGGCGACTGATCAAGCGCGCCTGCGACGGGTCGTTCGAGCCGGCCTGCAAGGTGCTCAAGGCGCAGGGCTGGAGCAAGGCCCGCTGACGCTGCCTGGAGGTGGGCTGCATGCCTCGCTAAGCCCGCGCCCGGTTGTAGGCCTCCAGGAAGGCCTCAACGCCCTGCGCCTAAGCGCTCACCAACAGCGCTCACATAAACAACAGCAAGCTAACCGCCATCAGCGCCATCCCCGCGATCAGCCCGTAGATCGCCACGTGCCCCTCGCCGTACTCCTTGGCCGTGGGCAGCAGCTCGTCCAGCGAGATGAAGACCATGATCCCGCCCACGCCGGCAAACAGCACACCGAAGACCGTGTCGGAGAAGTAAGCCCGCAGCACGAAATACCCCAACAGCGCCCCCACCGGCTCGGAGAGCCCGGAGGCGAACGAGTAGACGAAGGCTTTCTTGCGGTCGCCGGTGGCGTAGTAGATCGGCACCGAGACGCTGATCCCCTCGGGGATGTTGTGGATGGCGATGGCGATGGCGGTGGAGACGCCCAGCGCCGGGTCGGCCAGGGCCGCGGCGAAGGTGGCCAGCCCCTCGGGGAAGTTGTGGATCGCGATGGCCAGGGCGGTGAACATCCCCATGCGCATCAGCTTCTCGTCGGCGTCCGGTTTGGCCTCCATGTCGAGGGTGCGCGGCTCGTGGGGGTTTTCGTAGGAAGGGACGAGCAGGTCGATCAGCGCGATCACCACGATGCCGCCGAAGAAGCTGCCCACCGCGGCCCAGTGCCCCGCCGGTGAGCCCAGCGACTTGACCAGCGCGGCGGAGGCCTTGACCAGGATCTCGGCGAAGGAGAGATACAGCATCACCCCGGCCGAAAAGCCCAGCGCTGCGGAGAGGAAGCGCTTGTTTGTCTTTTTGGAGAAAAACGCGATGGCGCTGCCGATGCCGGTGGAGAGGCCGGCGAAGGCGGTCAGCGCAAAGGCCAGCGCGACGTTCTGTTGCACAGTCCCCCCTTAGCCCCTGATCCGCGCGACCAGAAAGTCGCGGTTGAGCTGAGCGATGGCGCGCAGCTTGATCCCCTTGGGGCAGACCGCCTCGCACTCACTGTGGTTGGTGCAGGATCCGAAGCCCTCGGACTCCATGGCCGAGACCATGGCCTTGGCCCGGCGTTTGCGCTCGGGCTGGCCCTGGGGCAGCAGCCCCAGCTGGGCAATCTTGGCCGAAGTGAAGAGCATCGCCGAGGCGTTGGGACAGGCCGCCACGCAGGCGCCGCAGCCGATGCAGGCGGCCATGTCCATGGCCAGGTCGGCGGCCGCCTTGGCGATGGGCATGGCGTTGGCGTCCACGGCGCCGCCGGTGGGCACCGAGATGAAGCCGCCGGCCTGCATGATGCGGTCGAAGGCGCTGCGGTCCACCACCAGATCCCGGATGATGGGGAAGGCCCCGGCCCGGAACGGCTCGATGTAGATCGTGTCGCCGTCAGAGAAGTGGCGCATGTGCAGCTGGCAGAGCGTGGTCTGCGAGAGCTCGCCGTGGGCCACGCCGTCCACCACCGCGCCACAGGTACCGCAGATCCCCTCGCGGCAGTCGTGGTCGAAGGCGATGGGGTCGGCGCCCCGTTCGATCAGCCGCTCGTTGACCACGTCCAGCATCTCGAGGAACGACATGTGCTCGCTGATATCGGGCGCCGAGATCGTTTGCAGCTTCCCGTGGCTGTCCGGCCCGCGCTGGCGCCACACTTTGAGGGTCAGGTTCATATGTTTCGCTCCGCTTCGCCCCCCACGCGGCTCACGCTGATCATTTGTAACTCCTCTGGGTCAGAGGAACGTGCTCGAAGGTCAGCGGCTCCTTGTGCATCGCCGGCTCCTCCCCGTCGCCCTTGTGCTCCCAGGCCGAGACGTGGGTGAAGTTGTCGTCGTCGCGCAGGGCCTCGCCCTCGGCGGTCTGGCTCTCCTCGCGGAAGTGCCCGCCGCAGGACTCGCTGCGCACCAGGGCATCGCGGCACATCAGCTCGGCGAACTCGAGGAAGTCGGCCACCCGCCCGGCCTTCTCCAGCGACTGGTTCAGCTCGGCGCCGCTGCCCGGCACGCGCAGATCCTGCCAGAAGGCCTCACGCAGCGGCGGGATCTGCGAAAGCGCCGCCTTGAGCCCGGCCTCGTTGCGCCCCATCCCACAGCCTTCCCACATGATCCGCCCCAGCTTGCGGTGGAAGTGATCGGCGTTCTTCGAGCCACCGATGGAGAGCAGCCGGTTCGTGCGCGCCGCCACCTCGGCCTCGGCCTCCTTGAAGGCGGCGTGGTCGACGCCCACCGGGCTGTTGCCGTTTTTCGCCAGGTAGTCGCCGATGGTGTAGGGGATCACGAAGTAGCCGTCGGCCAGCCCCTGCATCAGCGCGCTGGCGCCCAGCCGGTTGGCGCCGTGGTCGGAGAAGTTGGCCTCCCCCAGCACGTGCAGCCCCTCGATGTTGCTCATCAGGTTGTAGTCGACCCACAGGCCCCCCATGGTGTAGTGGGGCGCGGGGAAGATGCGCATGGGCGTCTTGTAGGGGTCCTCGCCGGTGATCTTGTCGTACATCTGAAACAGGTTGCCGTACTTGTCGCGGATCGCGTCCTGGCCCAGCCGCCCGATGGCCTCGGCGAAGTCGAGGTAGACGCCCAGCTTGGTCTCGCCGATGCCGCGCCCCTCGTCGCAGACCTCCTTGGCGTTACGCGAGGCCACGTCCCTCGGCACCAGGTTGCCGAAGGAGGGGTACTTGCGCTCGAGGTAGTAGTCGCGCTCGGACTCGGGGATCTTGTCCGGGGTGCGCGCGTCGCCCTTGTTTTTGGGCACCCAGATGCGGCCGTCGTTGCGCAGCGACTCGCTCATTAGGGTCAGCTTGGACTGGTACTCGCCGCTGACCGGGATGCAAGTGGGGTGGATCTGGGTGTAGCAGGGGTTGGCGAACAGCGCGCCGCGCTTGTAGGCGCGGTAGGTCGCCGTGACGTTGCAGCCCTTGGCATTGGTCGAGAGGTAAAAGACGTTGCTGTAGCCCCCGGTGGCCAGCACCACGGCGTCGCCGGCGTGGGAGCTGACCTCGCCGCTGACCAGGTCGCGGATCACGATGCCCCGGGCGTGGCCGTCCAGCACCACGATGTCCAAAAGCTCGGTGCGCGGGAACATCTGCACCTTGCCCAGGCCGATCTGCCGCACCAGCGCAGAGTAGGCCCCCAGCAGCAGCTGCTGACCGGTCTGGCCCCGGGCGTAGAAGGTCCGCGAGACCTGGGCCCCGCCGAAGGAGCGGTTGGCCAGCACGCCGCCGTACTCCCGGGCGAAGGGCACGCCCTGCGCCACGCACTGATCGATGATGTTGGCGGAGAGCTGAGAGAGCCGGTAGACGTTGGCCTCCCGGGAGCGGTAGTCGCCGCCCTTGACCGTGTCGTAGAACAGGCGCCAGACGCTGTCGCCGTCGTTCTGGTAGTTCTTGGCCGCGTTGATCCCGCCCTGAGCCGCCACGCTGTGGGCCCGGCGGGGGGAGTCCTGGTAGCAGTAGCAGCGGACGTCGTAGCCCAGCTCGGCCAGCGAGGCCGCGGCCGAGGCCCCGGCCAGGCCCGCGCCCACCACGAGGATCTCGAACTTGCGCTTGTTGGCCGGGTTGACCAGCTTCAGCTCGAATTGGTGCCGGTCCCACTTCTTTTCGATCGGTCCGTCGGGGATCTTGGCGTTGAGCTCCATCGCGTCGGTCTCCTAGTTGATCCAGCCGGCCAGCACGGCCGCGGGGACGGCGATGAAGCCGCCGGCGATGAGCAGCGCCACCAGCAGCGCGAGGCCGCGCAGCGCGCCGTCGTAGCGCGGGCTGTTGAGGCCCAGGGTCTGGAACAGGCTCCAGATGCCGTGCTTGAGGTGCAGCAGCAGCAGCAGCATGGCCACGATGTAGGGGATCGCCACGGCGGGCCGGGAGAAGGCCACGATCACGTTGCGGTAGACGTCCTGGTGGTCGAAGTAACTGTGCACCGAGCCCACTGTGAGGTGCAGCAGGTGGTAGACCACGTAGCAGGCCAGCAGCGGCCCGGTGTAGAGCATGGTCCGCGAGGCCCAGGTAGCGGCCAGCGAGCGCTTCTTGGCGTAGCGCTGCGGGCGGCTCTGCCACGAGCGCCAGATCAGCTGCAGCGCGGTGATCACGTGGATCAACACCGCCAGCCCGATGACGCCGCGGGTGCCCCAGAGCAGCGCGGGCGTGGCCTTGAGGAAGGCGGCGTAGGCGTTCATGCGCGCGGCGCTGATGAAGATCTGCAGGTTCCCCAGCATATGGAACAGTACGAAGCTGGCCAGCATCACGCCGGTCACCGCCATGACGGCTTTTTTACCCACGGTGGTGCTGTATAGAGAAAGGTCGGGGATTTTCGCGGGTGCTCGTGCGGAGGTTGCGCTCATCTTGGGTCCGTCCTGTTTGTCGGCCTCGCGGATAATACCGGACTGGCGCTATTGTGGAAAAGCTTCTTGAACCGCTGGCAGCGCATGTTAACTCTGGCCCAAACCCACGGTATGGCAACCCACTAAACTACTGCAAATCGGCGCCCATCACACAACTTGTCACGGCTGCCCAACTGGTGTCTCATCGCCCCTGCGCAGCGACGGCGCCTTGACAGACAGCGTTCAGAAAACATGTAAGTCCTGGTAGATGAACACGACCACTTTTCAGAAGATCAGGAGGTCCCATGGGCCAGCGCGTTGAACGAGACACCATGGGCGAGATGCTCGTGCCGGATGAGGCCCTGTATGGCGCCCAGACCGCCCGCGCCGTCGAGAACTTCCCCATCTCCGGCGCCGGCATCGGACGGGAGATGATCCGCGCACTGGGCCTGATCAAGCTCGCCGCGGCGGGGGTCAATGAGGCGCTGGGCCTGCTGGAGCCGCGCCTGGCCCAGGCGATACGCGCTGCGGCCCAGGAGGTGGTGGACGGCAAGCTCGACGCGCACTTCCCGGTGGACGTGTTCCAGACCGGCTCGGGCACCAGCAGCAACATGAACGCCAACGAGGTCATCGCCAACCGGGCGATCCAGCTGCTGGGCGGCGAAGTGGGCA
>SWBY01006793.1_pt2 | contig 10791 bp, 9 predicted proteins | sample 4693071 | NCBI WGS metagenome assembly SWBY01 (sample SAMN10267273, study PRJNA491770) | bioreactor metagenome | isolation source: DHS bioreactor inoculated with marine methane seep sediment | place: Japan: Omine Ridge, Nankai Trough | collected 2006-05-06 | reverse complement strand
TCCATCAAAACCAGGGAAACGTCCTCTCTTGTCAGTATATCCAAGGCTTCATTACCACTGGCAGCCGTCAAGACCACTGTGTTCGGCAGCCGTTTGGCAAAACTTCGTTTTAAACCGGTAAGCAGGTCAGGCTCATCGTCAACAAGCAGGATTGTTGAGAGAGCTGTGTTTTGTTTATTCATTGGTCAAATTTTCCTCGGATACGGGGATAATAATGGTAAAGAGTGTTCTCTTGCCTGGCGTAGACTGAACCCTGATTTCACCATCGTGCTCATGAATGATGCCATAGCTGACTGAGAGGCCAAGCCCTGTTCCCTGTCCCGACTCTTTGGTGCTGAAAAAGGGATCAAACACCTTGTCTATAATATCCTTATTAATTCCGGGACCGTCATCTTCAAGTGTTATCCTTACACAGCTCTTTTCTGCCTTGGTGCCGACAGTGATAGTTCCATTGGTTCCAATTGCCTGACCACTATTCATGATCAGATTCAGCAGCACCTGTTTTATCCGTTGACTATCTATAAAACAATATGGGTTTGTTGTATCTAAATGGGTGACCAGATTAATCTGATTTTTCAGGAATTGCTGGCGCACCATGACGAGAACCTCCTCGATGCTCTCATTGACTGATTCATACTGTTTGTTTATCCGGGATTCTCTGCTGCGGGAAAAATCAAGCAGGTCTGCGACAATGCGGCGACAGTTTTCTGCGTGACGTTCAATAACAGTGATATCATCGACAAGTTCTTTGTTATGAGTGTCATTTTCTTTGATAATATCGGCATAGCAGAGAATGACCCCCAGGGGATTATTGATCTCATGTGCAACTCCTGCCGCCAGCTGCCCCACCGCAACAAGTTTTTCTGTCTGTTGGATACGTTGTTCAGTTTCTTTGATGCTGGTGACATCTTTAGCAAAACAGACAATGGCCTGGACAGAGTTGTCTCTGTTCAGGATTGGATAGAAATACATGTCAAAAATGGAACCGTCATCCAGTTGGATCTCTTTGGTATGCGGTTGTTTTGCCTGCAGGTCAAGCTCCTCCAGCCGACCACTGAAGATACAGTGTTGATGGAAACTGAGCGCGTCAAGGCTCATCCCCAGGGCTTCATCCAGGTGAAGATCGTTTCTCAACAGAAAGGTCTGATTGACCATTTGCAATGTGCCGTCTGGAGATAACAAAATCAGAGGATCACTTATACCGTCAAAAACCGATTGCAGCAGTTCAGTGCTCTGTCGCAAGTTCTGCATATTTTGCAGACTTTCAATGGTCAGGCCGATTTGTTGTCCTATGGAAAGAAGGAGGTCCTGCAATGCGTCGGTTAACACCTCACAGCGCAACTCGGTAATAACCATAATGCCAAGCAGCCGATTACGGCAGCAAAGGGGGATGTTGATATTGAGCATATCGTATTTTGTTGAAGGAATGATTTGAATGTGATTGTTATCAATAACATTCTGCCCTTCCGGTAAATTTGGCGCCTGTTCCGCACATTGCAAAATAAAGGTATCCTTCCCTTCATCGTAGAGATAAATGCCTGCCCCATTTGCGGGAATAACCTGTAAAACTTCATAGAGGACCTGATGGAGAATTGTCTGCAAGGTCTCCGTACTGGTGATGAGACCGGTCAGAATATTGTGCAGCATCAGTTCTCTGTTGCGTTTTTTAACCTGATCCCGCAGCAGATTTTCCGAGAGTTTTAATGCCTCTGTTCGTTCAGCAACCATAATTTCCAGATTGTCTGTGTACTCAACAAGCTGTGAACGACTGTCATGTAAATGCTTCACCAGGGTCCTGGCATTGCGAAACAGTTCTTCGAGTTCTTCCCTATGGCCCTTTTTATATAGCGGTGCCGAGACTGTGTCACCTTCATCTATGATTGTTCGAAAGAGAGTCAGCAAATCGCGCAGGTTGGTAATAATGAGTTGATGAAAAAGAAGCCAGATCATGCCGTAAAGTAACAGCGCCAGGATCATGGCTGTGCCGAACATGCGTAATGATGTCTGGCGGATTTGAGCAAGACTTACTTCGACAGGTATGGAAATAGATTGAAGGCCGGTGATTTCAGCCACCTGTCGATAAAATCCGCGAGTTGTTCCATAAGAATTGTTAATAGCAGATGGGGCTTCCGCAGGATTTCCATGGCAGTGCAGGCAGGAGCTCTTGAAAACAACCGGTCTGAACAGGGTGAAATAGCGGGCGGAGTCAAAGCGTTTCATTCCATGCCACTCCTGTTGGTCCGGATGTTTACGAAAATAGTTGATCATTTCCTGTTCCTGCCTGTTTGCTTCAAAATCAGGATTCCTGGCCCCTATGGCTACCCGTCGGTACTTGAATTCGGGCAGCTCTTTTTTGAAACGATCCATGATTACCCGGGTAATGTAAGAGGTGGACATGGCTTCAATAATAAAGTGATCCTCGCCTAACTCTTCATACATTCGTGGCCGAAGCACTTCACGGATATAGCCGCGGGTTGACTCCAGCGAGGTCATGACCAGTTCGGCCTGTCTGAGAGTCTCTTCTTCCAAGAGGTTCTTCTGGAAATGATAAATAATGGTCGCTGTGAAGATGCAGAAACAGAACAGTATAATTCCCAAGCCAACCTGAAACCGTAATTTAAGATTATGTTGATCCTTGTTGGCAAGATCCCGGATGATATCTCTCATAACAACTCCATTCCATTATATTGCTTCAAAAAGAGACAAGGTGCATCCTCTGGTATACACGTGTACCTGACACGTGTAAACCAGAGGATGCACCTTGCTGTCGAATTATTGATCGCCGCCACACCTTTCCTTGATATTAATTATGTAAAATCAACATGTTGTCCATTGGTACATTTTCTTTTTCAACTAGGAACAATACTTGCTAAGTACAGGGAAAAGAAATTTTTAACGTATGGATCATACCCTGGAGTACACAATGAACCGAACTTTTATCACTCCCGTAATTGTCTTACTTGGCCTGGTCGGCAGTGTTGCTCTGATGGCCGGTTCCAATCTGTTTACCCCGCTTGTGCGTTTTATTCACAGTGGAGCCATCACGCCACTACAGGCTGGTATCTGCCTTGTGTTTACCGTGGCAGGTTTTGCAGCCTGCTATTTTCTTTTAAATCTTATCTGCAGTTACTTCGTGCCACGTATAGATACGGGTTCCGGAGGCAGTGGGATTACTTTACAAAACAAAAAAAATGGAGGAGATCCGGCAGAAAGAGGGTGAAGAATTTTTTTAACTAATACTTAATTAGGAGGTTTTATATGCCACGTGCAAAAGACCATATGCCTGTATTTATTATGGGCATTAGTTTACTCATCTATGGATTCATTGTAAAAACAGGAGCCCTGTTACCAATGATGAAATCTCTGCATGTTCATAAATCGATGGATCTGCAGGTGATGTTGTGTTTGATTCTTGGGGGAATCGCTTTAGTCGGTGCCTTGATTAACTCAAACAAGGAGCCGGGAGATTCAGTTTTTGACAGATTTTTTCTGCAGCCGCTTGGTGGTATCGTTTTAATTCTGGTTATGGCCATGGCAATTCGCTGGTATCTGGAGCCATTGGTCAAGATTATGAGTAAATCGTTGCAACCAATGCTGGGATTTAAGCTCTATAAGGTTCTTAATCTTAACTATGTTGTCCTGGGAATTCTTGCTGGAGTTTTATTAACCAACTCATACGGCATCCCGAAGTTTGCCGAAGCAGGAGTCAAGTGTGCTCGTTTTGTTTTAAAGATGGGTGTTATTATGCTTGGTGCCCGTTATTCTTTTGCTGAACTGGCGAAACTCGGTGTTTATTCTGTCTGGCTGATCGGCTTTTTTGTACTCGGTACTGTTTTTCTGGTACTGTGGCTGGGAAATCTCTTTAAACAACCCAAGTCAATGACAGGGGTTCTTTCCGCAGGCATGGGTGTCTGCGGTGTTTCTGCTACCGTGGCAGTGGCACCTGTGGTTAAGGCCAAGAGTACGGAAATGGCCTATACTATTGGTACCATCCTTTCTTTTGGTATTATATGTATGTTTGTCTTTCCTACTATCGGTAAGATGGCAGGCATGAGTCCCGTGCAGTTTGGGGCCTGGGCAGGCACCGGCATCCTCAACTCCGCCCAGGTGGCAGCAGCAGCTCTGGCGTTTAATGCTGTGGATATTGAAACCCTGAAAGTTGCGGAAATTTTTAACATTACCCGTGTCCTTTTTCTGCCTGTAATTGTTCTGGTTCTGGCAACCTGGTTCGGTAAGGAAACTGGTCAGAAACTGAGTTTTAAGACCGTTGTTATTGATAAATTCCCTATTTTTATCCTGGGATTTTTGCTTCTTTTCATGATGTCTTCTTTCGGTTTATTTTCACCGCCAAGCCATTACAAGGGCAAGTATATTGATGTATCCTATAATGATAGAACCCAGGTTACCCCTGAAGAGTGGGAAACCTTAAACACAGCCATGACAGCTGGAGAGTTTTCCGGCTTGAGTGCAGATCAGATGGCTGCGGTTAAAGATCTGATTGAACAGCGCCAGATTGCAGGCGAGTATGATGATCGCAATGATAAAAAGAAATTTGACCATGTTGGCCGAGCCCGTATGGCCCAGTTGGAAGGGGTGCTGGCGGGGACTAAAGCCAAGCAGATTACGTTGTCAAAAGACGTCAAGAGTGCTGTCAAGCACGCGGTCAAACAGGTCCATAAAAAATCCAAAACCGTTGTGACGCTCACCGACTTCATGATCTGGTTTTTTGCCTTTGGCCTGATTGGTCTTGGTATGCAGATCACCAAAAAGGCTGTTACTCAGGCAGGTGGATGGCCAATCGTTATGGGTGTTATTGCAGGAGTCACCAAGGCGACGCTTTCTTTCTTTGTTGTCCTTTGGTTGGTCAAAGATGTTGTCTTGAATTAGGAGCCTGTTATGAGTGATGAAGAAAAAAAAGTAACTATAGAAACCGGTGACGCCGGCAAGGGAAGTTCGGAAATTTCTGAAAATGCAAATACCGAAGAACTGGAGGAAAGAGCTCTCTCTGTCTTTGCCAGTGAACGTAATGAGGATTTGACTGCACTTATCTTTTGCCTGATTACCACTTTTCTTGTTTTATTGTTTACCAAGTGGATGGTATAATAAGGTATTAATCCATAAAGATTAAACTCTTAAACCATGGCCGGTTATCTGACCGGCCATGGTATGTTGAACCTAGATCCGGCTTTATTCGGCATGCCGCCGCCGAGACACCCACATAGACTGTGTTGGTTCCCATTGGTTTCAAGCTTATCGTTTTTCTGGTACGTGAGCATGGAAACTTGTTCTCCTCCTTGCCTTTGCAGTCACTTCGACGTCTTTGTGCTTGAATAAAGCCGGATTTAGGTTCAAATTTAGGTGACCACAGGCACCGCATCTTTATTCAATCTTTCTTGTCCGCATAGTATTGGCTATTGCGGACAAGAAAGATTGAACAAACCTGCAGCACCTGTGGTCAGCTAAACAAAAAACCTCATTTTTCTTGTAGTTTCAACCTGGTGGTGTTTCTATGTTTAACCATATCCTGCTCTGTACCCATGGTACTGAAGGTGCCCAAAAAGCAGAGGCCTTTGTTTTTAAGCAGCTGGATGTAAATTCTAATCTGAAAGTCAGTGTGCTCACGGTTCTTGACGAAGACTGGCGAAAAATGACAGGTGATGACTGGCTCAATTCCAGTAAAACCCACGCCGCTTTTCTTGATCACGTGGAGGAGCAGGTTGGTGAAGAGATAGCAGAAGAATGGCAACGAATAAGAGACTCTTACCCGTCTGCGGCACAGGCAGTTTTTATACAGCGAACCGGAGCCATTGCAGAGACCATTACAAGGGTAGCGGAAGAGCTTGGCTGCGACTTGATTGTCATCGGCCCCTATTATCAAAGCAAAGGATTTCTATCTGATCATGCTGGAAAAGGTTTGCGGGACACAATGAAAAACAAAATACTGCATCCGCTACTGCCATGTCCACTTCTCATAGCTCCTTAACAAGTCCCCCTCTGATCAGCTCAGAAGAAATCGATCTTGGCCTGCAGCTTCCGGTCGATTTTGACCTGCAAGCTCTTGTCCCCGATGACCGCCTTCTGCGCTTCCATCCCAACTGGTTTATCTCAGACTTCCGGCAGGATGGAACTTTGTTCACCGCGACCATAAAAGACTATGTCACGGAAGATGCATTTCCACTATCAGGGACTTTTGTTTTTAATGATTCGATAAACGAAATTCTCTGTATCACCCTGACGGATACGATTAACGTAAAGATCAGCTTTTTAAATCGTAACAACAAGTTGCATGTCCAGATCAGCTCAACGGAAGGAGAGCTGGATGCAAGTGATCCCCTTCTCCTCTGGATACGAGCTATCAGGGAGTATATTCGTATCTATCTGAAACGGACACCTGCCACCCTTTTTTTTCGACTTATGATGAATCGCATGGTCTTGCAGATGAATCCGTCCCAGCGAAAAATATGTTTGATGCTTGCCAGGATTACCTTTGTAGAGATTGTGCTTATTCTTTTTATTGTGGTGGGATATGTTATCTTTGTCTTGTAGCTTTCAAGGTTTTCTTAAGTCCTGACCATATTAAGGACAGTAACATTTTCCCTTATATTTACCGTATCTTAACTGCCTAAATGAAGACAAAATTTTCTTCAGTCAACCTGCTGGATGAATTAAAGGGTCAAGAATACGACCAGCTCTGTTCCGAGTTCAGCAGCGTAACATATAACAAGGGGCAATTGATCTATGCTCCCGGACACACGCATGATCTGGTTTTTATTATCAAGCAGGGTAAGGCCAGAATTTATCTGGCGATGGAGGACAAAGAGTTTTCTCTGGCCCTGCTTGAACCTGGCGACCTGTATGCCACCCACACTAGAGCCTATGTGGTTGCGGTGGAAGATGTAATATTGCTGACCATGCCAACGGACAAATTTTATCGGTATATGCTTAGCTTTCCTACCCTTTCCAGAACCATTATCCGTATTTTGGGTGAGCTCCTCAAACAATCTTTTTCAATTATTGATAATCTTGTCTTTAAAGATATTTCCAGTCGCTTGGTTGATTTTATTCTGCATGAAGCCGAACAGAATGGACAAACAAGTTCCGAAGGTACATTACTCAAGCTTGATCTAACCATGGAACAACTTGCCGCCATAATCGGTTCGTCACGTCAGACTGTTTCAACCATCATGAATTCCATGCTACGTGCTGATGTTTTACGAAAAAAAGAGCGTGGTGTTATTTTTATCCCCAATCTGCATTTACTCAAGAATTTTCCTGTTATTTGATCTCCTCTGCAAGGTTATAAAAAAAGAAGAAAACTGTCAGCCAGCTGACAGTTTTCTTCTTTACAGTTTGTTACCATTTCAGCCACAGTAGAGATGTGTCCTTACACCTCACCCTTTTTTTATTAACCTCAACAGGAGGGTTGTCATGGCAGAAAAAGAATTGAATATTGAAGAGTTGTCGATCTGGGATGATGCAAAACAAATGTTAAGAAAGGCCAAAAAGGACGGTGTTGAAACTGCCTGGGACAGGCTGCAGCAACAAAGCCCCCACTGTAAATTTGGTGAAAGCGGTGTTTGCTGCCGTATATGCACCATGGGTCCGTGTCGAATCAGCAAAAAAGCTCCCCGGGGCGTGTGTGGTGCCGATGCGGATGTTATTGTTGCGCGTAATTTTGGTCGTTTTGTCGCCGGTGGGGCCGCTGGACATTCGGACCATGGTCGTGACTGTATCGAGGCCCTGCATGCGGTAGCCCATGGTGAAACCGATGACTATGTTATCAAGGATACGGAAAAACTTCTACGGATAGCTGAAGAGCTTGGCATCAGTACAGAGGGGCGTGATGTCCTGGAGGTGGCAAAGGATCTGGTTGCTGATTTTTTTGAAAATTACGGTACGACCAAAGGCGAACTCTCTTTTATTAACCGGGTGCCCGAAAAAAGACAAAAGATCTGGGCAGGACTTGGTATTACCCCGCGCGGGGTAGATCGTGAAATTGCCGAGATGATGCACCGCACCCATATGGGTTGCGATAACGATGCGGCCAACACTATGTTGCATGCCGCCCGAACCTGTCTGGCTGATGGCTGGGCCGGTTCAATGATTGCTACTGAAGTTTCAGATATTTTGTTTGGTACCCCGAGCCCGAGAAAAGCTATGGTGAATCTCGGTGTTATCCAGGAAGATCAGGTGAATATCCTGGTTCATGGACATAATCCCATTGTTTCCGAAAAAATACTGGAAGCGGTTAATGAACCTGAATTACTCGAACTGGCAAAGGAAAAGGGGGCTAGCGGAATAAATCTAGCTGGTCTTTGCTGCACTGGTAACGAGTTGATGATGCGCCAGGGGATACCCATGGCCGGTAATCATTTGATGACCGAACTTGCCATTGTGACCGGGGCCGTCGAACTCATTGTTGTTGATTACCAGTGCATTATGCCAAGTCTTGTCCAGGTCGGCTCCTGTTATCATACCAAGATGGTAACCACAGCTGACAAGGCCCGTTTCACCGGAGCCGAGCATGTTAAATTTGAGATGCATAACGGTATGGAGCAGGCAAGAAAGGTTGTGCGTATGGCCATTGAGCGCTATGAAATGCGCGATCAGGCACGGGTGGAAATTCCCGGTGAACCGGTGAAAATTATGACCGGATTTTCCAATGAAGCCATTATAAAAGCCCTGGGTGGTTCCGTTGATCCGCTGATCGAGGCCATCAAAGCTGGAAAAATACGGGGAGTTGTCGGCATAGTTGGTTGTAACAATCCAAAATATAAACATGATTATTGTAATGTGAATCTGACCAGGGAATTGATCAAAAAAGATATTCTGGTCATTGTGACCGGTTGTGTGACAACTGCGGCAGGAAAAGCAGGATTGCTTGTGCCTGAAGCTATCGATCAGGCCGGTCCAGGCCTTCAGGAAATATGTGGTGCTTTGGGTATCCCTCCGGTTGTTCATATGGGGAGTTGTGTGGATAATGCCCGTATTCTTCAACTATGCGCATTGCTGGCAGGTGAACTGGGAGTGGATATTTCTGATTTACCGGTGGCGGCTTCTTCACCGGAATGGTATTCTGAAAAAGCTGCGGCAATAGGTACGTACGCAGTTGCTTCAGGTATCTACACCCATCTGGGACATCCACCAAATATCACCGGCTCTGAGCTTGTTGCCAATCTGGCTCTGTCCGGACTTGATGATTTGCTTGGCGCTTGTTTTATGATCGAACCAGATCCCTTCAAGGCGGCAGATCTCATAGATGAAAGGATCAAGAGTAAGCGAACAGCATTGGGATTAGATGCCTGAGTTTTGAAATAAGAGAGCAGCCCTGTTGCTGCTCTCTTCACTAGATGTCTGTTAAGATTATGACTGTGGTCGGTTATGTCATCTTTGTTCTGTGATGAGAAAAGTCCTCGGTATCAGTATCTTCAAATCGAATTAACAAACCGCTGCAACCTCTGCTGTAAAACCTGTCTGCGGGCAGTAGCCGATATTAATCTGCAGGAACAGGATCTCGACCCCGTAGTTTTTCAGCGCTTTGAATCGGTTTTGGAGCGTACCACATCGGTCCATCTCCAGGGCTGGGGCGAATCCATGTTACTTGAAGACTTGCCTCAGCGTATCCGTATGCTTAAGGCAAAAGGCTGCAAGGTAAGTTTTACTACCAGCGGCAGTCTCATGACAAGCAGGCAGGCCGCTGACCTGGTAGCTTGCGGTCTGGACAGCATAACCTTTTCCATGGCTGGTGCCACAGCTCACACACAAGACCACCTGCGGGGACAAGGAACCCATGCCAGACTCTGGCAGAGCATGCAACTGCTGCAGAGTGTCAAAGAGGAACAGAGCAGTGCCAGGCCAACGCTTGCCGTGAGTTATCTCCTGACCCGGGAGACCATAGACGAGCTGCCACAAGCTGTAAAACAGTGCCGTCCCCTGGGGCTGACTCTTTTTGCCGGTGTCCACCTTACACACGCTGCCACCAGGCAGCAGAAAACCATGGGTATCTATTCACATTCCAAGCAGAAAAGTTTCAAACAGCTTTGCAGGCGGGCTCACTGGCATGCTTTTTGGGGAGGAATGCGCCTACAATTACCACCGTTTCAATCGGATTTGACGCCGATTTGTGATAAGAATCCACTGGGAGGCTGTTTCATAGCTGCTGATGGGTCGGTGGCACCATGTGTTTTTCTTTATCCCCCCACAGTTGACAAACAGGAAAAATGGTTCTCCAGTAATGGTAAATCAGCTGTTTTAAAAAAATCTTTTGGATCCCTGCAGGATGATACTCTTGATAGAATATGGCAAAGTAGTGAATACCGGGCCTTTCGCAAAGCCTTTCAACGACGTCTGGAGGTCTATGAACGGGAGATGGGAAAAGTCGGCCTTGGTATGGATGCCACAGAGAAGTTGGAACAAGCCAGGAGCCGTATCCGTAAGGCTTTTCTAAACATGCCTGTGCCGGAATGCTGCAACAGCTGCCCGAAAATGGAGGGATTCTAGCGTGGCCTTTCCAAAAGTCGGTGATACCCTGGATATTTTTATCCTCTCCTCCGAATTGTATACAGGAGCCATGGCCACTCTTTTTCTTGCCGAGGACCAACTTTCCCAGGAACAGGTTGTCTTAAAAATACCTATCGGTGATATTCTCAATAAACCGATTCTCTTATATCATTATCAGAATGAAGAGAGAATCAGTCGACTGCTGGACCACCCTGGAATTATCCGTTTTATCCACCGACAAAGAAGCAGACAGTACCTTATCATGGAATATGTTCCAGGCCGGGATCTTCG
>SWBY01004966.1_pt1 | contig 10840 bp, 5 predicted proteins | sample 4693071 | NCBI WGS metagenome assembly SWBY01 (sample SAMN10267273, study PRJNA491770) | bioreactor metagenome | isolation source: DHS bioreactor inoculated with marine methane seep sediment | place: Japan: Omine Ridge, Nankai Trough | collected 2006-05-06 | reverse complement strand
CTGAGTGAACCCGATTTCGATTATATCTCCGTTCTTGAGTTCAGCAGAACTGGTTTTTTCCTCATTGACCATGGGAATATTGCGTTCACTGATATTGGTCATAATGATTCGAGGCGGATACACTTCAAGAAGAACATGCCTGCGGGAGATGTACGGATCCTCGTCTGAAAGCCGGATATGGGCATCTTTTGCACGGCCCATCACAAGTATATCCGGTTTGTCGATTTCGAATTTACGACCTTTTTCCGGTCCTGCGATAACCTCTAAAATGACTTTCAACGCTTTTCCTCCTGAATAAAAACCAATTTACCTTAATAGACCCACACCTGTAAAGTTGATGTGAGCAGGCAGTGACTTCGGGATCGGGAAATTTCACCTCAATTTTGTTTAAATTTGCACAGGACTATGTTAGATTATAAGAGAATTGTACAATTATTTTTTTATATTTCAGGGAGAGCATTTAATGAAGAATTTTTTTGTCATCAGTATCGTAGTATCGGTTTGTCTTTTATGCCCGTCAGTGTTTGGCGTTGATGCGTCGAAAGCAGATTCAGAAGACAAATCTATCGACCTCGTTCCGGACTGGATTGGTGAGCCGGACATTGCAGGAGCCAAATACGGCGCTTCCGTGGCGACAGCGGGTGACGTGAACGGTGATGGATACGTGGATACAATTATTGGCGCGTACGAATATGACGATGGTCATATTGAAGGCGGTATCGTTTATGTCTATCACGGATCTCCAACAGGGTTTGGTACAACGCCGGATTGGTCCTATTATTTAGAGCAGGCAGATGCATACCTGGGTATCTCAGTGAGTACCGCCGGCGACACCAATGGGGATGGCTATTGTGAAGTCATCATTGGTGCGCCACAGTACGGGACAGGCGGAAGAGTACTCGTAGTGCCCGGATCCAGCTCAGGCCTCAGCGTGAATGCACTTGAATACTGGACCGCTGACAGTGGTTCTTCCGGTGCATTTGCCGGTTTATCAGTAGATACAGCAGGGGATGTAAATGGTGACGGGTATTCTGACATTATCATGGGGGCTCCATATCTGGGCAACGGCTACGCCACTGTATATCATGGCGGTCCGTCGTCAGGAGGAAACCCCACCGGCCTGAGTGATGCGTTATCACCGGATTGGTTTTATACCAGCGATCAGGCCGCATGGTGTGGATTCAGCGTATCTACAGCGGGTGATGTGAACAGAGATGGCTACAGCGATGTCATTATCGGAGCGCCCTACTACGATACAACCGGTGCCGATACCGACGATGGCAAAGCGTTTCTCTTTTTAGGTGGTGCGGTCACAGGGGATCCCAACTACCATGGCTTGAACAGTACTCCAATCTGGACGGCAGACGGCACACAGGCCGGCGCGCATTTCGGTTGGTCAGTAGCGGGTGTCGGAAGTATCCGGGGCGCTAGTCGATCAGATGTAGTGATTGGTGAGCCGGATTATGACGGCGGTGGAAATGATCAGGGAAGGTTTTTTGTATACCACGGTCACTTCACAACAGGTCTTGAGACCACTCCGCATGATATTATTCCCGGCTTGGCTCCAGGAGACAAGTTGGGATACAACGTATCCCATGCTGGAGATGTGAACAGTGACGGATATGCAGATGTCATTGTGGGTGCACCCTATTACGATGTGGATACCGGGGAAAAAGTAATTCTGAATGATGCGGGCATTGCTTTACTATATTACGGAACCAAAGATGGAATCGATACCGGCAATGCGATCTCTTTTCCCGGTGATCAGGCCGATAGTAACTTTGGATTTGCCGTATCGACCGCTGGTGACGTCAATGGCGATGCCTATTCCGATATTATCATTGGTGCACCCATGTATACCAATGGGCAGGCAAATGAGGGCAGTGCATTTGTTTACATGGGTGGATATTCTGGTCCTAATGAGAATCCGGACTGGATTCAACAAGGTTCAATAGAAGGCGAGCACTTTGGGCGTTCAATTGCCTGCGCCGGTGATGTCGATGGTGATGGATATACAGATGTGATCGTCGGCGCAAGCCGGTATGACAGCATCACCTGGTATAATCCGGGAGGCGCTTTACTTTACAAAGGATCGCCGACAGGCCTGAAAACATATAGCAATTGGTTGTATGTCGAGACCGGTAACGATCAGCTCTTTGGCTATAGTGTTGCAGGTGCCGGCGATGTCAACGGTGATGGCTACGGCGACGTGATTATCGGCGCTCCCAATAAAGGCTACAGTAACCGAGGGAAGGTCTACCTGTTCTTAGGTGAACCGACAAATGCGGGACTTGAAACGACTGCAACGTGGTCAATGGCTGTAACGGAAACAGAGATGTTATATGGCAGCGTAGTTGATACAGCGGGGGATGTTAACGGAGACGGTTATGCCGATGTCATCATTTCTGCTGGAAAGTACGATTCCAGTCGCGGACTGGTTGAAGTTTATCTTGGTAATGAAAATGGTCTGGCCTCCACTCCCCAATGGACACAAACAGGTGAGTCCAGCCTCAGTCATTATGGATGTGATGTGGCAAGCGCCGGTGATGTCAATGGAGATGGCTATTCCGATATTATCGTGGGTGAATTCAGTGCTGAGAGTCCCCGCCCAGGCTATTATGGGGGTGCTCATGTTTACTATGGCTCTCCTGCGGGACTGAGTACCACACCGGCATGGACAGGATTCCACCCTTATTTTCAGACCATGAGCATGTACGGATACGCCGTCTCCTCAGCTGGCGATGTCAATGCTGATGGTTATTCAGATGTCATTGTCGGTGCTCCTCACGGTGCTGTCACCGGTGGTAATCCCGGAATGGTTTTTCTCTACCTGGGATCCAGTTCCGGTTTGAATCAGGCTGAAGACTGGTATCATGAAGGTGGCGTTTCCAATGAGTATTTTGGAAAAGAAGTCTCTCCGGCAGGGGATGTCAATGGAGATGGCTATTCAGATTTCCTGGTGACTGATGATGGACATTTTGTGAATCCTCTCACAGGTAAGATTGGATCCGGAGATTCAAAGATTGTGGAGCGGGTGGTGGTGTTTTATGGCGCTGACTCTGTGCCGGGCAATGAACCGGATGTCATTTTTACTGGTGACCAGGAAGACAGCTCTTTTGGCAGCGCCATAGCCCATGGCGGCGATATCAATGGGGATGGTTTTTCCGAAATCCTGGTGGGCGCATATCTACATGATGAAGGATTCAACGATGCAGGTAAGGGGTACATGCATTATGGTAATGGAAGCAACGGCAAGGGCATGTGTCCCATGCAGGTTCGCGTGAATGATACCAATTCCATTATCGGTCCGTTGGGTATGTCCGATGAAACTGACAGTGCAGTGCTTCGGATGAAAGGGCGTTTTGCCGGCGGACGTTATCCCATGTACGCGCAATGGGAGTTAAAACCTTTCGGTACCCCTCTTGATGGAACCGGCATCAATAACTCCAGTTGGTATTATACGGCACCCGGTACACCCACGTCGGATGTTACGGCAGTGGAGGAATTGCATGGAGGATTAGCCGAGGATGCAAGATATCACTGGCGGATGAGGACACAGTATCAACCGGGCCATTTCATGGGTCTTTTGCACAGTCGGTGGTTTGTTCCCTGGTTTAACGGTCCCAATGAATTGGATTTCCTAACCGGCAATAATTACACCCCCTCACCCACGCCGACACCATTTCCCGGTGAAAATTGCAGCAACCCCATCCTGATCTCAGTGGGAGATTGCGTTGCCGGAACACTGAGCTACTACAACGAAAATAATCATGACTGCGGCGACTATCATGAAGGCGGGGATATTGTGTACGAACTGGATCTCGCAACGGAAATGGACCTCATTTTTCTTGGCGAGGCCACTTATAATGCGGATTGGACCATTGCCACCAGTTGCAGTGAAACAGCCGGCGATATCCTCTGCGCAAACTATTATGCACCCAGCGCCTGGTATGATCCGGATTTGAGTTGCAGTGGAATCTCGGCATCCGGTTACAGCCCATTGGAATTTGGCGCAACTCTGGCTGCAGGAACATACTATATCTGGGTCGATTCCAGTACCAATAATGAATTTGGCGACTATTATCTTGAGATTATTCAAGGCATAATCACACCAACGCCAACCCCAACAGAAGTACCTCCCACACCGACACCGACCTTTACACCACCACCACCGACAGACACACCGGTACCACCAACCTTCACACCGACCCCGCCGCCACCAACACCTACGCCTGAAGGTCCGTCCCAGGTGGATACATTCTGCATTACAGAATGGGAAGCCACTGGATTCAACAATGCACGACGCATAGTCAAAGATGCAGACGGGTACTTCCATCTGGTGTTTCACAGCCAGAACATCGCCGAGTGTGGTGAGTTTCACCCTGGAAATCCACCAGGTGCCCCACAACCCTGTACCATTTACTACACACGATCCCTGGTGCCTGCCGATGGGAAAGATCCCGGTCCCCCACCATGGAACAGCACATATTGGAATACGCCTTCTATCATCGCCGAAACTTACGATGAACTCGATGATCGATATCCGGCGATCGCCATTGAATACGGCTCACCTCTATCACCTGAAGACAATGACCGTATCCACGTGGTCTGGCAGCGGGAACGAACCAGCGGAGGTGTTTACGACATTTACTACAGCACCTGTTTGAATCAACCGGCACTCCCCTGTGAATGGGAGGACGGAACCGGTAGTCCAGGATTTCGCGCACTCTATATATCTGCTACTTCGGAGGGAGAGTTCTTACCAAGAAATTCCCTGGTGCCATCCATCTGCATCAACAACGGAAATGATATTCACGTTGCATGGCAGGAAGAAAATTTCCTGAATGAAGAATCATTTATCAGCCCGTTCAGTGAAATCCTGTATAAAGGGTCTTGCTGGATCGGATGGGATGATGCCCGGGTTTTCAACGAAAATATCAGTCAGACCCCTGAAACCAATTCTCAGATGCCTTCCCTCGCCTGTGCGCTTGATAACCCGGAAACCTTTGATTACGGATCAGATCGGGTTCACATTCTCTGGAACGATGACGGAGTTGCCAATCCACCGAACGTGTTTTATAACATGAGTCTCAATGATGGTCAGACAGGGACATGGACGAACCTGGCAAACTGGTCGATTCTTGCAGAGACCGGCGGGTTTGACGGTTATCCATCCCTGGCAGTGGATCCAACAGATCATCCTTTCGGCGTCTGGATGCACGGCGTTACACCTGATGATCCGGACGAAACGTCCGGGGGCGGCCGCGGTATTTATGGACCCGGAATAGATCCCCTGGATACCGGTGGTCTGGAATCATTTCCGGGTCCTGAAGCCGGCATGTATTCAGCGGGTGATCAGGAGATCTGGTTGTTCAATGATCACAGCGGTTCCATCCCGGTGAACAGCACCAGTGAACGGCCCTCTGATTCAGAATTCCCTTCGGTGACTCTGACCACGGAAGGCATAATTACAGTAACATGGCAGGGTTGGTTCGAGGAGGATTATGAAATCTGGATGGATGACAGTCTGACCGGATTCACATCGGATCGTCCCATAAGCAGCGATACCGGTCACGATGACCTCTTCCCGTCAACATGTTTCAAAAAGGATGCCATGTGGTACGATCTACCCGGTAAATCATCACATGAAGATCTGGCATGGATTAAAATTGATACCCTGTTGATTTCCGGTGGCCATAACGCTGCTGCTGCCCTGACGCCGCCTCATGAAATATGGTTTGCAGGATCATCTCTCTGGGCTCCCCCGGCGATACCTCCCACGAATACACCGACACCTGCACCCACCAACACTCCGACTCCCCTTGCCACTGACACTCCGACTCCAACACCGACCACAGCATGCATCCATCACGGGGACGTCAACTTTTCCGGCGATCTTACAGCGGGAGACGCCCAACTTGCCTTTTCCATTGTCCTGGGTGCTTATCTCCCCTCATATGAAGAGGAATGCGCGGCAGATTGTAATGATGACGGATCTGTCACTGCGGGAGATGCACAGAGTATTTTTGGCGCAGTACTCGGTATGGATTCGTGCGCCGATCCGATTTAGAATCAGTTAAGTGAATTAAACAGGTTCTCACACGATGTGAGGACCTGTTTTGTTTCTATATGGCGAATACATGCGGCTGTATCAGTCACAAGACATCGAACCTCATCACATTCATTCTTACGTTCACATTGGCCCTCCATCACAATATGCCCTTGGCCGCAGGGAGCGGTTTCAATGGGTCGGGATGGACCAAAAAGCGCCACTACCGGACAATTCACAGCAGCGGCAATGTGCATGGCTGCGGAATCATGACAGACCAGAAAACGGCTCACTGAAAATAACGCAGCCAGTTCGCGAATATTTAACTGACCCGTCAGATCAAGATCCACATGAACCTGATCGGTAATCTCCTGCGTTCGGTTTCGTTCCGATTCATGAGCGACCATGATAATGGGTCCCATGCCCATATCTGTCATGAGACGAATCAATTCACTATATTTAGCTGCCGGCCATAATTTGTTCTCAATCCGGGCCCCGGGATGAATCACAACCGGTTTTACATCGGAATTCAAAACTGTTTTCAACCGCAACCTCATGGCATCGGTTTCTTCATCCGAAAGATACAGTCTCGGCAAAAGCGACTCAGAAGAAAACCCGTAATGCTTTAGAATATCCAGGTGATATTCCACCTTGTGTTTCAAAGAAGTCCACGGGACCGGATGGGTGAGGAGCCTGCCACCTCCACCGGAATCATAACTCATACGCCGTGGAATTCCCGGCTGGTAAAGGCAGTGATAAATATTCCGGATATCTCCACGGAAATCAATCCCCAGATCATACCCTTTTCCGGCTAACTGTTTGACCAGTTGTTTTGTTGAACATCGGGAGTTATCGGGATAAAACCAAGGCGCATTGAACCGGATTACCTCATTAATTCCCGGATCTGATATCAGCAGATCTCCCGCCGCATGAGATGTTAACAGATCGATCTGTGCATCGGGAAAAGCGCCTCGCAATACCGGGATTACCGGTTGAGTCATGACCACATCACCAATATATGCCAGACGAATGATTATAATCCGCTGAATCTGAGACGGGTCCAGCTGCGAAACGGCAGGAAGTGATCGCAGGATACCCAATCCGGACAACCCTCGTAAAATCAGATCGCCGGCCCGAACAAGGGTTCTCTTTCTGGGGTTGATTATTTTATAGTTCATGTCCGCTCTGACGCAGATAGACGTCCACACCGGTACTGAATCCTCGTGACCGGCTTTCAAAAATCTTGTGGGATTGCCTGTTATATCGAGTGGCAAGCAATTCCCGGATTTTCTCCACACCCGGGAGCACCTGTTCGTTCATCTGAAAGACAAGAAACAATTTACCCGATCCAGGAAAACCTTGAATGATTGTTTCTGCAATTTCTTCCGCCGTATTTCCTGTGAGATAGAGCGTATCAAAACGGTCTGCGGAATGGTACCGAAATGTCAGAAGATCACCCACAACAGGCATGGGATTGGGGATAAATGCCGGAATTACAGCCACCCGGTCATCATCCTGATACTGGCTGGAAATCCAATCCACGGAATGATGAATTCTTGGTTTAACATAATTGCCGCCCAGTACAAGCGCACTGGTAACGTACAGATGTGCGCAGCAGATTATGGTGATCAGAATCATCAGACGCTTTTTCGATTCATGGCGCAAACCCTCAGCAGCGATGATCAGTAAAGGTACATGAAACAAAATGAACGGATGGCTTTTATAGACCTGCAATCCGGCCAGAGAAGCTGTATATACCGCCAGAAACGGGAGCAGCACCGCTGCGGCCGTCATTAAAATCCCATGATCGCGCCACCGGGACAATCCCCGGTAAATCACATAACAGAAAATCAGCAGGATCGGCGGATAAAGCCACGTATGCTGCAGAATAAAAAAATGATTCCCGAAGACGGTCATTTTTATAAAAAGAAAAATCGGGGTCTGAAGCGGATGAAAAAAACTGGGAAACCCGCCGGGAGATCCGGCATGACTATAGTCTGTGATGACTGTGGGAAGCCATGGCAGATAGGCTAAGGTGGTCAGTACAGCGGAAGCCCAAAACCCTCTCAGAAGAAATTGTCTCTGCTGTCGCTGCCGTTCCAGGAAAACCTTCATGATCAGTGCACAATACAGGGCGGCCAGGAGAAGCACCCCATAATACTGAGTATAAATCAGAAGAATCCCCGGAATAATAAAACTGAGCCAGGAACTCACTCTCTCGGGTCGCCGAAACACACGGGCCATTCCCAGCACAGTCATAACCGCAAAAAATGCGGCCATGGAATACATTCTGCCTTCCTGAGAATACCAGATTTGAAATGGGCTGAGTGCCACCAGTAAACCGGTGATAAGTCCTGTTTTTCGACTAAACAATTCTGTTCCGGCCAGGATCGATGCCAGGATGGTCAGAACACCCCAGAAAACAGAATATGCCCGAAAAGCAACAACTCCCCAACCAAAAATACTGAACCATAGATGGAGCAGTACAAAATAAACCGGCGGTGCGACATCCACATCCGGTCGATCAGGAGATTGCAAGGCTCCCACAATGTCAGGGATACTGTCCTGACAAAGATAAACCATGCAGGCCTCATCGCCCCAGAGAGCCATTCTGTCAATTTGTAAACTGCGGACAAATAAACCGGTAATACACAGCAGCAGGGTCAGAATAATGAATTGTTTCCGGGACATCACTTAAACCGGTTGCGGAGATGTGCAGCCAGAGTTTCGGGTGGAACAACAATGAGTTCAGCGCCCAGTAATTTTTGCAGGAAATAATCATCGGTTCGGTAATTTTCCCGAAAATTCTGCCTGCTGATGACACGAATAATACAGCGCTGGAACGGATCATTACCGGATGTTCCGCCGGTAATGCTGTAATTGAAGCTGGAGTAGTCCTGTTCATGATAAAATTGAAGAATTTTTGAGAGATCACCGCCCAGAAACGCCCAGTCCGATCCATCCAACTCGAAAGGAGACGTTGCGGATGAGTGAATTCCCAGAATTTCATTAGAACCCATGGGTGAAAAACTTGTGAGCCAATTCCAGGCGCCTGAAGAACCGATCCATCGATGACCCTTCAGCTTTTCAATTTCCATAAGATCTGACCAGTAACAATTTCCCGTTTTTTCATAATACTCTTGTGCACATTGATGAATCCGGGCAATTTCCGACGGCATGGTTCCGCTGCCAAGCACCTGAATATGCGGATGCCAGAGGCTGGCACCGGCGGGAAGCAGATGATTGGAATTAACACTGATACATTTTACATCTTCATAAAATTCACGGACACGATTAATAAAACCACCGGCGAGAGTAAATGCATCGGCAAGGAGAGAAGGCGTAAACTGACCCGGGTGCAAAAAATGGTGAGTCGGCCAAGTAATCACCGCGTGAATACGGGATAGCGGGAAAAGATTGGGGAATAAGATAGTGTTCTCCCCTTCCAGGCGACCCTCTGAGATAAATTCACGCGGATACTCGGGTGTAACTTTTTCAACGGTGCCCGAACAAAAAATGCAGTTTTTTCGTGAGGTCAATACCAGACGGTCCAGGAGATCCCTGTCGGTATCACCAAAAAACATTGCAGCCTTCTCCACCAGCCCCTCGCCCATTACACTTCGCCTTCCTGTCAGGGGATCAGTGCGCCAGACAATGGTCTGTGATTTAATTTCCTCCGGATTATCAGGAAGTCTGATATCAGAAATTTCAGAATTTTCACCAAACTGAATCTGGTGATTTAAATCAATCATCACATTCCTCACTTACCCGGGAGACACCCGCCTGGAGAGTCATTAAGATAGTGTATCAGGTTCGTTTTTCTGAGATTTAAACCGGGACAGGATTTTTTCTGCATTATCGCGGTACAAGTAACTCCGCAGAATTTCAAGATCCCGGACCGGGATTGATTTGAATGCAACTCCAAACCCTTTCTCGTCGTGTCTGACTACTCTGGCTTCCGTATTGATGAATTCAGACAGGAACCGGATTGAAATATTGAGTTTGAGGATAGTGCCGAGAACAGGTTTAGATTGCGATACGAGGAAAGCACCGGCTTCACTGAGGTCCTGCACAAAGTAATATCGGTTTGTTGTTTCAGGCAGTTGTCTGGCATATGCCATGACCTCATATCGCTGAAATGCGCGTCTTTCTCGTTTTTGTTCATTCGGATCATTACTCATATTTTTTACCCGGATGGATTCTAGTGATAACCTGTGAAAAATTCAAGTACCAATCGGATCACGCCAGGAATCTGATAAGTATCGACAACAGTTTTGTTTCAAAAAAATTTCAGCTATTGAGATTTTTCTTTGACAAGCCGAACTTTTACTGCATTGGAAGTCATCCCTGAAAACTCCACATGCACATTATAAACGGCCGATTCTAAAGGGAGTGCTGTATAAGTCAGAAGATCCGTATTGAAGTAGCCCCCCGAAGCCATACCCTCAACTTCCTCCGGCTCGAGTGGTTCCCGTTCCGGCGGCGGCTCATCCGGGATCTCCTCGTCTTTAATCATTGGTCCTTTAAACACTTGTCCTGTATCGATATTTTCCGCTACGAGTGTCATAGGAGTCGATTCCGCATCCATATCAATGTTGATAAGGTAGAACCCGCAGATGGGAAATACTACACTGGATTCAGATGATGGGTTCGCTTCATCTTCACTAAAATAAATGCGTTCCGGTGCTTTGATTATAATACCGCGCCATCCGGGTTTTGTTGGTGTCGGCGGACTGCATGGGTTCATATTATTCACTTCAAGGTCCACATTTAAAAAATCTTCCGGATACA
>SWBY01001764.1_pt1 | contig 10861 bp, 4 predicted proteins | sample 4693071 | NCBI WGS metagenome assembly SWBY01 (sample SAMN10267273, study PRJNA491770) | bioreactor metagenome | isolation source: DHS bioreactor inoculated with marine methane seep sediment | place: Japan: Omine Ridge, Nankai Trough | collected 2006-05-06 | reverse complement strand
GACCGTAGTTTCCCGGCGCCCGGTAATATAGATCACCCGGGTTTCCCGCCGGTTCAGCCCACATCGACGAATGGGGACAGATATCGCAATGAAGATCCACGAATAAAAGAGGAACCGTTCCGTAGCCGCCATCACACTGAAAAGAAGTACTGCTGCTTAATCCTGCCATATATGCCCGCAATGCCACAGCTTCCACATCATCTTGCGTATAATTACCATTGCTGACCGTTTTCAAGCTCATAATCCTTTACCCAGTCACCCTGACTATTCTGTCGGGTGCCGTACGGACGCGCATGGACGGTTCCCCATTCATACGCATCGGGATTCGTGATGGGAATCAGAATATAATCCAGCGCAGGCGCACTACCATCGATTATTTTGCCCAACAACTCTTCTATCAAACCTTCCATCACAAAATTACCCGTCTGCTCATAATGAACTCCGGCGGTAATGAGAACACTGTGGTTCGTTAAATGGGAATCGATTTCCAGCACCTGGATCGGGTTTAATTCCTGTTCCCAGGAATTCTCGGCATACTTCAATCCGCCATGACCGATTGTCTGAAGATTCACCGACCAGTTATTTTCACTGCTGTTGATATAGTCAACATCGGATTCGATTTCGTCAAGGAATACCTCAAGATCAGACAACACGTACGGGATAAATGAACACACTTCAATCTCATAATCCATATCTTCATAAACAATATCTAATGGAATCGTATACAGACATCTGTTATTTGATCGGTCCTCCGGATCATTATACGGGAAAATGATACCAAGTTCCGTCCGCTCCCAGGCGGTGGGAATATCGTTAATGATAAAACGGTGCACTGGTCGGAAAACTGCTAAATCCCAACATGCGGCATCTTCCCACCACGCATTTTGCCAGATACCCTGCATATCCGGCGACGGTTGCGTCCAGTCAAAAAGGTATCTGAAATTATGCAATTTATTCTCTTTCAGTTTTTTTACCCGAAACCGGAAATGCGCATCCGCCTGATCATTATACGGATTACCCGCGTCATCATCAAACGGCAAAGACATAAATCGCACTTTCACCAGGTTTTCCGCCTTATTACGCACTTCCCAATATTCCGGAGGCAGATCCACATCAAAAAATCCTTGATATGCCGGATACCGTAACAGCAAAATGGGTCCGCGCGGTTTTGCCACATAAGCCGGCACCCAAAAAACACCGTTCCTGTAGTGTCCCGGGTCATGCATGTTCAACCAGAACGGTTCATTTTCACCTGGACCGGTTCGAGTCGGAAACTGACAGTAAGCGCTGTCACCGCCGAATCCCCACCGGGGTATCCCGCACAAGGAACCGGAATGGCCTTCATAAATTCCGTTGTCATATTTGACCATGCCTGCCCCATCGATCAGTCCGGAACAGTCTTTTGCATAAAAATCACCCCGTACCGATCCAAATAAAGATACCACGGCGACGCACACAATAAAAGTTACCCACATCTGTTTGTACGTGTTCACTTGAACCCCCTTTTTAAAGTACTGGAAAGAATAACTCTCCCAGAATCGCAAAAAAAAACACCATTACAAGAGAATTCGAATTTTTATTATTTACAGGCTTGGAAAATGATGTGTGGGCTAATGAAGGCCATTTGGTGAAAAATGCAGATTAAACCTTTTCCTTCCGGCAGGGATCTTATAAAAAGAAAGTGCGTTGGTTTCGAAGCGGCTGATAAGTGTTTTATTATTGGTTGCCGGGTGTCATTCTCGTGGCAACGGGGTTCCAGATTCCCACTTCCGTGGGAATGACGGGTATGGCGGGTATGGCGGGAATGACGGGTGTGGCGGGAATGACGGGTGTGGCGGGAATGACGGGTGTAGCAGATTCGGTGTGACAGTTACAGCAGGGGCTGGAAATTTCGAAGGGAGAAAAATCATGTTCGGATTATGGAAATACGCGTTACTCTTTTTTGCCATCTTAATCTGTACCGGGTTCATTGGTCCGGGTATCTGCCCGGATGCCGGTGCCGCTGAAATGACCATACAGGTCCCGTCGGATTCTACCGGCGGCGGCAATCTTCGGGTCCGGGTCAGCTACCCCGACAATGTGAGTGAATACCGGTTTGATACGGGTGCACCGGTGGTGGTGATGTCACCGGGCGGGCATGGCCCGGGGAGTCTCTCACCGAATCCCCCCATGCAATTGTACGGGTGTGTCATGGTGACGTTTTTGTATCCTGGAGGTTCCGATGGCCCCTTTTCCAGTGATGGTACCTACGATTACCGTGGGGAAACCTGCGTGATGGCGCTTCGGGATGTCCTTGAGTATGCCCTGGGTCAGAGACTGGATATCATGGGGAACACCATACATGATATTGTACCCGGAACCGTGCTTACGGATAATACCGGTATTGTATCCGGGAGTAACGGCGGCCCCACCACAACAGTGACCCTGGCGACTCACGGGTTGGAGGGTATCAAAACCCTCGTGTTTCTCGAAAGCCCCACCAATGACCAGACCGTGAACAGTGATCTCGGTTCCGTACGATATGATTGTGATCCCGGAGTGGACGGTGACGGGAACGGTCTTTTCGGGGATGACGGCAAAAACCCGAATTACACCATTTACGGACCATCCTCATGCACCGTGGATTACACAACTCTGGCGTATGATTCCACAGTATCAGTGACCTATAATGATCCGGGATACACCTGGCCGCCGGTCAGTCTGGATGGCGTGCTTTTCCTGGATAACAATCAGACCGGCACCCTTGATTCCACGGGTTCACCGTCCTGCTACGATACCAATGGCAACGGCATGCTGGACAACGATGAGGATTACCCGTTCTCAGCAAAAATCACGTTTGACGGTGAGGGGAATCTCAAGCTTTTCTATTCCACGGAAGTCACGGAAGCCATTGAATCCGCAGACATTTTCAGCGGTGGGTGGCCGGATCACATTGCCACGGCTGCGGAATCCGTGGCGTTCTGGACCTGGCGGGACTCAACCCTCCATTATGAAACCCTGGCGGCACAGTTCCCGGATATCCGCGTACTGTACACATTCTCCGAAACGGACCATGTTCAGGCCGCAGACGATCATCCGCATATTCAGCAGGCGTACGACGGATTCTGCCGGAACGGGCTCTGGTGCCGCCTGAACCCGGACCGGGTGTATGTCGCTGATATAATCGGAGAACCTCTCCCGGAAGGCACCGTGGATAATGACGCCAATATTCCGGTAACGCCGGGTACAATAAAGGATTATGCCCAGCCGGATTCTGTGAATGACAGTGTGGCGGCGGTCTGTGAAATGACGGACCGGACACAATATAGCCGCTGGGATGTCAACCTGGATCATCTCATCCTGGAACCGGTTCTATACATTGTATCCATGATGCACGCCGAGGAGAGTCTGCCCTTTCACTCGAATCAGGATCTGTTTGATTTCCATGCCGATAACCTCGTGGCACTCAGTGACCTGTTTGTGAATCACGGCGCCAAACTGGATTTTGGTCCGGACTGGACGTTTATCCAGGGTGTGATCAATTGGCAGCCATCACTCCTGACGGATATCGCAGATGCCGGTATGGGTATCCACACCCATGCCCATGAATCCCAGTACGATCTGGGCCAGGTCAACCAGATGCTTCTGGATGCGGGCCTGGCGGAAAACTATGTGGCCAACGGCGGATTCTTCGAAACCGGTCCCGGAGGTACGAACTGGATCGGGTACCAGGCGTCCTTCACAGACGGATCAGGGAATCCGCGGTTTGAGGTGTCCATCGGGTACAAAGACCCAACTACTCAGATTCCTGACGCCACGGCATATGTGTTCAGACCCTCACAGTTCGGCGATTGGCATGTCGAGGATCCCGAAGGACCGATGATCTACCTGGGAAGTAATATGCCCGAGGAACCCGGAGGCGGTGTCCTGGATTTTGCTGCTATCGGCGACTGGATCGATACCAAACTCACGGAACTGGATCCCGGAAAAATTAATACCCTCTACTGGCACGATTCTCTTCATAATTATCCCAATCCCGGTGCCGGTGCTGCTCGCCGCGCCGAATGGGAACTGATCCTGACGAATTACTTCGATCCCAAAGTTGCAGAAGGATCCATTCAATGGATGAATTTTGCGGAAATGGCGGATCTGTACCGGGCAACGGAATTTACGCCGGAACCCGCCTGTCTCCATACCGGTGATGTCACCCTGGACGGTGAGGTGACTGCCGGGGATGCCCAACTGGCGTTCAGCATCGCTCTGGGCAGCACCAGCCCCTCCGACACAGAGTTTTGCGCGGCGGACTGCAACGGGGACGGTGAAGTGACCGCCGGAGACGCCCAGACCATATTCGCCCTTGCCCTGGGCGCCGGTCAGTGTGCTGACTGAACCGGTGTCATCCTGCGGCCCGACCCGTACCCGATGTCATCCTCCGGTCCGACGTCCTGTTCCGCCATAGCTTCCTGCGACGGCGAAAGGAGGGTCCGGGGGATCTCTTCGATGGTTGTAGAACTCCGACCCTGAGATCACCCGAACCAGACTCCGCCAAGGCTATGTCCTGGCAGGCAAGTCGGGTGATGACATCTTTTTGAAGTGTCATCCTCTATGTAAATCCCCCCATAATCCTTGATTAAAACCCCCGGTTTTGTAAGAATACCGATTGCATACCCTATTTTCAGACAATTTTTGCGGAGGTTCATCGTGTTTATGAAATATCTCATCGGTTTAATTCTGATTGTATCTATCCTGACTACTGTGGGAATTCAGGCGGATGCCGGGAATCAGGAGTTGATAATAAACGCGGTTCCGGGTCTTCCGGACTGGACAAACTCTGATGTGAATGCCCTGAGACGGGAGATTCAGGTTACTCTGGACCGCATGGATGCTCTTAATGACCGGATCGAACATGAGAATCTACCGGAAAATCAGAAAAGAAACGTTCTGATGGATCGGTTGGAAAGTGAAAACGTGCTGGGAAATTTTATCGCCCAGGCCTGGACACGGGATATTCCGGTGACGGATCTTGTGGATATTCGGGATTCAGACCGGATCAGTGAACAGACCGTGACTGCTATTCTTCAGTATCTCCATTACTACGAGAATCTCCGCTTTTACCATATGGGAGATGAATACAGTCCTCACACATATTCCGGTGAAATCACAGCACAGGTGATGGATCTTGGTGGAGACTGGGATGCGATTCAATCCATCGAACCGGGTGTGAAATCTCGAGCCACACCGTCCGGGCAGTATGATCAGGTGCTTCTTCCCGTTGGCATGACCGATCTGACCGGTTACACCAATATCTGGCTGCAGGACGATTCTGATAATACTTATACCGACATACCCATCGGATTCGGTTTCTATTTCTATGAAGATGACGATCCGGATGTAAACACCTGGGTCCGTGTCAGTACCAACGGATATATTGCATTTTATCAGCAGGGTGGCGGTGCCATGGATGGAACGGATTCATCCAATGATGTGATATCATCAGGGATTGACCCGGATGGTTATGTGGCGGGGTGGTGGGATGATCTTATTGTCCATTCCACCCAGGGATCGGCAGACCGGGTCTCGTACAAAACCGAAGGCAGTACCGGCGCTCGCGAATTTACCGTGGAATATTTCTCAATAACACGGAAGGATGGGGATGCAACAGATTATCATTATTTCCAGATCAAACTGTCTGAAGCCACCCAGTCCATCAGCCTGAATTACTCCACCATGTGGACTCCGGATACACTGGACACCGCCACTATCGGGATGGAAAATTTTGGGGGAACCGATGGTGACTGCGGTCCCAATTGTTCCAATTCCAACACCCAGAGACCCGGGTCCAACTATATGTTCGTTCCGGCGGTCCCGGGTGAAAGTTGCGCAGATCCCTTCATTATCAGTTGCGGAGATACGGATGTCCCCGGAACAGATCTTACAAATGTCTGGAACAGTTACGATGAAACCCACTATGGATGCGGCATTGATTTCAGTGGCGGCGATGAAGTCTGGATGCTGGATCTTGGTGCCACTCACCAGCAGGCAGTGATCACGCTCGATGATTCATTTGATGCAACTATTGATCTCATTGTGGATGATTCCTGTCCCCCCGATGGTGATCCTTTCGGGTGTTACGGCAATACGGCGACGATCTGCGCATCGGGAATTCTATACATCTATGTGGACTGTCCATCCACCAATGGCGAAAGGTATTCACTTTCCGTAGATTGTTATCCACCATCGGGAAACGTCTTTAATGTCCCCGGTGATTACCCACTGATTCAGGATGCCATTTACGCTGCCTGCGATGGTGATACCGTCCTGCTTGCGGATGGAACTTATACCGGGTTTAAAAACACGGATCTCAGTTTTATGGGGAAAGACATCATTCTGGAATCGGTTAACGGCCCTTCGAATTGTACAATTGACTGTCAAGGTGTCTTTACCGGGATAACGTTCAATCATGGGGAAACCACAGATGCCATCCTGCGTGACATCACCATTGCCCGGGCCGTTGCCGGATCCCAGGCAGCGGGTGTGGTCGTCAATGGTGCATCACCCACCATCCGTGGCTGCATAATCGATTATTGTGCCGGATCTAACATAATGATACTCAATGGTTCGAGTCCTGTTATTGATACCTGCACGATAAGTAGAAGTACAAATTCCGGGATTATGATAAATAGTGGCAGCAGTCCTAAGATTACCGACTGTATCGTCACAACAGGTTGGAATAAGGGCATCGTCGTACTGTCCGATGATTGCCAACCGATAATCACCGATAATACCATTACCGGCAATTCCGGTGAGGCGCTGCAGTTATATGCATCGAATTGCGGTGATCTCCTTGGCAATACGCTGGATACGGATATTTACGTGATCGGGAATACCATAACGGAAGACGCTGTATGGAATCCTCAGATCAGTTCCACAAAAGCCAATGTTGCGTTTTATATCAGTTCCACTGTGGCCATCCAGGGAACCTCCGGACCGGATAACGTAACGGTGTTGACCCTGAATCCCTGTGTGACCCTGAAGATGGGCAGCACCATGCGGATCTATGTCGGCCATGACAGTAATGCCTCACCTACCACTATGCGGTTCATGCCAATTATACCGGTATAACCCTGAATGACTGTATCATCCAAAACAGTGCTTATTATGGACTTTATCTGGTGAATTCCCCGGATTCCATTTTTGAAAGCACCCAGGTTCTGGACTCAGGTTGGGATAATGTGATGCTGACGGACTCCAGCGGAACCTTCACCGATTGTATTGTATCAGGAGCAGGCACCAGTTATTCCGGTGTCAGAATTACCGGGACCGGCCAGCCGGTATTCACGGGAAATATCATCTCCGATAACGGTTATATGGGGATTTACTGTGTGTCCACAGGTGCTGCGCCTATCATCTCATCCAGTACATTCATTGCCAACGGAAGCTATTCCATCTATATGTATGCCCGGAATGTTCCGGGAATCGGGGCCGGTAATGTCTTTTTTGCCAATGGTGGGAACAATCTCATCGGAGTGATCGGTGAAACTATCTCTCTGGACAGTACGTGGCTTGCTCACGAAACCCCCTATTCAGTAACTTCGGACATATTGGTATTGGGAGATGACGGCGTCGATAATGTGACCACCCTGATTATCAATCCGGGTACGGAAATAAAATTCAGTTCCATGGCAGGGCTCACGATTGGGTCAGGATCAGATCCCGGAGCGCTTTATGCTGTCGGGACACCGGAAAACCGTATTATATTCACGGGACTCTCAGAAAGTTCGGGATACTGGGACGGTCTCTATTTTGATGATCTGGCGGATGATGCGGGATGTCTGCTGGAATACTGTGATGTTCGCTACGGTGGTTACAGCAGCAATGAAAATGTTTACTGCAACGCCGCATCGCCAACCTTTCGGCACTGCAATATTCACTATGGGAGCGGTTCGGGTGTTTATGCAACTTCCGGAGCATCGCCGGTATTTGACCAGTGCGATATTGGATACTCGACATCCTATGGTGTCTACAGTCATACCGCCTGTAATCCACAATTCATCGATTCAGTTGTCCATGATAATAGTAGTAACGGTGTTTATGTTTATAACGGATCATCGGTGACTATGTCCGGCACTGAGATTTCCAGTAATAACGGTTATGGTGTTTATTGTAATGGAACAGCCGATACTGCCATCGTGGATAACTGCCACTTCTTAAACAATAACTCGTACCCCATTTGGACATATGCCCGGAACGCAGATAATTTTTCCAACTGCACATTTACGGGCAACACTTCTGAGTATATTTATATCAACGGTGATTCCGTTTCCACGGACGGTACCTGGAATTTACCTGAACCATACTTCATTGCTGGAGATATCAATGTTCAAGGAAGCGACGGTCCGGATTCCGTCACCACACTCACACTGGATGCCGGTGTGGAGCTTCGATTCGGCAGTATGGTGGGATGTACGGTCGGTCATGACTCGAATACATCCTACCCCGGAGCATTGCGTGTTCTGGGTACATCTGAAAACCCGGTGCGTCTGACCGCACATACCGATACACCCACACCGGGATTCTGGGATGGATTGCGTTTTGCCGTTTACTGTGATGATGCCTTAACTGTTCTGGACCACTGTATCATCGAGTACGGCGGTTATTCCACCAATGAAAATGTGTATCTGAACAGTTCCGGCCCCACATTTAACAACTGCACAATTCAGTATGGAGCCGGCTACAACGTCTATGTGTACAATAATGCCACGAGCGCTCAATTTAACGATTGTGATATCGCATATGCCACCTCGTACGGGATCTACCTCTATTTAAATTCCAGCGTGAATTTAAGTGGTACAAGTGTTCGAAATAGTGGATCCTATGGTGTGTATGTTTACAACGGTTCCACCTTAAATGCGGATAACGCATCGATTTCCTCTAATGCAAGCTACGGTGTCTATTGCAACTCAGCCACTGATCAGGCTGTTCTCACAAACTGTGATTTGATCGATAATGCGAGCTATCCAATACGTGCTTTTGCCTCCAATATTAAGACCCTTTCCAACTGTACAATCAGCGGTAACAGCCCCGACAAGATTTACGTATACGGAGATACCATTGCCAAAGACAGCACCTGGGGAAATCATGGGGCGCCTTACTATATCCACTCCTCGGCACACCTGTATGTCCAGGGAACCAATGGTCCGGACAGTGTGACCACCCTGACTCTGGATCCCGGTGTTGAACTTGAATTTAACTCCGTTTTTCTGTGGATTGGTCATAACAGCAATGCCTCCTATCCCGGAGCCCTGATCGCAAATGGAACGGTTTCTGAACCTGTCATCTTTACTTCCCATGAATCTTCACCATCGCCGGGAGACTGGTATGGGATTTATTTTGCCGATTACTGTGATGATACGATCACTGTACTGAATCACAGCATCATCGAGTATGGTGGCGCAACAAGCAATTATGAAAATGTGCAGTGCTATGGGTCGTCCCCGGTGCTTCAGAACTGCACCATCCGGTATGGCGAGGGCAATGGGGTCACGGCTTACTCTCCTGCTGCCGGCCCGAACCTGATCAACTGCCGGATTTACGGTAATACATCAACCGGTGTGTATTGTTATCCCGGAATAGCGCACATGACCGGATGCATCATTGAGGATAATCCGAGCTTCGGCGTCTATATCAATGATGCAGTGGCGGACAGTCGACATACCCTTCTTTCTGATTGTATCATCAGAAACAACAATGGATATGGCATTTATGTGACGGGATCCATGTCTACTCCCGCGATTACCGGCTGTGATATCATCAGCAACAACGGTTCAGGTGGGACAGGGTATGGTATCTTTGTTACCAGCAATGCCATGCCGGTGATTGGCGGATCTCCCACCGATTACAATTCATTCAGTGGTCACGACAGTTATGCGATCTATAACGCTACAACATCGACCTGTGTGAATGCACAGTACAACTACTGGGATCTCAGCGGTGGTCCCGTGGATGCCGGATTCGGATCCGACGACTGTATGGACACCGGGAATGCCAACGTGGGGGCGGAACGGGTCAGTGAGGATGTGGATTACAGCAACTGGATCGATACGGGATTTACACCCACTCCGACACCTTCCCCGACACCGACCATGACACCGACAGTCACACCCACGGTCTGTTTGAATACCGGTGATGTCAACGATGACGGCAGTGTTACAGCCGGTGATGCGCAACTGGCGTTCATGATCACTCTGGGTGCTTATGTGCCCACGTTCACGGAAGAATGTGCCGCGGACTGCAATGGCAATGGATCCGTTACGTCTGAAGATGCACAGTGCATGTTCGAGTTTTTCCTGGGTCTGGGATGTGCCTGCAGTGATCCCCTGGCAAAAGAACGGATCTTTGACGAAAATGTTTTGGATGAATATATCAACCGGCATCTGATTCAGATGAGTGAATTACCGCTATCCGTACCAGGCCTGCTGGATCGTCTGCCTGCCGAAAACCTGATCTGGGTGGATGATGTTTCGGTCTGTGAGGGTCAAACCGTAACGGTTACCCTGAAATTGTCCAATCCATCCGAACAGGTGGATGCATTCGGGTTCACACTCCTTTATTGTGAGGATAAACTCGTGTTTACCGGTGAAAACTGTATCGCATCGAACCATGATTGGGTGATGTTCGGATGCAATGAAACCGCTCCCGGACAGATTCAAGTCGCCGGATTCACGCTTCCTGAAAATGCCATTCCGGAGAACAGCCGAATCACCCTCACCACCCTGCGATTTGAAATAACCGGTGATGTGGCTATGCCCGGTGATCAGTGTGATCTTCTCCTTGCACATCTCAGTGATGATCTGTCTGAGTGGTTGGGTATCAGCGGGATCTT
>SWBY01003027.1_pt1 | contig 10909 bp, 9 predicted proteins | sample 4693071 | NCBI WGS metagenome assembly SWBY01 (sample SAMN10267273, study PRJNA491770) | bioreactor metagenome | isolation source: DHS bioreactor inoculated with marine methane seep sediment | place: Japan: Omine Ridge, Nankai Trough | collected 2006-05-06 | reverse complement strand
ATGGAATTTGGCCCGCGCGCCCTGGGTAATCGCTCAATCCTGGGTGCTCCCAATGTCCCCGGTATAGCCGAGCGCATCAACGAGCAGATCAAGTATCGGGAGCGCTGGCGTCCGTTCTGTCCGAGTATACTGGATCGGGTGGCACCGGAGATGTTACAGACCACGCACCCCTCTCCATACATGACCTTTACCTTTGATGTGGCGGAAGGTTGGAAGGAGCGAGTGCCGGAGGTGGTGCATGAGGACGGTACCTCCAGGGCGCAGATTGTCACCAAGGAGGTTAATCCACTCTATTACGAGCTGATCGAAGAGTTGGAGAAACATACCGGCAGTGGCGTGATTCTCAACACCTCCCTAAACCGGCGTGGCGAACCCATGGTGTGCTCGCCTACAGATGCTTTGAATATGTTTTATGGATCGGATTTGGAGTATCTGATCATGGAAGATATTCTAGTCGTAAAATGAGTTGCGCCACTTCCCAACAAAAGGATAGCAACCCGTTACGAGTGTTGGTGATTACCCGTAAACCTAACTCGGCGTCATTCGAACAGCGTATCCACAACCACATAGAGCCTCTCCTGGCCCACGGCGTAGAAGTGGATGTGCTGGTATACCCCCAATCCATATGGGCGCAGTTCAAGGTTATGGCAATGGGGAAACGCTACCACGTGGTTTGGTGGCATCGGCACCTGTTGCCGCGCCTACTACTTTGGTGGCTGAGGCGTTGTTCAAAGCGTTTGGTATACGACTTTGATGATCCGCTCTGTTTCTCCACCCGCGAAGACGGATACAGTTTTATCCGTCAGCGGCGGTTTGCCGCGCTGTTGAAGGCTTGTGATGTCGCCATGGTTGGCAGCCATTATTTGCATGATCTCGCACATGAACACTGTGATGATGTAAATCTAATTCCAATGGCAATCTCGTTGCCGCCTCCACCTCCGCCACGTTCCAGCTCTGACGGTATTGAGTTGCTTTGGCTTGGATCAGAGTCAACCCAAAAGTATCTGGAGAGCATTCGTCCAGCTCTGGAAAAGATCGGTGAGATTCGGTCAGATATTCGGTTGCGCCTGGTTGCGCATCGTCCAATGGAGTTTGGCAGATTGCCGGTTGAGTTTGTGCAGTGGAGTCCTGAGACTCAGGAGAGGGCGTTACTGGAAGCTAATATCGGACTATGCCCGATGCCGGATACCCCGTGGACCAGGGGGAAGTGCCCGTACAAGGTATTGCAATATATGGCATATGGGATGCCGTGGGTGGGATCGGCGGTTGGTGAAAATTTGGCCTCTGCTGGAGAGCCTGGCACCTCAAATCAAACAGGTTATTGTGCTTCTAATGTAGAGGAGTGGGTTCAGGCTATCGCGGTGTTGGCGGATGACCCGCAGCGGGAGCAGTTAGGTGTAAATGGCCGTGAGTATATCGCCCGGCATCATGAGCGCAAGAGTGTTGCGCAACAGATTGCCGTTGCTCTGAGTTAGGTGGTGTTGATGTGGGGCTAAACTTTAATCTTGTCTGTGTTCACGTAGACTGCGTTTGCCCAGAGTAGCATGCCTTGCTTCGATGCTTTTGGTTTATAGATGTTGAACAGGCTGAATCCGTATTCCCGTAGTAGCAGGTCGATCTGGCTGAAGAGTGCGCCATCTTCATAGAGAGGATTGAAAAAGACCTCGGTATAGATTATCAACGTTGACTCTGTTAGCGTCCTAGATGCGCCGTGAAGGGCTTTTAATTCAGCAGCTTGAAGATCAAATTTCATGATCTCGAAGGGTGGATTCCCATTTTGTTCACGCCAAGAGTCAATGGTTGTAACTGGGACGGTGGTTGGTTGCTGGTTGCTTTCACCTTCAGGGAACAGTTCGGCTGAGAGCTTATTGGTCTCAAAGATTGAGGTCATGCCAGTTTGTTGATTCAGGTTAAGCGTTAGCTCCCCTTTGGTATCTGATAGAGCAACAAACTGGGGGTTAATCCGTTTATCTGCCTTAGCATAATCCTTCAGTTTTTCCCGGTAAGTTGGATGTGGTTCAAATAGATAAGCCGAAGCATCTGGGAATGCCTTCAGAAATTTACGAGTGACTCGCCCATCGCTTGCGCCCGCATCCATTAGGCCAGTAATAGTGCGCCCTTGAAGCAGTTTTTGCATGTCTGCATAATGATCGCCTAGGGATGTTAGGTTGCCGTGGCGACCATGAATTAGGCGTTTTAGCAGAGATTTTAAAGGTTTTGCCATAATAGATAGATTGGTTAAATTGGTTTAATGCCGTCATCCGGGACGCGCAGAAAACCGATGCCGATCTTCTTCCCGGATCCTTTTGGGCCGATAAATTCGGTGCAGCCGTATTGCTCTTTCAGTTCCTTCCAGAGCATATCGACTCGTATGGATGGTTGCTTACTACGGTAGAGTATGTCGTGGAAGGCGATAATGCCGCCGGGGCGAACTAAAGGGCCGTAGTCATTGAAATCAGCCTTGACCCCTTCATAGGTGTGGTCGCCATCAATGAAGGCAAAATCTATCTGCTGGTCTCCAAAGTGTTCTTTTACTTTGGCGAGAGATTCTGGTTGATGCGAGTCTGCAAGTTTCAGCTGTATGGTTTGTCCTGGACGGGCGAATGCCCTGTATAATTTGGATCGACAGGGTGCATATGCCCCGCCGAAATCCCCACCAGGGAGGTCAACACTCATAAGAGATGCGTCGTCGCTGGCGGCTTGTGTCCAGAGATAGAGCGTACCCCCTTGGGCTGTTCCAATCTCAAGGACGCGCTCCGGCTTTAGTTGGCAGATCTCTTCAAAGAGCTGTTCAATTTCCACAGGGTTTTGTCGCGCACGGATCTTTTTGAAATGGCCTTGTCCTCTAAATATGAAGGGGATTGCGAACCGTGACCTGGCGGATGGTAGTTTTTGCTCCAGCTCTCTGAGTTGCACCAGTGCTGCCTTGAAGTGGCGTGAGGATAATAAATTGTAGAATGCAGTTTTGAGCACTTTATGTTCCAATCCACTGATGAGGTGGAAATTGTGACGTTAGCGTATTTTATGTTTAGAATCAGTTGGTTGTTGTGATCATGGTTATTTGTTGTCGTATACCCAGTTTAACAGATGTAACGCTACCTGTGCAGTTTGGTTTCTGGCTGGTTTGGCGAGAAATACGATATTGCTTCTATAGAATAGTAATTCAAACTGTGATATTGAGACAAATCGTACAACAATAAAATTAACTGCTCGTAATTTATTACTCAAGAGGAATACCCTAAATGATCTCTTCTCTGGCTCACCGGTTTTCTAGGTTTTTGCAGCGCCAAAACACGAATTATTATGTCCGGAAAATGACGGTAGGAAGTAGAGTCAAGATTCGTCTGGGTCTGGATGTATGTAAACCAGAAAATATCACCATTGGTAGTGATGTAAGCATTAGCAGCGGTTGTGTTTTTCATGCTCATGCGCCAATAGAAATTGGTGATGGAACCTTGATAGCTGCTAATGTCATGATTATTACGGCAAATCATGATATTAGCAAAAAAGGTTTGGATGCCTTTTATGCGCTTAAGACAGGGGCGGTAAAGATTGGGTCTGAGTGTTGGCTCGGGGTAGGCGTAATTGTATTGCCTGGAGTGTCCGTTGGTGATGGGTCGGTTGTTGGTGCAGGGAGCGTGGTGACAAAGGATCTGCCGCCTGGAATGATCTGTGTTGGTGTGCCAGCAAAACCTATTAAAGAACGGCGTTGTGACTGACTGGAAGCTTGAGCCAATTTTTTTGCACTTTTTGTTTGTGGCAACATCTGGTTAAGATGATATACGCTTATGGCTGATCAATTTTGCCATAGCATTGTAATGTTTTTAGAGTGAGATTCGCATTTTTTACAAGTGACCAAGGTGTTGAATGGATTCAGCATTAATGAAGTGTTCGGTTTCAACTGACACTTAGCATCGGTATAATTCATTTGATTTATAATTGATGATCGCCATATATCGTACGCATCGGACATAATAATGATGACTTTTCGACCGACCTTAACCACCCGGCAAATCTGTATTTATGGTGTAGTTGCCAGCATCCTTTTCTCTCTGACGGTATTGCTTCAACAAGACTTACTTAACAAGGATGGAGTTCTGTATGTGGGCGTGGCCAGTCTGCTTCAGAATGGACAATTCGGTGATGCAATTGCGTTATACGGTTGGCCATTTTTTTCGTTACTAATTGCCGTGGTTGATATGGTAACCGGTGTTGGGCTTGATTCTTCAGCCTATATATTGATTACGTTGTTCGATGCGGTTTTGCTGGTGGCATTTATTCTGATAGTAAAAGAGCTCGGTGGTGATGCTCGAGTTCAGATCGCAGCGATTGTGGTGATTTTCTCCCTGGCTTATATGAATGAAAACCGGGCGGATGTAATTAGAGGGCATGGTTACTGGTCCTGCTATCTCTTCTCTCTGTTGCTATTTCTTAAATTCTACAAATCCCCTGGTTTATGGCTTAGTTTGGGGTGGAGTGTCACTATATTGTTGGGCGCATTGTTCAGGATTGAGGGGCTTGTCGTTTGGGCAGCTCTGCCCCTGGTACTGCTATTTAGGAGTAATACGTCCGCTGGGGATAAGCTGCGGTATTTATTCAAAGCATATCTATTGCATATTCTTATTGGAATTATGCTTGTTTCATATCTTTGGATAACCAAAGATGACTCTCTTCTGGCAACCAGGCTGGGGGATTTTAAGTTGTTATTTGGGGGGTTGTTGGATGGTCTGGGTGTGGATATGGATCGCCGCATCTACGTACTCAAGGCAGGAGTACTTGATGCGCAATATTCATCAGACTTCGCCAGGTCTTCAATCGTTGGAATAATCCTGATAATCCTGGGCAGTAAGGTTATTACGACGGTTACTCCTCCTTATGTGGGTGTCTTTTTTATTTCTTCACTACGGACAAAAATAAAAGAGTTGGATCCACGTATGATCCTGGTCATAGCCTGGGCCGGTATGATTAGTCTATTGGTGGTCCTGTCGATCTTGATTCCAAGGTTCTTTTTATCATCCAGGTGGGTATTGCCTTTCGCCTTTACCTTATTGATATTTGTGCCATTCATGCTGGTACAGGCGTTGGATAATTGGAGGGCAAATAGAGAGGGTAGACGAAGGCGTACAACAGCTCTCTACCTGATCTTTGGTCTGTTTATCCTATATGGTTTTTTAGATGGACTGATCTCAACCAGTCCATCCAAATTCTATGTCAAGGATGCTGGCATCTGGATAAAACAGAATCTGGACCGGGAAAGTAAGATATATGCCAGCGAGTCCAGGGTTGATCACTACTCTGGACGGTATAAAAGTCGCGATGGATACGACAAGCTTCGCCCTGATCAGTGGCATAAGTATGACTACATTGTTATTTCATTGAAGCGGAATGATGCGGATAGAATGAATGCGATCGACAGCAAATCGAGTTGCCTGTCCGAGATTAAACAGTTTACCGGACCGCGTAAGGCAATGATCAGGATATTTCGTGTGAACCATGATAATGGTTGTGATGATAAAACAAAGTGAATTAACCGGTGAGTTCTGATGCAAAATCTGGAATTGGGTCGTTGTTCTGGAATAGTGTATTCCTTTCTCTAGGCATATTTATTGGGCGGATTACAGGATTTCTCCGGGATGTGACGGTTGCTGCTGTATATGGTGCGGATAAAGAGGCCGATGTTGCGGTTCTAATCCTCACAATTCCTGATCTCCTTATTGGTATTCTTGTTGGCGGAGGGCTCTCTGCTGCATTTATTCCTGAGTTCAATAAGAATGCAGGCAAACACAGGATTTCTTTATTCTGGCAAGGTAGCTTGATCAGCCTTGCTGGCTTCTCTTTCGTGACCTTAATATTGACATTCGTACATGTCCTTATATATCAGATGCTGGCTCCAGGCCTTGATCAGGCCCAAGTGCAAACAAGTTCGGGAATTCTATTTGTTGCGCTATGGGTAATACCAGTAACTGTACTTGCAGGCATGACGACCGCATATCTGAATGCACAGAACAGATTTGTTATAACATCTCTTGGAACGGCGATTCTCAATCTGGTAATTATAGCTGCGCTCATTTGGATCCAGTTTTATGGTGAAGGCATGATTGCTCTTGGTTGGGCTATTGTAGTGGGGGGAGTGATTCGATGGATGTCGCAGATGCTGGCTATGCGTGAAACATTTTCATTTCGGGATTGCTTTAACGAGTACCTGCTACACTTCGATCTGTTTAAACGCTATTCCCACGTTCTCTTGGCCGGTGCCGTTCTGGTTCTGTTTCCCGTCTTGGCGCGTGGCGTTGCTTCTATGTACGAGCCTGGCTCCATTGCAATTATAAATTACTCATGGAAGCTGATTCAGTTCCCGCTGGGAGCTGGAGTTGGGGTTATCGCAGTGGTTCTTTTTCCGTATATTAGCCGCTCATTTGAGAATGATGAATCTGATAAGGGGAGTGAGGATACAATAATTATTGTGTTTGAGGTTGTTCTTATCCTGTGTGTATGCATCATGCTACCTATGATAATTTTTAGTAGAGATTTTTCAGAAATTTGCTTTTATTGGGGGGGCAATGGACGGGGAAAGTGTTCGCCAAATCGGATTGCTTACTGGTATTGGTCTGCTGTCTCTTCCGGCGCTAGGTCTGTCAAGTGTCTTGGTTGCGGTGTTCAATGCGCGGCGAGATACCTCCGTTCCACTGATAATAAATCTCATAGCAGTGGCTGTGTTTTTGGCGCTGGCCGCAATTGGGTATTATCTGATGCCGGGACTGGAGGGCATAATGATTTCCCTTGTGGTGTCATTTTATGTACTGTTTTTACTGCAAGCAGTCGTGTTATCAAACAAACACGGGATTGATCTGATTTCACCCCGCTCCAAGATCAGACTTGGGCGGATATTGCTAATTATTTTCCTGGTCGGTGGTATGCTTTCATATATCATCCATATTTCAGATCTTATTTCGATATACAATGTGGGTTTAGCAGTAGTAATTATGGGAATATCAGCTCTAATGGCAGTATCTTTTTCAGCTACATATCGCAATCTTCTGTTAAACGCAATCCGTGGCAGTAGATGAATGATTAAGCTTATTTCCATCACTAATAATGTTGAGTTGGCCAAGCAGGTTGTTAGCTGCGGGGTAGGACGGATATTTGTTGACCTTGAAATCCTGGGTAAAAAAGAGCGGCAGGCCCATCTTGATACCCTTATAAGTGACCACTCCATTGCGGATGTAAAAGATATACGTAAGGCGTTGCCCAACACTGAATTATTAGTGCGATGTAATCCGATGTATTCCGGTACCAGGAAAGAGGTGGAAGATATTATCGAAGCTGGGGCAGATCTGATAATGCTTCCCATGTTTCGTACCAGCGAAGAGCTGCGTGAGTTCTCAAGTATTGTAGAGGGCAGGGTTGGTATAGTTCCATTGGTTGAGACCAAAGATGCAGCCAAGAATCTATCCGGGATTGTAAAGGTGCCTGGTGTGACCGAGATCTATATAGGGCTGAATGATCTGCATATTGAGCTGAATTTATCCTTTATGTTCGAGCCTCTCGCTAACGGGATGTTGGATGAGATGGTGGAGATAATAAAGGAGTTTGGGCTGCCGTTTGGATTTGGAGGAGTTGCCCGTATGGATGAGGGGTTGCTTAGTGGGCATAACGTGTTGGGAGAACACCTGCGACTAGGTTCGACTAGGGTTATTCTGTCCCGCACATTCCACAGGTTAACCAATTCTGTCGATGTTGATGAAGCGGGCAGGATGTTCAAAGCAGAAATAAAGCGACTGCGTGAGGCGGAGAAAATACTGTTGGGTAGGAGCGAGGACGAAATTGCTAACGACCATCTGAGGGCCGTAAACCTGATACGGAAAGTTGTTCCCGGTTAACCGCTAATGCTAAAGCGTATTTTTGATATTGCAGTATCCTCCTGTGCGATTATTATCCTTGCCCCCTTGCTATTGGCTTTAGGGATAGGCGTTAAGCTATCTTCCCATGGAGATGTGTTGTTCCGGCAGGTTCGTGTTGGCAAGAACGACAGCAGATTTAATCTATACAAATTCAGGTCTATGGTAAGCGATGCTGAAGCCATTGGCTCTTATCAGACAGCTGATAATGACTCAAGGATAACCGGTTTTGGAGGATTTCTGAGGCGAACCAGCCTGGATGAACTTCCGCAGTTGTTCAATATTCTGAAAGGGGAGATGAGTCTGGTTGGCCCCCGCCCGGACGTGCCAGCTCAACGATCTAATTATTCACCAGAAGAATGGAACGAACGAATTAGTGTTAAGCCTGGTCTCACTGGTCTGGCGCAGGCTACAGTGCGCTCAGAAGCAGTGGAAAATGAAAGGTTGATGCTTGATTTGGAATACGTGCGCAATGCCAACCTGATAACTGATATTAAGATTATCATGATGACAGTTCGCCAAGTTATGACAAAGGGTGGTAACTGATATGTGTGGGATCTTCGGGTATTACGATAGAGCCCGCCAAGCTATGGCAGAAAACAAATTTCTGGCTATGGGGAATATACTTGAACACCGTGGTCCGGATGATCATGGTTCGTATAATCAGTCAGGCAGGGGTCTGGGAAATAGACGGCTCTCTATCATGGATGTAGAGCATGGCCATCAGCCCTTCAAGTCAGAAGATGGCGGAATTGTAGTGGTGCAGAATGGAGAGATCTACAATCATGTGGAGCTTGCCGCCGAACTTGCAAAGAGTGGGTTCCCCTGCCATACAACCTGTGATACCGAAGTTATTTTACGCCTGTATGAAAAGGAAGGGATTGAGTTTGTACATCGGTTAAATGGCATGTTTGCTATTGCTATATATGACCAGCGTAGTGATGAGCTATTTCTCATCCGTGACAGAATTGGGGTAAAGCCACTGTTTATCCATGACGATGGTAATAGACTATCGTTTGCCTCAGAAATAAAGTCCATAGTGGCCTCAGGCGTACCCAATCAGATTGATTATAAAGCAGTCCACCACTTTCTTACCTACAACTATGTCCCACCTCCTTTTACAATAAGTAAGGGCGTTCGTCATCTTATGCCGGGCTACTGGATGAGGATATCTGGCGATGGTGTTGTTCGTGAGCATAAGTGGTGGGACCTTTCTGCACAGGAGACGGTTAACAACTCTGAAGCAGAATGGATTGAGGAGTTTAATTATCTGTTCGATGATGCGGTCAGGATTCGCTTGCGTAGCGATGTTCCGGTAGGAGCCTTTCTTTCTGGTGGCGTTGACTCTGGAAGTGTGGTGGGCGTAATGGCCAGGCACTTGGAAAAGCCATTTAAGACCTTTTGTATCGGCTTCAATGAAAAGAAGTACGACGAATCACCCTTTGCAGAGATGATAGCCGCCAAGTTTGGGACAGAGCACATCATGGAAAAAGTTGATCCGGATATGCTCGGCTTGTGGCCCAAAGCCATATGGTTTTGCGATCAACCCCATGGCGATGTATCTTTTCTACCTACCTACAGAGTTGCCGGTCTGGCTGCTCAACATCTAAAGGTTGTTCTTACCGGGGATGGTGGGGACGAATTATTCGCTGGCTATGATAAGTATCGGGACTTTTTCTCTGTGCTGGATCCGGCTTGTGGTAAAGATGATTTCCAGCAGAGTTATTATAGAAACATCTCCCTGTTTTCCGATGATGAAAAACAGAATCTCTATACTGATAGCATGAAACAGCATACGGCAGGTATTGACTCATTTGATTTGGTTAGACCGATATTTGAGGGTGCTGGACACCACGACTATATTAACCAAGCCCTGTCTATTGATATGAAGCTTCTTCTTCCAGGTAATAACCTGGTTAAGCCGGACCGTATGGGAATGGCGGTATCCGTAGAGGCGCGCACACCATTTCTCGATTATAGAATAATGGAATTCGCATTTCGCACACAGGGACAGTACAAGTTACATAACAACGAAACCAAGTACTTGCTGAAAAAGGCGGTGACTCCAATCATTGGCGAAGAGTTGGCCTATAGAAAAAAACAGATGTTTACGGTTCCGGTAGGAGAGTGGTTTAAAACCCACTTGGCAGATATGTGTCAAGACCTTCTGCTGTCAAGTCGAGCAACAGAGCGAGGGATGTTTGATCCCTACTATGTCCAAAAACTGCTTCATGACCACTGCTCTGAGACAAAGAACAACACGCGTGAAATTAGGGCATTGATGGCAACAGAAATTTGGTTTAGAGAGATGGTTGATGGATGTGAATATGTCCACTAAGCTGATGAATAGCAAAAAAATTGTATTTGTTACGTATGGAGGAGGGCATGTAAATATGCTTATTCCTCTTATTGAAAAGCTTCGAAAAACAAGACAGTTGGAACTCGTGGTATTGGGTTTGACCACGGCGGCCAACGTGCTAGAAAGACATGGTATCCAATATGTGGGTTTTAAAGACCTGTTGAAGTCTTGCGATCAAAAGGCGTTAGAGTGGGGAGAAAAACTAGTTGGCCAATCAGGTTCTCATCCAATGGTTTCTTACGAGGAGTCCATTGCTTATATGGGGCTCTCGTACATGGACCTTGAGCGACGTCATGGCGTTGAAAAAGCCGCACATATCTATCAAACTGAGGGAGGTCGCCAAGCATTTTATCCCTTGTCCGTAATGGAGAAATATTTATGTGAGGAACATCCAGATCTGGTTGTTGCTACAAACTCGCCCAGAGCCGAGCGTGCAGCGATCATTGCGGCTGGTTGTTTGGGTATACCCGCCATCTGTTTAGTTGATCTTTTTGCTTTTCAAGAAATGCATTGGATAGGACAGCCCGAATATGCCAATAAAGTATGTGTGCTTTCAGATCTCGTCAAGCGACATCTTGTTAAGGCAGGGCGTCGTCGAAGTGAAGTCGTAGTTACCGGGAATCCATCTTTTGATCAGCTAATTGAATATCAG
>SWBY01002888.1_pt1 | contig 10913 bp, 12 predicted proteins | sample 4693071 | NCBI WGS metagenome assembly SWBY01 (sample SAMN10267273, study PRJNA491770) | bioreactor metagenome | isolation source: DHS bioreactor inoculated with marine methane seep sediment | place: Japan: Omine Ridge, Nankai Trough | collected 2006-05-06 | reverse complement strand
TGGCTCCATTCAAAACAGCAGGTAAAAGCCCTCCGTGCCTGATTGCCCTGAAGGCCAAATCAAGAGCGGGAAAACGTTTATAATCCGGCGCATGAAACTCCAAATGAGCACATTGCCATAGGTGCAGTGGTTTCAAAGCAAGAGGTAAGCGCCTTGGATACGACAGGGCATAGGCAATTGGGATACGCATGTCTGGAATGCCGAGGTGAGCCATGATCGAACCATCCTGAAATTCAACCAGGCTATGAACAATCGACTGCGGATGAACTACTACCTCAACATCTTCCACATCGACATCAAACAACCACTTAGCCTCAATAACCTCCAGACCTTTATTCATCAGGGTTGCTGAATCAATGGAGATCTTTTTCCCCATGTCCCAATTGGGATGGGCCAGGGCCTGGACAGGAGTGACTCTAGTCAAATCTTCCATACTTTTCTCACGAAAAGGCCCACCGGATGCCGTCAGGATAACCTTGGTCAAATCATCTTTATGACCAGCTTCCAAGGCTTGAAAAATCGCACTGTGCTCGGAATCCACAGGAAGAATTCGAATCTTATTCTTCTTCGCAGCAGCCATTACTACCTTCCCTGCCATAACCAGGGTTTCCTTATTGGCAAGGCCGATATCTTTCCCTGCCTCTATTGCACTCAAGGTAGGTAACAGACCGGCAGCACCAACAATTGCTGAAAGAGTAAAGCTTACAGAATCAAGGGCGGCGACCTGACAATTACCCTCGCTCCCCCAGACAATTTTTTCTTTCCACTCTTGGGGCAGTAAAGCTACAAGATCGTCTGCGTGTTGTTCATCAAGAACTGAGACCAGTTCAGGACGAAATTCAAGCAGTTGCTCTTTTAATAAAGCAATATTTCTGCCGGCAGCCAAGCCGCATATTTTATATTGATCTGGAAATTTCCGCACAACATCGAGGACATTTGTGCCAATAGATCCAGTCGAGCCGAGAAGGGCTATGTTTTTCATGACCCACCCGCAAGCAGCAGAATATAATAGAGAACCGGAGATGCAAAAAGGAGTGAATCCATCCGATCAAGGATCCCTCCATGGCCGGCCAGAATGCTTCCGGAATCTTTGGTCGCCGTTGCCCGTTTGATTATCGACTCGCTCAAATCGCCACAAATTCCAACGCCCCCTAGACAGACTGCGATTGGAACCAACAAGAGCATATTGACATCAGGAAGAACAAAAAAAGCCATTATAGCTGCTATCAAAACACCAGCCAAAATACCACCGACTGCCCCCTCCACGGTCTTATTGGGGCTGATCAAAGGACACAGTTTATGTCGGCCAAAGAACCGACCACTGTAATAGGCACCCGAATCTGACCCGGCCGTCACTGCAGTAAGGATAATAATCCAACTATTGCCATGGGGGAGAAGAAAAAGAGACACGAGGTGAGCAGTAAAAAAGCCAATATAAATGATAGCAAAACTTGTCCGACCTAGCAGGGAAAAAGACTTTTCAGCCTCTTTATAACTATAGAGAACATACAAACTGAGTAAGAAAAAAGAGAGAAACAGTCCGCTTCCTGACGGAGGCCCCTGCAGGAAAGCAGTAAACAGAGTAGGTAAAAGAATGACAGCAGTGAGTAAATACTTTTCCCGGGAGCTGCTCCCGGGGAGTGTCATCTGGACATATTCTATTGAACCGATAAGGGACGCCAGGAGCAACACAGAAAAAAACAGCAGGAATGACCCCTGTAACAGCAGCAGCAGCCATAATCCTGCCATTGCTAACCCTGGAATAACCCGGCCCATCTTCTATCCACTCCGGAGTTGAGCACCGGTTTTTCCAAATCGTCGCTCTCGTTGTTGGAACTCATCAAGTGCCTGCAAAAAGGCCTCTTTGCGAAAATTCGGCCACATCACAGGAGTGAAATATATCTCAGCATAGGATGCCTGCCAAAGAAGAAAATTTGACAGACGCGCCTCGCCACCAGTCCGGATGAGAAGATCAGGGTCAGGGAGAGAGGCGGTATAGAGATGATCTGAGATAAGTTGTTCGTCTATATCCTCAACATTGATCCGTCCCTGTACACAATCTTGCGCAAGACGTTTAACAGATTGAACAAGTTCCGCTCTCCCGCCATAACTTAAGGCCAGATTTAATATAAGCCCGGAATTATTTTTAGTCCTTTCTATGGTCCCTTCAAGAACCTCACGAACTTTAACAGGAAGCTTTTCATGCTGGCCGATACTCACCAGACGGATGTCATTTTTCAACATTCTGTCAAGCTCTGCCTGCAGATAATTCTTGAGAAGAGCCATCAACCCTTTTACTTCGTTATCCGGTCGCTGCCAATTTTCTGAAGAAAAAGCATAAAGGGTCAGAACTTTTATACCAATCTCCCTACTGGTCTCTACGATATCCCGGACCGAGTCAACACCGGCAGTATGACCAAAAAGTCTTGGCTGATGCTTTGTCTCTGCCCAGCGGCCATTGCCATCCATAATGATGGCAACATGTCGGGGTATATATTTCAATTGCGGTTCGATATTGGCAACCATTGTTGCGGTAAATCCCATCTAAAATTTCGAGTTTTCACGAGACAAACAAAAATGACAGGCTTGGCTAAAGGACTCGCACAGAAATAAATTTACAAATTTATTTCTAGCTGAGCCTGACTAAACCTCCAGCACCTCTTTTTCTTTTGAAGCCGTAATCTCATCGATCTGATTGATTGAGCCGTCAGTCTCTTCCTGGGCTTCGTCCTGCAGTTTAAAGAGATCATCCTCAGATATTTCTTTGTCCTTTTTTTGTTTCTTTAAAACATCAATGGCCTCTCGTCTTGTTCTTCTCACCGCAACACGAAATTCCTCTGCAATTTTTTTCACCTGTTTTACCAGCTCTTTTCTTCGCTCTTCAGTGAGTTGTGGAATGGAAAGGCGAATAATTTTACCATCATTTACCGGGGTAAGGCCAATGCTCGATTTCAGAATTGCCTTTTCAATTGCGCCCAGCATTTGTGGATCCCATGGCTGAATGGCAATCAACCTACTTTCTGGAATCGTTAAAGTTCCCACTTGGTTGAGGGGCATAGCACTTCCATAGGCATCAACAGAAATTCCATCCAGCAAGGCCAAAGAAGCTCGACCTGTCCGAATTTTGGAAAGCTCACCCTTATAAGCCTCCACACTTTTTTCCATCTTTTCCGCCATTTCCAATATCACTTCACTCATGGGATCCCCTCCGAATCACTTTGTTCATCAAACAGAAATCAAGCTCCCCACAGACTCTCCGCAAACCGCCCTTTTGATATTGCCTGCCGTTTTCATATTAAGCACCATGATAGGCTTATTATCATTTCGAGCCAGGGTAATGCCAGTTGCATCCATGACTTGCAGCCCTTGTTGCAACACTTCATCATAGCTTAGTTGTTCATACTTAACAGCTTCAGGATTGTTGACCGGATCTTTATCATAAACTCCATCTACCTTGGTTGCCTTAATAATGAGATCGGCATCAACCTCTAATGCTCTCAGCACTCCGGCAGAATCAGTAGTGAAATAGGGATTTCCGGTTCCTGCTGCAAAAATAACCACTCTTCCCTTTTCCAGATGCCTGGTTGCCCTTCTGCGGATATAAGGCTCACTGACAGCACGCATTGCAATAGCGGACATCACCCTGGTATCTATTCCGCTTCTTTCTAAGGCATCCTGAAGAGCAAGGCTGTTTATAACGGTTGCCAGCATCCCCATATTATCGGCAGTGGTTCGATCCATCCCCTTGGATGCCCCGGCAACGCCTCTAAAAATATTACCGGCACCTATAACAATTCCCAGCTCAACTCCTATCTCTACCAATTCTTTGATTTCAGAAGCCAGGTACGAAAGGACATCCGTATTAATTCCGAAGGAATCTTCCCCCATCAATGCTTCGCCGCTCAGTTTCAATAAAACTCTTTTATATTTTACATTCACGGACTTTTCACCATAATCAAAGTTTGAAAAAACGAATGAGAAAACAGGAGGAGTTTAAAGGGGACAAAGCCTTCAATGTCCCCTGCAGATTAGGAAAATCAGCTACCAACCTGAAAGCGAGTGTAACGCTTGATTGAAATATTTTCACCCATCTTGCCAATGAGATTTGTTATAAGATCCTGAATACTGTGATCAGGATCTTTTACAAATTTTTGTTCAAGCAGGCAGATCTCGGAAAGAAATTTATCCATTTTACCACCGATAATTTTCTCAATAATATTCTCAGGCTTCCCTGCATCAAGGGCCTGCTGAATATAAATTTCTTTTTCCCTCTCTACAACCTCAGCAGGAACATCTTCTTTCGAGAGAGCAACAGGACTGGTAGCGGCAATATGCATTGCAATATCTTTTGCAAAAGCCTTAAAGTCGTCTGTCTTGGCTACAAAATCAGTCTCACAGTTCAGCTCAACCATTACGCCCAGTTTACCACCAGCATGAATGTAGGTCTCAACCACACCTTCACTGGTTGCCCGACCGGCACGTTTTGCTGCAACTGCCAAGCCTTTCTGCCGAAGAAGATCAACGGCCTTTTCTATATCTCCATCTGTTTCCGAAAGAGCTTTCTTACAATCCATCATTCCTGCAGCAGTTTTATCTCGCAGTTCTTTTACCATTTGGCTTGTGATTTTCACAATATTTCTCCTTCAATTTCCTTTAGTACCTTAAAAAATCATTTTCATATTTTTATTTTTTAAAATGATTTCGTGAAGATACTTATTACCCCTCAAAGGGGCACTAAACTGAGCCAGCGAAACTAAAAAGTTTCGTTTTAGTCGGGTTATATGACAAAGGGGCAGTTGTTAGACCGCCCCTGTCAGATCTCATCGGCAAGGTCTACTGAACTTGCTCAAAGAGAATAAATAACATGTCCAATGATTTTACTGCTCAGTTTCGACGGTTGCACTTTTCATTTCGTCTTCCACATCACCCATGGCAGCAGCTATCGCTTCTTCAGAAGCCTCGTCACCTTCAAGCTGTGCCTGACCGGCTAGTACTGCTTCAGCAACATGGTAGCTGATCAGTCGAATGGCTCTTATAGCATCATCATTACCGGGAATAACATAATCAATGCCATCCGGATCACAGTTAGTATCAACCATGGCAATAACCGGTATACCGAGTTTATTAGCCTCATTCACGGCAATGGATTCTTTCCGTGGATCAACAACAAAAATAACATTTGGCAAATTTCTCATATTTTTGATTCCACCAATATTCCTTTGAAGCTTAACTCTTTCTTTTTCCATAAGAAGAATTTCTTTTTTGGGGAACCTATTGATGGAGCCATCTTTTTGCATGGATTCTATTGATTTTAGTCTATCGACACTCTTTTTGATGGTTTGAAAATTTGTCATCATACCACCAAGCCAACGATGGTCAATATAATACATATTGCAACGTTGGGCTTCATCGTTGATAATAGTCTGAGCCTGACGCTTGGTACCAACAAAAAGAATGGATCCGCCGCCGGCAACTTCACTCGTAATATAATCACAAGCCTGGTCAAAAAGCTTTTTGGTCTTGTCAAGATTTACAATATAAATCCCATTGCGGGGACCATAAATATAAGGTTTCATTTTTGGATTCCATCGCCTGGTCTGATGACCAAAATGAAGCCCTGCCTGCAACATCTCTTTTACCGTTACTTGTGCCATAATAATCTCCGTTTCCGGTTATTCCTCCACCCCCAACAATCATTGATCAAAAAATATTTTGGCCAATAACACCAGAAATCATGGAAGTGTGTGTATTAGCAGGTCACAAACCTGCCTATTGGGTTAATCTATGCAACGCAACCTCTCTCTATATCACACCGGAAGAGAAATTGCAAATTCACATTGGACTCTCTTAACCTTTCTTTAAAGAAGGTAACTGTTTAGGAGTTGCCGTAGCTAAGAGAGTGATACGAGCCTTGGAAATGGCCAGCTAGGCGTTGTTGCCTCTAAGAAATACGAAAAATCTTACCACCGTCATCTCTATGATATTCCAAGGATAAGATTTTTCGTATAAAAAAGCTTGGGCGAAAAGACCAATAACCAACGGACTCATTAATTTATTGCCTTACTCCATAAAAGCTGTCATAAAAACAGGTAAGCGTAGACTCCGAGAAACCACGAGATGTTTTTGAAATCCGTAACTTAGAATCATCCCCAGATAGCGAACACAGTGAGACCTTCGAGGCACTTATTACCCCTCAGGTAAGCGCTAGACTCCGAGGGGGCACTGAAAAAAGCCAGCGATACTAAAAAGTTTTCCGACTTGTCGGGTTAGCAATAAGAGATGATCTGCCAATGAGAATGAGTTTCAACCACTCAAATCCAAACTTTAAGAGCTCTCCGTCATCTACATTGATTCTTCTTTTTTGATCTTTTGGCAATCGAAATTGGCTAAGAAGTTTATTGCTCGCAGCAAATGCCCGAAACCTGTCAATATCGTAACAGACCATAAAGGCAAGCTGTTGTTTAGGACCACCACTTCCCTCTCCTTGCCAGGGATTATCCCGAAAAACCGTATCAAGTTCAGCAAAGATATCGTTCATGCTATTATAGTCAGATATTCGTTGATCCCTCAACCACTCCTTGACAATATACTCCTTATCTTCAAGGTGCCCTTTGCAGTAAGAGTGGTTAGTCAAAAAATAGAACTCTTTTGGCCTGCCTCGTTCGGGCTTACGATCAACAGCTCGCTCTAAAGGATATGTCCTGCATGCTGAGGGACGATCCTGATAAACTGAACAACCATTTGAATCAAGAAACGGGCATGATTTGGCTTCATCATCCATGAGCTGCAACATCACCGTGGGAAAATAGGGATTATCGCCCTTTATCAGCCTGGTATGCTTTCTCATAAATTGTTCTGAGTCAATCTTCAAAGCCGCTTTAAGACGTATGATATCATACGGATAGAGTATCATATCAACATTTCGGCAACAATTGAGGAAGCAACTGATTCCTGAATGACACGAGAAACGAAACGGTTTATTTCCAAGGGGTTTCATCCCTTCTGGAAATTGTTTTTGTTGATCTATAATTGACATGGCAACTGTTTAATAAACAGATAGTTATATGTAACTATTGAAAAGTATAAACAAAAAAAGCTGATATGAATCACTTCATATCAGCTCATAATATCACAGGAGGGCAATAGACTAATTCTCGGTTTCTTCTCCTAAATCTTCTTCGTAACCGACTAATTCAAGTATTGCCATAGGAGCAGCATCACCTGGCCGAACACCGGTTTGGATAATACGAGTATATCCACCTTGTCGGTCGGAATACTGTTCCTGAATTTCATCAAAAAGCTTAGCAACGATATCTTTACTACGAATAAATGAAAGGGCTTGCCTTCTTGAATGAAGATCTCCTTTCTTTGCCAACGTTATCATTTTATCAGCAATTTTCCGTACCTCCTTAGCCTTAGGAGTGGTAGTAACAATTCGCTCATGTTCAAAAAGTGATGTAACCATATTTCTGAACATTGCTTCTCTATGGGCACCTGTACGGCCAAGTTTTCTGGCGGATTTTCTGTGTCTCATCTTTCATCCTCACTAGAACTGTTAAGGTTATTAATTACAGTACTCGTCCTAAGCAGCGAATAACGAAAATCATATCGGCCTGAACTCAGTATCCCTTTCAGGGACGTTAAGCACCTTAACAGCAACCTATAAATAATATTCTGTGTTTATATAATTGAGTGCTATAGAAATCATTTTCATACTTTTTATTGAAAAATGATTTCGTCAAGACACTTATCCCGACTTATTTCCGACTTGTCGGGGTTAAAATAGTCTGCTACAAAAGAGACGAAAATTACTTCTACGTACAAAACAGTTTGATCTAGTCGTCTATATTTTCTGTATTCTCGGGAGGTAACCACGTTTCAATTTCAATCCCAAGCGTTAAATCCATTTCTGACAGGAGGGTTTTAATCTCGTTAAGTGATTTACGTCCAAAATTCTTTGTCTTTAGCATTTCCTGATCAGTTCTTTGCACCAGCTCGCCAATAAAATGAATGTTGGCATTTTTCAAGCAATTGGCTGAGCGGACAGAAAGCTCCAAATCCTCAACGGGTTTGTTAAGGTATGGATTCAAAGGCGGCAGATCTTCGTCTTCTTCAACAATTTCAGGTTCAGCTTCCTCTTCATCAAAATTGATAAAAAGAGTCATCTGCTCTTTGAGAATTTTAGCAGCAAAAGCAAGGGCATTTTCTGGTTTAACAGAACCATCCGTTTCAATTGTAATGGTCAGTTTATCAAAGTCGGTTTGCTGTCCAACTCTGGCTGTTGAAACTATGTATTGAATTTGCTTAATGGGGGTAAAAATTGCATCTATGGGAATTTGTCCTACTGCAAAATTTTCTTTATTTTGCATTTCTGAGGGACAATATCCTTTCCCCCACTCCACTGTGAGTTCGGCAGAAAATGTCGTTTCACCTGTCAAGGTACATATGATTTGATCTTCATTCATTACCTCAACATATCCGCTTCCCTTGATGTCTCCGGCAGTCACGATACCCGGACCTTGTTTTTCAATAGAAACAGTCTGAGATTCTTCACTGTTGAGTTTAAGTCGGACCTGCTTAAGGTTAAGAATAATTTCACTTACATCCTCACTCACATCAGCCATTGCTGTAAATTCATGCAACGCTCCTTCAATTTTAACTGAAGTGATTGCGGCTCCCTGGATGGATGAAAGGAGGATACGACGGAGAGAATTACCAATCGTCGGGGCAAACCCTCTCTCTAAAGGTTGGCAGATAAACTTTCCATATGTTTCTGAATGCTTAGACTTATCAACCTCGATAGATTCCGGTTTGATAAGGTCGTGCCAGTTCCGATAGAATGGGATATTTTCTTCTGCAGCTTGGGTCATAAGATTCCTTTCCTGCGGATAAACTTCTCTAAATATAGTTAAGAATGATACTAGATAATGAGACAGCTTGCTCAGACAATTTTATCATTCTCTCTAATGCATAAAGTTCCACACGAAAGAGGGGGAACAGTATACAAAGTCACTGGGGCCTATTATGGATTAGATTACTTTGAGTAAAGTTCAACAATCAGTTGTTCCTGTATAGGCATGGTGATTTCTTCACGATTAGGCATAGCCTTTACAGTAGCTTTAAAGTTATCTTTATCTAATTCGAGCCAGGTTGGTATCCCTCTCCTTTCAACAGCTTCAAGGCTTTCAACGATAAAACTATTTGCCCGACTCTTTTCTTTAATACTCAGCACATCTCCATCTTTTACCTGAAAGGAGGGAATGTTGACCTTCTTATTATTCACTTTGATGTGGTTATGGCGGACCAATTGCCTTGCATGGTTGCGTGAAGAGGCAAAACCAAGACGAAACACAACATTATCAAGTCGTCTCTCAAGCATGGCAAGCAGATTCTCACCTGTAACACCTTTTTGACGATCAGCCTTTTTGAAGAAAAGACGAAATTGTCCTTCCAACATACCATACATTGACTTAACCTTTTGCTTTTCTCGAAGCTGTACTGCATAATCAGAAAGTTTGCGAAACCTGGCCTGACCATGTTGGCCTGGTCCAAAGGCTCTTCGCTCAAAGGAACATTTATCGGAATAACACCGATCGCCTTTTAAATATAGTTTGAGATTTTCTCGTCTGCAGCGACGGCATGCAGCACCAGTATTTCTAGCCAATTTGACACCCAGTAGGTAGATTTATTATTACAGTCAAAGCCTATTTTTTTATACTCGACGACGCTTGGGTGGCTTACACCCATTGTGGGGAATAGGAGTGATATCTGATATGCGACTCACTTCAAAACCTGTATTTGCAAGGGCTCGAAGCGCTGCTTCACGACCAGGTCCAGGACCTTTAACTCGAACCTCAACCTTTCTCATCCCCATATCAGATGCCTTTTGAGCGGCGTCTGCAAGGGTATTCTGAGCTGCAAACGGGGTAGATTTACGTGATCCTTTAAAACCTAGGACACCTGCGCTACACCAGGAAATAATATTTCCCTGTTTGTCAGATATACTGACGATTGTATTATTAAAAGTTGAGTATACAAAAATGATTCCCTCAGGAACATTCTTTTTTACCTTCTTCTTTGTTCGTGCACTTGCACGCTTGGCTCCAGCCATATCAACACCTATATACTTTCAATTTATTTGCGACGAGCAGCTCCACGCCGTGGTCCTTTTCTCGTACGGGCATTAGTCTTAGTTTTCTGCCCACGACAGGGAAGATTCAGACGATGACGTCTACCTCGATAACAGCCAAGATCCATTAGCCTTTTAATATCCATTGAGACTTCGCGCCTGCGATCACCCTCAACAGTATACTCTTCCTCGATAACCTTACGGAGACGATTGATATCATCACCATCAAGATCATCACTGTTCATTGTATATGGAAGATCAACCTTATCAAGTATCTTCCTAGCGGACGTCAGCCCAAGCCCGTGGATATAGGTGAGCGCACGATCAATATGTTTGTTTTTAGGAAGGTCAATTCCTACTAAGCGTGCCAAAATACAGTCTCCTTTAGAAGAATGTTAATCCAATTTATATGTTATATATAATTTATAACTATTCAGACAGGGCTACAAATCACCCTAAATATAAATAATTACTACATCTTACAGTGATCATTCAACTATCCCTGACGCTGCTTATGCTTTTTAACCTTGCAAGCAACCCGGACAACTCCATTACGTTTGATGATTTTGCAATCACTGCACATTTTCTTAACAGATGCGCGAACTTTCATAACTCAGTTTCTCTCTATCTTTTCTTTTTAGTATTTTTAGCACGGAATGTAATCCGTCCTCTTGTCAGATCATACGGAGAAAGTTCCACTGTCACAATATCACCCGGAAGAATCTTAATAAAATGCATCCGCATTTTACCAGATATATGGGCTAATATCTTATGACCATTATCC
>SWBY01001428.1_pt1 | contig 10928 bp, 11 predicted proteins | sample 4693071 | NCBI WGS metagenome assembly SWBY01 (sample SAMN10267273, study PRJNA491770) | bioreactor metagenome | isolation source: DHS bioreactor inoculated with marine methane seep sediment | place: Japan: Omine Ridge, Nankai Trough | collected 2006-05-06 | reverse complement strand
GGCCAGGGCCCTTGTTCATGCTCCAGAGATTATCTTTGCCGATGAGCCAACCGCAAGTATTGATAAGAAAGCAGCAGAACAAGTGCTGGAGATTTTTAAAGATTTGCACAAGAATGGTACTACCTTGGTGGTAGTCAGCCACAGTCCTGAAATGTCTGAAGCGGCTGAACAGCTACTTACCATGGAATCCGGGAGCTTAGTCCAATGATTGTTAATCCCTGGACGGTCTCTTCTCTTAGTCTTGACGGACTCTCTGCGGGTTTAGGTCTTATCACATGCGGTCTTGCGTTCAGACAACTTGCTCTCTCCTGGTCTAACAAGAAGCAGAGCGGTGAACAGTTAGCCCGGACAGAAGACCGTCTTTATCTCCTTTTCTGGCTGGGAACGGTCTTTTTGCTGCTTCGTTTTCTAGCCTGGCCTCTTTTTTATTTTTCCCTCCATTCCTTTATCTCGGAAATAAGCGGGGCCATGTGTATCTTTGGGGCTCGCAACCTTTTACCCGTATTGACCCGGCTGCTCGAAGTGGTGAAGCCTCTGCTCTTTTACGCGGGGTTTGTCTGGCTGATGCTTTTCAGGCTCGAACGATTTGGCAGCAGAACAGCAGGTGGAATGATCGGCCGCAGGCGTGGCCTTCTTCTTCTTTGTCTTTGCAGTGTGATCGGCCTTCTTGACAGTTGGGGCTCGGTTTTTCTCTGGCTCCGGAGTGATGCTGAACTGGCTGTCTCCTGTTGTACGACAATTACTGATATCCCTACTCGTTTCACGGTCTGGATACCAGAGTCACTTTTTGGGCCGGAGTATACGCGTTTACTCTGGTTTGGTTATTTTGTATGCAATGCTGCGGTTGTCCTTTCAGGTATTTTTATCCATAAACGGCTCATGGCGACAGCAGGAGTAAAACGAGATTTATTTGTTCTGTTTCTCTTTGTTCTTATAAACTGTGTGGGCGGTGTTTTTGCCTACATTGAGGTGATTGCTCCACGTCTTATGGCTCTACCTTTTCATCATTGTCTCTATTGTATGATGCAAAATGTGCTTGATGCCCCGGTTTTTGTCTCTCTTTTTATCCTTGGCAATATTTTCATTGCAGCTGTGTTCCCGCTGTGGGTACTGGCAGTAAAATGGGCGGATCAAAAGAGCCTTATTACTCTTGTCTCCCGATTGATCTCCTATGGGTCACTGTTTTTGACTGGCAGTGTGTTGATGGTTGTTATCCATCTGCTCAGGTAGTGGCATAGAGATGGAAACAAAGAGTCGAACCAGATATCGGAGCAAATTTTTTCCAATAGTATTTTTTTTGTTACTACTAGTGCTCATTGCCTATTTTTCTGAAAAAAGCCGAGAGAGTGATGAGTTCTGTCGTCTTGATGGAACAGGGATCGTTGCCATTTCCAGGGTGGTTTTAGTTGATGAAAGTGGAGAGGAATATCTGTTTTGTTCACTTTGTTGTACTGCAAGCTGGCTTTTGAACCATCCTGAACTCTCCCATCAATTGGAAAATGGCAAGGCACATCTGACTGTGGTGGATGAACTATCCGGTCAGGAGATAGATGCCTCTCTTGCCTATTGGGTGGAGAGTAACGAATATTCCAGAGCTGAAAATAAGTGTAGAGTCCATGTCTTTAGTGATAAACAGTCAGCCTCCAAATACCTTCGCAGGCATCAGGGACAAGAATTCCCCGGATATCTTGCAGGGCTTGGCAGAGAACTTTCCTGGGCGGAAGATTTTATTCTTGGTGATTTAGGTGGGCAGCAGCGAAGTCTTTCAGATTACCGGGGCAAGATTGTGTTCCTGCGATTCTGGAGTCTGAAAAATCCCTTTGTGGAAAAGGACCTGCAAAATTTAAAAGAAGCCCATGAACGTTTTGGGGAGCAGGGATTTGTGGTTGTGGCAGTGAATGTGGAAGATGAAAGGGAAAAAGTCAGCGACTTGATAGATCGTCTGGGAATCAACTTTCCTATTTTGCTGGATCTTGACGGACATGTTGCTGATAGCTATCAGGTGACAGGCTTTCCCACCGGTTTTCTTTTGGATCGTTCAGGGATCGTAGATTCCAGTAGTATTGGAGAGGTGACTGCGGATGTGCTGGCACCTTTTCTTTATTCCCTGCGTTAAGAGACGGGTAACTGTTCAGAGTTTAGGGCAATATGTTGCACTACCTGGATAGTTAGAGGGGCGGACTGCCACCTGGTGGTATTGGTTAGTTGGTCCAAATGTGGTAGTATTTTCGAAAATGATTATCAGTCTCAAACTAAAAGGACGAAAAGAATGAAAAAACAATTTAAAACAGTAGCATTTATTCTGGCATTGGCATTTGTATGTATCGGCGCCCAGTCTGCACAGGCCTTTGATGCCAAGTATAAGTATACTATTCCCAGCATGAAGACCCAGGCAGATATTGAAAAGGTAACTGCCTTTATTAAAGGACTACCAGGGATTGTGGAGATTACCGTTATGGCAGACGATAATGAGGTAATTGTCTTTTTTGACGATGAAGAACTGGATGATGAAAAATTCCAGCTGCGAATTCCAATGAAAAAAGAATTGGGATACCCTGTAACAGCATATGATATCCTTTATGAGGACCCAAACAAGAGAAATTAGAAGATACTATCGTAACTATTCAGCAGCACTCCAACTACGTCCATTTCGGCCTTCTCGAATAGCACCAGTATGCTTCAAAGTCCTAAATGAACGAATTTGAAGCACGGAGTCTACGCTTACCTGCTGAACAGTTACAGTTCAGAATTAAGGGTAATTTGTTGCCCTCGCTGAATAGTTACATACTATCTACTATCGAACAAGAAATCTATATTCCTTGTTCGATAGTCTATGTTTGTTTTGATAAGCAAAGAAGCTCTGGTGCACATCGGCTGTCAAAGCTGTTTTTTGATAAATGCTTTCTTGTGAGGGATGTGTCAAATGGCTATAGATTCAGTATGCTATACTCCATTCCTCAAGGGGGTGGATTTCAAAAGTGCGCTTGAGTCGGCTGAATCCCGAATATTTGAGGGAAAATAATCAGGAGCAGCAATATTGCCGCTTGTATCGCAATAAATGGCAAGACCCCCCTGTAGATATGTATTGTTCTGATATCCGGCGGTGCCACCCCTTTTAGATAAAACAAACTGAAGCCGAACGGCGGTGTCAGAAAAGAGGTCTGGAGGTTCATTGCAATCAAAATAGCAAACCAGACCGGATTGATGCCAATGGCTTCTGAAATCGGTACCAGAATCGGCACGATAATATATGAAATCTCAATAAAATCGATAAAGAAACCGAGAAACATGATGGAAATCATGGAAAGAATGAGAAATCCCCATTTTTCTCCCGGAAGTGCCAGCATAAATCCTTCAACAATGGCATCGCCACCGGTGTAGACAAAGACCATGGAGAAAGCGGTGGCACCTACTAAAATACCAAAGACCATGGCCGTAACCTTCACCGTTTCCAAGGCGCTTTCAAATGTCATCTTGAATGAAAATTCACGATACATTATCGACAACAATATCGCACCGATGCCACCAACTGCAGCTGATTCAGTCGGCGTTGCCACGCCTCCAAAAATTGATCCCAGGACGAGAATAATCAGAACCAGAGGAGGAATAATGGCCTTGATGGCGGTAAAAACCTGCTGGGCTTTTGAACCTTTTGCACCTTCAATTACGATCGGAGGCGCAGCATCTTTTTTGATGAAAGCATATACAATGATATACAAGACATATGCACCCACCAGATACAGCCCGGGCCAGACCGCAGCCTGAAAAAGATCGCCCACCGGGACTTGGAATACATCCCCCAGAATAATCAATACAATTGATGGTGGAATAATCTGGCCTAATGTTCCGGCCGCACAAATGGTTCCGGTGGACAGTTCCTTACTGTAGTTGTATTTCATCATGACCGGCAGTGAGATAACTCCCATGGCCACCACACTCGCGCCGACAACACCGGTTGAGGCAGCCAGTAGCGCCCCCACGAGCACTGTACTGATCGCCAAACCGCCTCTGATCTCACCAAACAAAAAACCCATGGATTCCAAAAGCCTTTCAGCCAGCCTGGTTTTCTGCAATACGATCCCCATATAGATAAAAAGGGGAATCGCCATCAAGATGGTGTTATTCATAATTGACCAGATTCGGTGTGGCATAAAGGCAAACATATTATAACCAAGCGCCAGACCTTCAACAAACGTACCACCATCCATTCCCGCTTCAACAATACCGGCGATCATACCAAAAACAACAGCGACGGCACCAAAAGTGAATGCCACAGGAAATCCGAACAGCAAGAGAAGCAGTGCTGCAAAAAACATGATAATACCAATCATACCTGACTCTCCACCTGCTCAGCAGCCTCCGCATCACTCTTGAGGAATAAGTTGATATTCTTGATGATAAATCCAATACAACTCAACACCAAAAGATAAAATGAAAAGGGCACAAGCGCCTTAATCAACCAACGATGAGTCAGCCCGCCAGGGTCACCACTGATTTCGTGGGTTCTGTAGGCCTCCAGGACGAAGTCCGTGGAACCGAAAGCAATTAAAAACGAAAAAGGAATAAGAAACATAACGGTTCCCACTATATTAATCGCAGCTTTTTTTCTGCGATGGAGGGTATCATAAATGACATCAACCCTGACATGACTATCTGTCTTCAGGGCATAAGATATGCCCAGGAGAAATACCATCGAGAACAGATGCCATTCACTTTCTTGCAAAGCGATAGAGCTTGTCCTAAAAAAATATCGCATAATCACATCGTAAAAAACATTCACCATCATCACTATCATTAAAATAGCGCACAGGTATCCGATGTAGTCAAATAGACGATCGAAAAAACGCTCTAGCTTTATCAACATACTATGCCTTATTCAGGAGGAAGAATCATCAGCTGTTACTAAAAAAAAAAGGCTAACACTACAACGAAATTGCAGTGTTAGCCTTCTTAGGACTCACTTAAGGCCACCTTAAAATAAATCCAACACCCATTGACAAACGACTGATTACAAATGGGCTAGGGCTACAAATTAAAGATTATCTTTCAGATAATAATAATCTGACATTTCCGACCACTTTCTTGCCTTTTTTTGAAAATTAGCTTGGGATTCCAAAATTTCTTTCAGTAAGGGATTACTGGCCGATTTTTCAGTCAGCAACGCAGCATTTGCACTTTTCATGGCATCCATAACACTCTTGGGAAATGTTTTGATTTGGATATTCGGATAGGTGCTTGCCATCTGAGACCATGCTTCAGCACTCATGCTGTAATTTTGTATATACATATCATAGGCGGCGAGTCTCATGGCAACACGAAGAATTTCTTTGTTTCTATCTGACAAGGTGTTAAATTTTTTAGTATTTACAAGAAACTGTAACTCTGTTGCTGGTTCATGCCAGCCGGTATAGTAATAAGGAGCAATCTTGTGGAATCCCATTTTGATATCCATTCCCGGGCCAACCCACTCAAGTGCATCAATGGTTCCTCTTTCAAGAGATGTATACAGTTCTCCCGGAGCAATGTTGGTCACAGCAAGGCCGAGTTTTGCCATCACTTCACCCGCAAAACCAGGAATTCTCATTTTCAACCCTTTCAGGTCATCAAGACTGTTAATTTCTTTTCTAAACCATCCACCCATCTGATTTCCGGTATTTCCACCGGGAAAAGAAAGGACCTTATGGGGTGCATATGCTTTCTGCATCAAATCCATTCCCCCACCATAGTAGAACCATGCATACTGCTCAGGTGTTGTCATGCCAAATGGCATGGAGGTAAAAGGAAGAAGCGCGATATCTTTTCCCTTCCAGTAGTACGATGCTGAATGGGCCATATCATACTGCCCGAGCTTGACCATGTCCAAAACACCAAAGGGCGCTTTGTGCTTATTACTGGCATCAATACGGATGGTAAAATCTCCACCACTCATGGTTTCAACCATTTGTGCCATATTATGAACAGCATCAGTAAATGGTGACAGAGTTGAGCCCCAGGTCATGGCCAATTTCCAGCGAACTTTCTTTTCACTGGCTTGAGCGGTCACCACAAAAGCAAAAAAGAGTGCTAGAGCAACGATCGTAATTTTTGAAAATTTCATAGTTTCTCCTGTTAAATTTTTCAAATTAAAAGGTTAACCTATGAAGATACTGGGAATCTCAACCCGGCTCAACATGCAACTGCCCAGCGGTTCTATTTTCTGATAAACGGAGGTATATAAGATTTAATGGTAGCTGAATTCAATTCCCAAGATCAACTTAAGTGAACCCTAAGGCCACCTTTTGTATATTGAAAAAGAAATAAGCTGTGACAGATACCTGGATGACAAAAAGGAAAAGCGAAGCCCCATTTTGCCGGGGAGGCAGAACAACTGATACAGTGTCCTGCAAAGAAAGGTACCCTTAAGTTAAAATTCAGAGCAGATCAACGGATACCGACATACTGTTTCAAACATTTCAGATTTCTCCGGCTCACCGGTACTAAAACTCCCCTCGATGTTACAGCTTCCGCCGCACCATTTTTCAGCAAACGAATTTCCCGTATATGGTCCAAATTCAATAAATATTGGCGGTGACATCGAAAGAGAGGTGTTCGTTCCTCTAAGGCCTTTAAGGACAAATCAGTCAAAAAAGTTTTTTTATTATTAACCACATGTACTCCTGTCGTATCTGAGACAATATAATCAATGTCATCCAGATCGATCAATTTGACGACATTGTTTAAACAACAGGGTACCATTTTCAATGGTTTAATCTGATATTGAGGCCGGGCTTCATGTTCCAGATTCAGACGAATGCGGTCAATGGTCTGAGAAAAACGGACAGGATCAATCGGTTTTAGCAGGTAATCCAGGGCGTTTTCTTCAAATGCCTTTACCGCAAAGTCATCATATGCCGTCACAAAAACTACCTGGGGCACCAGACTGTCTTCAATCATGCTCAGCATATCAAAACCGGTAACCCCCGGCATCTGTATGTCCAGAAATATCAGATCCGGCTTGTGCTTATTGACCGCCTTCACCCCTTCCACAGCATTGGAGCACTCTGCCACAATTTTAATAAAATGAAACGGCTGCAGCTGATGTCTTAATTCCAGACGTGCATACGGTTCGTCATCAATGATCAGTGTCTTATACATCATCATTTTTCTCAGCCAGCGGAATCAGAACCTGAACAGTTGTCGATTCCCCTTCCAAACAGTCAACATGTACACCAAAGTCATTACCACATCTGTTTTTAATTCTTTTATCCACAATATTCAAGCCAAGGCCGGATGGTTCTTTTGCAGATAAATCATGGCTGAAGGCGCCCCCATTGTCTTTGACTTCGATAACAGCATTGCTCCCCTGACGGTATGCACGAATATCAATCACCATCTTTCCCATCACATTGGACATACCATGTTTGATGGCATTCTCCAACAGTGGCTGCAGGGTAAATGTGGGAACTTTCAAATGGTATAATGTCGGATCCACATCGATATTGACAGACAGTCGTTCTCCGAATCTGGCTTTTTCAATAATCAGATAGGAGCTGATATGGTCCAACTCTTCTTCGAAATGCGAAATAAGCTCCTGACGCTTCAAGTTTTTTCGAAACATATTTGATAAATGTTGTATCAGTTCAATGGCCTTGTCCGGGGACACCCGGGTCACCAACAATATGGTGTTCAGAGTATTAAACAAAAAGTGCGGGTTAATCTGGGCCTGAAGCAGCTTCAATTCAGTTTCCACCAGCAGGGACTTCTGCTCACCATATTTTGCATTCAGCATCTGAGTAGACAACAGGTTCACAATCCCTTCACCAAATGATTTATTGATATTCAAGAAACGCTTACTCTTGGATTCATAGAGTTTGATAGTACCCAGCACTTCATCATCCACCACCAGAGGAATCACCAAAACAGAATTCAGGGGACAGTCCTCTTTGATGTAACATCTGTATGCTTCATGGACGCCATCTGCAAAAAGCACCTCACCGGTTTCAATGGACTTCAGCGTCAATGGTGAAGATATGGCCCCTCCCGCGTGATGATGATCACCTCCGGCACCCTCAAAAGCCAGTATGTTGTTACGATCTGTCACAGCCACGGCACTCACGCCGATCTCTTCTTTTAGCATACGTGCCAATGACCCTGCTACATCTCTGGACAAGCCTTTAGACAGTAAATGGATACTTTTTTCAGCCACCCGAAGTGCTTTTTTTGAAAACAGTACTCCATATTCATCAATCATCGTTTTTTTATCTTTCAGAATACTGATAAACAACGCTGCTCCCAGTGAGTTTGACAGGGTCATAGGGATCGCAATCACTTGCACCAGAGCCAAAGATTCCTGGAATGGACGCGCCACTAGCAGGATAATGATCATCTGAACGGTCTCACAGAGAAAGGTCACCAGAAAAGCGATTTTATAGGAAAAAATGGCATCTCCTTTCCCCTGGCGGATCAGCAGATAATGAAACACACCACCGATCAATCCTTCAACGGTTGTCGATAGCCCACAGGCACCGGCTGTAAAGCCTCCCATCCAATACCGATGAACCCCAGCCGTAAAGCCAACAGATACTCCCATCAGCGGTCCGCCGATTAAACCGGCAATCACAGCCCCGATGGCACGAGTATTGGCCAGTGCATCCTGTATCGGCAGCCCCATATAACTTCCAGCAATGGTTATGCTTGAAAAAAAGATATAGGTAAAGAGTTGATTCTCAGATCGCCGAGCGGAATTCAGCAAGGTCTCAAAAGCGGAAGTCTTACTGTAAAGGTATGCGATTACAGCAAATACTGACATTTGCTGCAGTAAGGGAAGGAGCAGATTCATTCTTTTTTATTTAAGTGCTTCTTAGGCAAACTCAGCTAGAAAGTCCTTTAGTTCATCACACCGCCTTTTGGTTCTTCCAGCAGCATCGTTTTCTCAATTGCATATCCAGCATCGATAAGTTTGCTCTTAGCGATGCTTACATCGGTTTTGTCATCATCGTAAAAAAACATGACTGAATTGCGTTCTATATTGACCTCTATATCATAGACACCGTTGATATTGTCGAGGAGCTCATAGACTTTTACGGCAGATTCACGAGTATCCATCGTTGGGATGGAAAATTTCCACTGATATTCAAGGGAAAAGGCAGGGCTGGCAATGACCAGGATTACTAGAGAAAGAAGTAGTTTTTTCATGTTTTTTTTATTGTTGGTAGAGTTGGTTTGTCAACAAATGAGTTGGCTGGTTTAAGGCCATAAGGGATCTATAACTCAGCGGGTTCATTCATGACCTTCGGTATGTTCCCAGAGAATCTCCCAGCGTTCGACTGGATACCCTAAATCGTTTCCAAGTTTAAGCCTGAGCTGATAGCGTTCATCGTTGAGTACTTCATCTTCAAAGTGGACATAGACCCAGTGTCGGTCAAGTACGGTTTCCACTTTAGTCACACCATTATGTCGTTTGATATAATCGGCCACTTTTTTCTCATCTTCCTGACTTTCCATGGAAAAGATATAATACTTGATGATGGTATCCGCCCCTTCGGCAGCAGTTTGAGGGAGCAATGGACTGAATAAAAAAAGAATAATAAATAAAGCTTGGAAAATTCGCATAGCAAAAGAAAGAGAGTAGAATTATTTTGTGACTGTTCAGTTACATTATTTTAATATCCTTGGTAATATAACAATACTGTTCCAGCAACGGAATATAACAACTTTTTAGTACCTTAGAAATCATTTTTTTTGTTTTGATTATTCAAAATGATTTCGTTAAAGTACTTATTATCCCCCAGCTAAGCGCCAGGCTCCGAGGGGGTACTGAACTGAGCCCGACTTTTTGCCGTTTATCGGGGTAAGACAAATAAGCAAAGGAAAAAATGATGAAAAAAATACAATTCCTCTTCGCAAGCCTCCTCATCGTTTTCTTCTCCACTGTTACTCATGGTGAAGATCTCAACTGGCAGGAACTCAATGATAAAGTGACAGGATATTACCAACAGCAGCAGTTTAGTACAGCTGCCGGATACGGTAATCAAGCGCTTAATCTTGCGAGAAAATCAGGAGACAGTGAACAACTTGCCACATCATTGAATAACATGGCCATGATCATTACTCATCTTGGACAATTCGGTGAGGCTGAAGCCTATAACAAGGAGGCACTTTCAGTCCGCCAGAATGCCTTTGGGATTGATGATCCACGGGTGGCAGTATCCTGGAATAATCTTGGTCTTATTTACTATTTTGAAAAAAAAATTGATGATGCTGAATTCTGTTTTCTAGAGGTCCTGAGAATTCAGGAAAAGGCTCATGGGAAAAAAAGTCAGGATATTATTCCCGCCCTGCAGAAGCTTGAAAAATTCTATACCAAAACAGAAAAAGAAGAAGATGCCAAAAAAATAGCTTCCCGCATACAGGCAATTCAGACCGGACCGGAATAAAAGTAAGCTAACTATTCAGGTGACGCAACAAATTACCCTAAACTCTGAATAGTTACAAAGTAAGCAATAAAAAAGGTATGCCGACAAGCCTCAGGGGAAAACTCATAGTCATATTTCTCATTTTGACTGTATCCGGAGTTCTGATCAGTGGCGGTTTTGCGCGATTCAAACAACAGCGCTACGCCATAGAACGCGGTAAAGAACAGGCGGCCATGGAACTTGGTGCCATTGATGCAGATATCAATGCCCTTTTTCTCTGGATTATGCGTGATTTGCGTATGCTGCGCGATCTTCCCCCCCTCCAGAACTATCTGAATGTAAGGGATATGCCCTCAAAAGCGGCCTCTTTAGAGTTGCTAGAGAAAGAATTTCTCAATCTTGCTGTTCATCACGACATATTTCAACAGGTTCGTCTTATCAGGCATGATGGGTTGGAAATTGTTCGGGTCAATACCAACGGTAGTTCTGCCTGGCTCACCCCGCAGCATGAATTGCAGAACAAAAAACGCCGCT
>SWBY01009379.1_pt2 | contig 10941 bp, 8 predicted proteins | sample 4693071 | NCBI WGS metagenome assembly SWBY01 (sample SAMN10267273, study PRJNA491770) | bioreactor metagenome | isolation source: DHS bioreactor inoculated with marine methane seep sediment | place: Japan: Omine Ridge, Nankai Trough | collected 2006-05-06 | reverse complement strand
CATTACAAACATCCGGAAGTGGTGAAACTTCTTAAAAAACATATGTAACTTGAGTATTATCTACTCCCGGAACAGCGTTTTTACTGCCGGATGATTTACGATTTCCGGGTCGTATTCGGTTCCCATCTGGAGAATTTGCTGGGCTTCGTCCAATTTACCCAGGGTGTACAGCGCCAGGACCAGGTTAATCCGCGCACCGGTAAAATCCGGTGTTTCCGTCAGCGCAGCACGGAGCATGGTGACGGCATCGGCTGTTTTTCCGGTCCGGCGGTACGCCACTCCCAGATTGCTCATCACCTGCACATCTCCCGGCTTGATTTCCAGTGCCCTTTTCAGGAATGGGATGGCTTGATCTCCGCGATTCAATCGCACCAGGACAAGGCCCATATTATTGTTGGCAACGGGATTATCGGGATCGATTGTGAGGGTCCGTTCCAGGTCCGGCAGGGCATCCTGCCATAATCCGTGATCAACGGCATTCAGCGCACGTTCCAGCGGCGCCAGCGCAGGTGCAAGACCTTTGGGATCCGGCAGTGATGCCATCTCGGCATGACCCGAAGGTGCAACATAACCCAGACTTTCCAGCATCATCCGGGTCTCTGTTGTTACGGCTCTGCCGGTTTCAGGTTTCGGAATTTTCACTGAGTATATCTCACGTGTCATAAATTCGACGATACGGGCATTCGTCGTGAGAACGTTCAATGTCTCACCCGGATCACTGTCCAGATTATATAATTCGGGATCAGGACCATGAATGTATTTCCAGGGTCCCCGACGGATGGCTGTCAGGGGTGACCAGTGATACCGATCAAAGGGATATCGCGTATATATTACCCGGGCATGCTCCGGACTCCCCAATCCCGGAGAAGGAACCCTTTTCACCAGAATCCAGTCGAAAATCGCATGGATGGGAACCGACGATTCAGATAATCCAACCACCGGACCGGATCCTGCGGGCGGGAGTACCAGGAGTGGAACACCCACGGTCTCCTGGTAGAGAAAAACACCATGCGTTATCTCATTGTGGTCACCCAGGGACTCTCCATGGTCCGCTACAATGATCCGGAACGTTTCACTGCCAAATTTTTCGGTCCACGCCTGCATCAGAAGTTCGACACACCGATCCGTGTATGCCACCTCGCTGCGGTACAGGTCTTTACATACATTGCGGTATGGATCAGGGGGATCATACGGCGCGTGTGGATCATAAAAATGCACCCACAAGAAAACCGGCGCTTTTAACGACTCCAGAAGATCGATAGATGCCGATGCAACGGCAGCTCCAGAGCGCTCGGGGACACCGGTCCGGTTTACCGATTTAAGACGATCATCATACATCTGGAATCCGCGGCTCAAACCGAACTTCCGGACCAGTGGATACCCGCCTATCACAGCCGCCGTGGAATATCCCTGCGCTTTCAGGATCTCCGGGAGCAACAGGTTTTCGGATCCCACGGGATGACCGTTCCCGGTGATGCCGTGCCGGGTGACGGGCTGACCGGTGAGAAGTGACGTATGGGCCGGGAGTGTCAATGGGACATCGGTCCAGGCATCGGTATAAACCACAGCATGCCGGGACAACCGGTCCAGGAACGGGGTTGAACTATGGGCGTCACCATAAGACCCCAGCCGATCCGCCCGAAGAGTATCAATCGTGATGAGCAGCACTGATGGATCGGCGGCTGTCACTGTTGAGCCGGCGCAGATCAGAGTCATTGAGAATATTAAATTTAGAATTATATATCTAATGTTCGGCATCAGGTTTTTCGTCTTGCTGACGGGATGCAAACAGGTGTCACCCCCGCGGGAATAACGGAACATTTCCAATCTGCCGGGAGAAATCATTTTCCGATGTTTTCTATCTCCTTGATAATTCCCTGTATCTTATCCCGGTCTTTCGCATCGGGTTTAAGTTCCAGGTATTTTTTCAAATTTTCCAGAGCATCGGTATTCTTTTTGAGTTGTATCAGGCAGTATGCAAGGCCTTTATGAGCGGCTGCCAGACCGGGTTCTTTAATAACGGCTTTTCGGAATGCACTCTCAGCGGATACAAAATCCTTTTCCTTCCAGTAGGATGTTCCCAGATTGTAATAGGAAGCGCCATCCTGTTTTCCGAGCTGTTCCTGAGCTTCAACAATGGCTTTCACTTTCTTCTGATCACCGAGATCCGTGTAAAGGACAACGAGATCATCAAGCACTTTCTCATCGTCAGGCTTTACAACGCGGTATCGTTCAAACATTTCCGCTGCCCGTTTCTTATCGCCCTGTTCACTGTACATCATGCCCAGGATCTGGAGGGTAGCTGCCTGATTGGGTGATACCTTCAGTTCAGCCTCATAATATTTCTGAGCATCCGATGTCCTGTCGGCTTCATGAGCCATTTTACCCAGGTAGTAGTTTGCGCCGATGAGGTCGGACTTGATTTCAATGGATTTTTTGAATGATGAAATTGCGCGTTCCCGGTTTCCGATTTCAAACAGGGCCACTCCCATGAGATAATGGGGGTACCCCAGGTCAGCCTTTTTCTCGATTGCTTTCTCAAGTATGGGAATAGCGTCTCCGGCGGCCCCGGCATTGATTTTTTCCTCAGCTTTCAGAATCAGGTTCTGGACCCGGCCGAGTTCCTCTTTCTGAGCCTTTTCATTGAAGAAATTTTCCGGAACAAATGTCAAATCGTAGGTATATTTGTGATTGGGTGAGACGGAGAGTTCCGGGAGATGCTGTTCCACATCCACGGCAGATCGCTGTGCTTCTTCCGGTACTCCCGTTGGACCTGCGTCTTGGAATTTTACAGCGTAGACAAGATACCCGGGTGCGTCCACAGTGACGGTATGCTGTCCCATCAGGAACAAGCGGGAGGTAAATGTGCCGTCATCATCGACCTCAATGACTTTTTCAGTTCCCTTTTCGTCTTTGAGGGTAATGGTCACATCCTCAACCGTTTGACCATCCCGGGTCAAAGCGCTGCCTTTGAAACTGGCGTGGTTAATACCCAGAGCGGTTCCGCATATGAACCCACACAACAGTCCCGTCAGGGCTACAATTTTCATGAAGGTTATCAGAGATGTCTTGTTCATGGATATCTTCCTCCGGTTCATAGAAACAGCGGGATGCTGCAATGCAGCATCCCGCAGATAATCATACTCTGTTCAGAACTCTAGAAAGTGAAGCTGACACTGAGCCGCATGGAGCGCGGGTCCTGCCGTTTCAGCACTTCCCCGAAATTCTCGTTGGAGCCTTCAGCGTTCCAATCCTGTTTCAGACTGACCGGTTTGTCGCCGTCAATAACGTTGAAGATGTCCAACCGGGCGCTAATGGCCATGTCGTCGGTGATATAGTATTTGTATGCAGCGGAGAGATCCCACCAGAAGAGGCTGGGCATATCACGAACACCACGGCCTTCCGGGAAGGTCAGATATCCTCCGTATGCATCCTGCCAGCCACGTTTCTGCCAGGCATATCCGGAGTTCCACTGCATGGCGGAACCAATGACCAGACCGAAAGGTGCGGTATAGTTCAGGTTGAGCAACACCTGGTGTTCCGCGGAGTAGGGAAGACGACCATACCAACCGTCATCTCCGTCAAGACCACCGAGACCACCCAGGAGTTCCGCCCAGAATTCCGCATCTTCATCGTAATCTTCGCCATCCGGATCCCAGGGAGGTCTGTCGCCGAACACACCAACGTTGTTGCCGCTGCCCCATGATGATGAGAATCCGCCCCGTTCGAACTGACCCGGTGTTGTTCCTTTGGATTCACTCCATACATAGGCGAAATTGAACCGAAGTCCCTGCATGGGCCGACCGTTAAATTCCACTTCAACCGCTTTGTAATCACGTTTTTTCTTGTCGAAGTTGACGATATACCAGTCATCGATATTGTAAGCGACATCTTCAATAAGATCACGGGTCCAGCCCTGGATATACCGGATTTTGGCGGCGTAATTGTTTCCGATACCCCGATCATACTCAATCAGAATTTCGTCTTTGTGATAGGGTTTCAGGTTTTCATCATAAATAAGAGGATGTCCGGCCGGATCCTGGGTGTAAGTCGGATCACCGGGATGAAACTCATGCCGATCATCAACGCCATCATCATCATCGTCAAAGTGTTCCCAGGTGCCCCAGTTATTCGGATCTCTTTCATCACCCGGTGAAAAATTTCCACCGGTATAGGGGTTACCCGGACCACCGTATGAATACCTGTCGAATGAGTATGGACTCGCCGTATTACCCCATTCAGCAAGTGATGTTGAGACAACATCGTAAAAACGTCCGACACCGAACTTGACGATATTTCGGCCATCTTTTGTGATGTCATAAGCAAGGGTCATACGAGGAGCAAATGTTTCATCCAGACCAAAATCGAAAAGGGTTTCACCTCGGTCATTTTTTACATCCTGAGCATCAATTCGGAAGCCGAGCATCACATTCAGGTTTTCAATGGGAGCCCATTTATCCTGAAGGTAGAATCCATAACCATCTGTCTCATTTTCGACTGCTGCACCGGAATAATCGTAGTAAACATACGGCACGCCTTCTTTATACTGGTATTCAGAACCACCCTCCATGCTGTCGGGGAATAAATCCGTATCGGAACCTGTAAAGGTCAGATCGCGTTCTGAAGCGGTTTTTTCATAAAGAAAACCCGCTTTGATTTCATGTGTTCCCATCATCTGATCCAGAAAATGGGTGTATTCCAGACTGAAATCATTCCGTTCGCGAATGGCTTTATCAAAGTTATCGTAGTTGTTGTACATGCTTCCCGTGTCAAGATTGGTATACATGGGTGCACCGGCATCACCTGACATGGGCTGGTCTTCGCTTTCACGGTAAATAAAACCATATTTGGCTTCCAAAACAGAGGAATCGGATAGAATCCCCTTGAAATTTACACGAAGCCGGACATCATCCCAGGTAAGTTTACCCAGAGCACCCGGTTCACGACCCTGATCAAGACCTCTGTTTGACTCTTCGAAATCTCTGATTGTACTGGATACGCTCAATGAATATTTCGGAGTGATTGCGAAGGTTAATTTCGTGAACAGATTGGAATCTGTTATCTCAAGATCTTCTATACCATAGTCGTATGAAGCGTCCTCATAGTTGTAAGACAGGAAGAACCACAGTTTGTCTTTCAGAATCGGACCGCCGATGTTGAAATAGGGAAAGAACTTCGTGAAATCCCGGTTCTGTGCCCACAGAGAATCCTTTTCGTCACCCGACAGGGCATCGGATTCGTACTGAAGGGCTAACTCACCATGGAATTCGTTGGAACCTGATTTGGTGATGACGTTGACCACACCACCCAGGGCTCGACCGTATTCCGGGCTGAAACCGTCGGTGATGATCTGAATTTCCTGAATCGCATCGAAGTTCAACGGTGATCCCGTGGATTTCGTTGCCGGATCCCGGACACTCAATCCATCAACCAGATAGTTGTTCCCATACTGACCTTCACCCCGGATGGAGGGAAGACCGTCACCGGTTGATCCATCAACCGTGTTGATCCGGACTCCGGTAACACCGGGAATAAACTTCGTGACATCACGGAAATCCCGGGCGGCTGATGGCATGGTATCCAATTCCTCGGAAGTGATCCGTGTGGAAAGATCCGCGGTATCGGTTTCGATCAGCGGTGCCGCTTCCGTCACCACGATGATCTGTTCAAACCGGGTGGAATCCATTGTCACCTCAATGGGTGTCGTGGACCCCAGTAAAACAGGCACTTTCTCCTGCTGGAGAGGGGCAAACCCCATCATCTCATATTGGAGAAGTCATGCCGGGCGTGACCCGTGGAGAAACCGGAAAATACCATTTTCATCGGAAACCGTTGTACGGTAACCCTGAAGGTATTTTCCTGAAAGTGTAATGGTTACGCCCGGCAGGACTTCACCATCTTTTGTAAAAACCTTTCCTCGGATTTTTCCGGTTTCTGCAGCGTACAGGCTTGGTACGACAAATGTCGCACAAAGAAGAAGCAAGAGCAGCCATTTCCACTTCATTTGAGTTTCCTCCCATCGTTAGTTGTTCCATCCTCCTCAGGATGATAAATAGTCAACCAAATATTAAAACCTTGAACCAACCATTTTTTCTGTCTCGTTCAAGAGTTCAAAGACAGTAACTATTGTTATGAGACTAAATGCTGTAGAGGGAAATGTCAAGTTACACTACAAATTGGTGAGGAAGAGACTTTGCCTCTCCCAATATAGTTCTCAGTTTGATTTTATGATTCATGACGGATTTGTCTGATTTAGTCACATTATTTGCAGACACTTGTGCTATTGTTTTGAAACAATGAGTTCCCGGAACGGAATTCTCTGTGGCCGTTTATTTTCTATGCTTCTTCTCTGCAGTGGCTTTATCCTCCAATTTCAGGGCCAGTCGCACCGCCCATACCCCGAAAAGTTCCCCGACAGTCTTCAATGTGACAATGGCAGCAAGCCCTGCCCGGGGATTGGCGTCACCCCCGGAAATGAAAGGAACCAGCATCACCACGGCAAACAAAAGAATCATCCAGCCGCCACCGGCATGACAGAGCGGGATTGATGCCGATCTGCCGAAACCTCCGGCAGCCACATAATCCTGGAATAATTTCTGGCACCGGAAAATTAAAATACCTGCCAAAGGCCATTTCAGTTCTGTAAGAATAAGGTCCTTTACAGGAATGAATGTTTCACTAAGAACCAGACTTGCTGATTCCCGGGGGCCGAAGGCTATCAGGGCAAATGCACCGAAGAAAGTGATGAAAATAAACTCGAATCCCAGGATTGTTGATCCGGATTTTTTAAAATTTTTATCCAGTGTGATACCGGTGTTTTTCACGGAAAATTTCAGGATATCCGTAACCCAGACAATCAGACCCTCACAGATATAAAGCAGAATCAGCGAAAATCCGTCCCATCCTCTGAAGAATACACCATACATGGGAATGGCATTAATGATCAGAACCGTGAGACAGTCCAACACAAGTTTGCCTGTGGAGGATTCGTTCAGGGCTTCCAGTTCCTCCCGGGTATATTCTTCATATCCATTCTTTTCCGACAGCTGTGTCATACAGGAATCCTCCTGAGATCTCTAAAGGATACGACTGGTGTAACAATTAACCGGCGGCTCGTCAATGATCGGTGTGGGATGTGATCGGTGATGGTTGTCTGTGGCGAATAACAGGTTGGTCTCCATCCGGGGATTGATGCTACACTGAAAGCAAGGTGACCCACAGTATCGTTAATCGCCTGAGGTGAAATCACGGTTACCGGCGGTAATACCAGCAGAGGAGACTCATTATGACCGGACCAGAAAGAAACATGGCATGGAAATCCCTGGCTGCTCACGCCCGGAAAATGAAGGATGTTCATATCAGGGATCTGTTTACCGGTGACTCCCGGCGATTTGATTCTTTTTCCCTGACGTTTCACGATATCTTGTTCGACTATTCAAAAAACCGGATTACCGGGGAAACACTCAGATACCTCATGGCGCTTGGAAAAGCATGTAATGTGATGGTCTGGCGGGACCGGATGTTTGCCGGTGAAAAAATCAATATCACTGAGAATCGAGCGGTGCTTCATGTCGCACTTCGGAACCGATCCAATCGTCCCATCCTCGTGGATGGCGAAGATGTCATGCCCGGTGTCAATGCCGTGCTGGCGAAGATGCGCCGATTCACGAATGATGTCCGGAACGGTGTCTGGAAAGGGTTTACTAAAAAAGCCATCACCGATGTGGTGAATATTGGCATCGGTGGTTCGGATCTGGGTCCTGTGATGGTGACGGAATCACTCAAACCCTACTGGAAAAAGGGAATGGCGGTGCATTTCGTATCAAATATTGACGGGACACATCTTGCCGAAACCCTTATTAAATTGAATCCGGAAACGACCCTGTTTATCGTGGCGTCAAAAACATTTACCACTCAGGAAACCATCACCAATGCCCGGTCTGCCAGGCAGTGGCTGGTGGAGGCTCTGGGTGACCCGGCAGCGGTGAGCCGCCATTTTGCGGCGTTATCAACCAACACCGATGCTGTAAAAGCATTCGGCATTGATCCGGCCAACATGTTCGAATTCTGGGATTGGGTGGGTGGACGATACTCACTCTGGTCCGCAATAGGTCTTTCCATCGCCTGTATTATCGGGATGGATAATTTCGAAGATCTTCTGGCAGGTGCTCACGATATGGATGAGCATTTCAGGACGGCGGATCCGGAGAAAAACATTCCGGTAATCATGGCGCTTCTGGGTATCTGGTACCACAATTTTTTGGGTGCGGAATCTCATGCGATTTTGCCGTATGACCAGTATATGCACCGGTTTGCCGCCTATTTTCAGCAGGGGGATATGGAATCCAATGGAAAGGGAATGGACAGGGATGGACATCCCATCACGGGTTATACGACGGGACCGGTGATATGGGGTGAACCCGGGACTAACGGTCAACATGCTTTTTATCAACTTCTGCATCAGGGCACCCGGTTGATACCCGCTGATTTCATCGCACCTGTTGAGAGTCACAATCCCCTGGGTGATCATCACAGGATACTTCTGGCCAACTATTTCGCTCAGACCGAAGCCCTGATGATGGGGAAATCGGCGGAAACAGTTCGAACCGAAATGATGGCAAAAGGCATATCAATAGAAGAAACAGAACGGTTGACACCCCACCGCACTTTCCCGGGAAACAGGCCGACAAACTCATTTTTATTTCAGAAACTGACGCCGCGGACACTGGGCCGTCTCATCGCAATGTACGAACACAAGATATTTGTCCAGGGCATCATCTGGAACATCAACAGCTATGACCAATGGGGTGTGGAGCTGGGTAAACAACTGGCCGGTGCTATTTATCCGGAACTTCAGACGGATGAACCAGTCACATCACACGACAGCTCCACCAATGGATTGATTAATTACTATAAAAAGTGTCTGTCCGGGAAATAAAATCAGGATGATATCTTCTCCGATTCGTCCAGCATTTCCCGGATTTTAGGGATGCAGTGCATGCCTTTGCATGATCCGGAGCCGGCACCGGTCCGTTTGCTGATCTCATCCACAGTGCGGACACCATTGTTGATCTGTTCAAGAATCACTTTTTTCTGGATACTATTACAGATACAAATCTTTTTCAGTCCATCAATAATGGATTTCTCATCCATGTGTCGACTCCGGTTGAAGACGGTTCGCGGGGTCCGCATTGTTCAGGGGTCCCGTAGAAATCACATAAAATACTGAAGAAAACCGTCACTGAAGTCAAGTCGATGGTTCATGGGAAAGAGAGTGTGTCCCGGGAATTCTATCCTGTTTGCAGATTCCGGAAATCACGGGTACATTCTGAACTTATGACACTTTCGCCAGGGGAACAGCATCGAAATTATAGACTGGGTATCTGGAACGGTATTGTTTTTCAGCTTACGTTCCCGTTTGTGGATGTTACCCTGATCCTGCCGCTGTATCTGTCTGAATTGACGGACAACATGTTTATCATCGGGTTGGCCGGGGCCATTGCCATGTGTGGTCCGGCACTGATGCAAGCGCCGGCTGCGGGAATGCTTCCCCGGATTTCCAGCCGGTTGAAACTGTATCTCAATGTGGGTTGGATCCGAATCGCCTCGCTGCTGTCTGTTTTGTTCCTGGTGTTTGCCGTTTATCCCGCCACCAATTCAAAACCGGTGCTTCTGGTGGGAAGTCTGGTGTGTCTGGCAGTGCTGCAACTCAGTACGGGATTTTCGTCTTTGGCGTTCCTGGAAATTGTCCGCACCTCCATGCCGGTATCTCATCGGGGACGGCTGTGGGGTTACCGGAAATTTATCGGCGGTATTGGCGTCATCCTCCTTACACCCCTCATCGGCCGGATTCTGGAAATGTATCCGTTTCCCTACAATTATGGGCTTTTGTTTACTGTGGTATGGATCCTGACCTGTTTTGGGATCGCTATCTTCGGGTTTGTACGGGAAGCACCACATACACCCGATCCCTTTGCACCGAAATTCCCGGAATTTATCTCCCGGACCACAGTGAAAATGCGTCAGGAACCCGGGTATATTCGCCTTTTCACAGCGCAGATTCTGGCAAAAACATGGATGATGGCGTTACCCTTTTATATCATCTTTGCGCAGAACGATTTGGGAGTCACACCGGTTTTGGCCATGACTCTGCTGGCGTTCCAGGTGGCCGGGAAGATCCTCTCAAACCTGTTATGGGCTACGCTGAATGACCGGTATTGCAGTCGGATGATTTACCGGTGGGTGCCGATTCCAGCCGTGCTTGCACCGGGATTATTCCTTCTGGCCGCCATTCAGCCGGATTTCGCCATGTCCTGGCTGTCAGCCGCATTTTTCTTCATGGGAGCCGCCATTACAGGGTTTCAGATCGGGTTTACCAATGTCACGCTTGATCTGGCGGACCGGGGCGCCAATGCAGGCGGTATCGGCGTGATGCACTCAGCTGACGGCATTCTATCCCTTCTGCCCATGGCCGGTGGACTGCTCATTGCATGTGTAGGATTTCAGGGATTGTTTATACTGACCGTTGTCACTGCCGTTTCTATCTTCCCGGTGAGCCGCATTCTGTTGAAAGATTCGGGGAAGAGACCGGCGGTCTAAAGATTCGCTGATTTAAATCTCCCTACGATGATTTGGGATGAGGCAAATCCCAATAAGTATTTCCCGTGGATTCTACTCGTTCTTGCCGGCAGCCGCCCGGCCGATGGTCTGACGGTGGGAGTTGATATCCCGGGACGGTGATGACGTATTGACGCTGCCGGTGGAGAAGCCGGGTGGTAATCTGTTGTGTCCCTGCGATTGACCCCGGAACGTCCGGGACGCGGTTTTCTCAAAAGTTCGCGATACCACCGTCTTTTTCATTTTAAATCGAAACACGATCTCCACAAGCAGGCTGCTGCCTGACGGATTCGTCTGTTTAATCTCCAGATCATCATCAGCAAT
>SWBY01005423.1_pt2 | contig 10954 bp, 10 predicted proteins | sample 4693071 | NCBI WGS metagenome assembly SWBY01 (sample SAMN10267273, study PRJNA491770) | bioreactor metagenome | isolation source: DHS bioreactor inoculated with marine methane seep sediment | place: Japan: Omine Ridge, Nankai Trough | collected 2006-05-06 | reverse complement strand
GTGAGACCTTCGAGGCACTTATTACCCCTCAAGGTGGCACTGAAAAGGTAACTATCCAGGAGCACATTAGGAGCTTGTCCGAGAATAGTCATTTTGTTCAAAATCGAGGCATTTAGAAAAAATAAGCATAGGCATGTAGTTGATATTCCGAGCATTATTTTTTTAAAATAACGTAGAGTTTGGGCAAAAGGGCATTCTCGGACACGCTCCTAGACAGTTGCTGCGGGAGCTTTTGGGGCGTTGACTGATGCCAGCGGCAGGGTAACAATAATTTCTACACCTTGCTGATTTCCAGCCAGATTTCTTGCTTTTATTGTTCCGTGATGGTGGTCTACAATGGTTCGGGCAACAAATAACCCCAGCCCCAGGTGTGGGTCTGGTTCGTTACGTTTACGAAGAGAAACCATTGAATTAAATATCTGGCCAAGCATTTCTTCGCTAATTGTCGGGCCCTGGTTAATCACTCGAATGGTCAGGTTTTTTTGGGACACCTTTTCAAGGTGGATCTTAATTTGTGCTTTCCGGTGTGTGAAAAGAGGCCGCGTTATCAATGAGTTTGTCGAGCATCTGGCGGAGTTGATCAGGGTCCCCATAGATCGGTGTTTCATCATCCGGAGTGGTACATGAAAAGGATATTTCGGGATAACTTTTCTGGTAGCCGAGCTCAAGCCAGATCGGCAGGGCCGCGGTAAGATCAAAGGTTTCAGGGCAGTTACATTCCAGAGCCTTTTTCAGGCTGGTGGCATCACGGATGGTGGTGAGCAGACTTTCAAGTCTTGCCAGATCATGCAGGGCCCAAGCCACATATTTTTCAGCCGGTTGGGAACTCTTGTCCAGTTCCCGGCGGAGATTATTCAGAGAGGCGGAGATCCCGGCAAGGGGTGTTCGCATCTCGTGTTCCAGATTGTCGGCCATTTTCTCCCGGTATCGATTCTGTTCTTCCAGCTGGCTGAGCATGGAAGAGAGAGCCCGGGAAAGATCTCCTATCTCATCTCGTGCCTCAAGTGGCTCAACATTTGCGCAAATTTTACCACTGGCATCTATGGCTTGGGCTGCCTGGTTTCTTAAACGTCGTATGCGTGATGATATGCGTGACGCAAAGAGTAACAGGCCACTTGCAACTACAATAAAGGCAAGAATTGTCAAGCCGATGGATTCCTCAATGACACGATTTTTCAGGGCGAGAATGGAGTTTGTGGTTTGCTCCACCAGTACCGCCCCAACCACTGAGTCATTCTCTATCAATGGAGTGATGGCTGCCATGATCTCCACCTTGCCGGCCGCGATACGGTAACTGGTTATTGAGGATCTACCCTGCAATCCTTCTTCCAGGCCCTGAATGTCAAGAGTGGATGGTTGAGAGGCTGGATCAGTAAAGTCCATGGAAAAAGGTTCCGTGAACAGCTTTGTTACCGGTCGGAGCCCTTTTTGAATTAAGGAAAGAAGAGAAGAGAATAAGCTTGTTTCTTCATCGGCGGTTGTCTCTGCTTTCAAACTGCCGAAACGGGCTCGTACCCGTTTATTCTTATCAACTACTCGAATGCGTGAATGGGGGCGGTCAAGGCTTTTAAGGATGTCTTCAATGGCCTTGGATGGTGCAAGTAGCCAGCCCATTTCATCACTTTTTTCGGGGTTGGCTGTGCCGATAAGAGTAACAATTTTTCGATTGTCAGGGTCATCCATATCAGCCACGGCAAATGCCAGTTTTTCGCCTATGAGACTAAGGGGAATACGCATCTCCACCGTGTAGCCGTCATCGTTTATTGTCCATACACCCTGGATCCGGGGTTCATTTTTAAGGGGGATGATTTTTTCAGGATCAGGATCCATCAAAAAGGCGTTCAACCAGCCGGGCCGCTCGGTTGCCATGAGATAGCGTCGGGGCAGGCCGTCCGGATCAACAATTCCTATCTGGATATGGTCAGCAAGATCGAGACGAAGAGAATTTTTGTCCCGGAAGATAACGTTGTTGTCGTGGACTATAAAGAGGGCATAGAGGTATTGTTCACTTTGGCCCACAATGTGTTTGAAATGAAAGGAGTCATAGTTGTAGGGGGTCTCAGAGTAAAGGACTTCTTCTGCGCCGAATTCGTCTGCCTGCTCAAGTTCCGGCAACCAGTCTTCGCTGTTACCGTTGAGGCGGATTGAATTGGTGAGATGAAAGAGATAGAGGTCCCGGCCCTGGTCCAGGGAATGGAAAAGCTCACGGTCAAAGATGTCGGGTCGCCCGGCAAGTGCTGTTGCCACCCCTTTCGCGGTGAACATGAGGGCTTCCTGACGGGCTGCAAGGAGACTGGCCTGCAGGGTGGTGCTGAAGCGTAGACCAATGAGCGGGATGAGAAACAGGAGTAGGGAGAGAAGGCTCAGTTTAAGGCGCAGGGAGATCCGCATAGCTTGTCTCGTCTAATCACATTTCCAGCGATATCCCATCCCATATTCGGCCCGAATATTGTTGAATGTAGAGTCGATATCACAAAATTTTTCTCGTATTCGCCGGATGTGGGCGGCAATGGCGTTGTTGGTCACAATGACCTTTGCCGCATTCATCAGCTGTTCGTGGGATTTGACATGCCCTGGTCGTCTGACAAGGGACGTGAGGATCCAGAATTCAGTAAGGGTGAGGCTGGCGGGAGTGTCATTCCAGAAAACCAGTTTACGTTCTTCTTCAATCCGCAAAGGGCCGCAGCAGAGAATGGAGTCCGGTTTATTTTCCTGATTGCGTAGTGATTCAAGCATTTTAAAGAGTGCTGAAATGCGTACCGGCAAAAAATCCAGAGTGGTGGTGTCTTTGGTCAGATAGTCCCAGGCACCAAGGCGAAGGCCAGATACCCGGTCAAGATCTGAGTTTCTGGCAGTAAGAAAGATGATTGGAATGGTCGGCGAAGCCGCGCGAAGTTCCCTGCAGAGTTCAAAACCACCCTCCATTTCCTGTTCCAGCATCACATCAAGGATAGCCAGATCAGGCAGTTGCCTGGAAAAGCCGCTTCTCGCCTCCGGCAGATTTTTGTAGCTTATGATGGTGTATCCTTCACGTTGCAGGGCCGTGGTGTAGTTGGCCCGCAGCATCTCATCATCTTCCACAAGGGCAATTGTATAGGTCATAGGTGTCGCTCAGAAAAAGAGAATGTCGAATATTGAACAGGGAATTTTGAACAGCAGAAGGAAAAGTACCATAGAAGCAGAAAGATGAAAAGGAGATGGGCAGGAATATCATCATTGACAAGCTCGTAAAAACTTATATTAGCCGATGGCTAAGTAAAAAACTTCATATGCGAGGCGCGTAAATTTTCTATCATTTCGGCGTACTAGAGTACGTCGTAATGATAGAAAATTTACAGCAACGAAGCATATGAAGAGTTTTTACGACGCCATCATCATTGATCATAATGATATTCCTGATTATGTCACCATCAGGTGATCGCAGACATTATCTGAAGCCCTGTGACAAGGGCTATGGCAGTAAAATCTTTATCGTTATGGAGAAGAAAAAGTTCATGTTCCAGTGCAATTTGAGCTATGAGACAATCAATTGTACTGCGTATGGTAATGCCTTTTTTCCGGCAGCTAAAGTAAATATTGGCAGCCTCCGCATAGGATAGTATTTGATCCTTTGGCTGAAAAAATCGTTGGCTTGACAGATAGTCATTCAACATACCGTATTCTTTCTTTGTTCTCGCACCCTGTAAAACTTCTTGGTAAATTACCGAGGTTATACCGAATGGTATCTGTTGCTGTATAATTTCACGAAAAGTATGAACAGTTTCATTTTCATTGCCTTTGAACAGGTCGATCAGCACAGATGTGTCTACAAGAATCATCTGCTTTCCCGCATAGCCTTATAATTATAATCATCACGGAACTTGATTTTCCCCGCAAGTTCAAGAAGGTTACGCCGTTTTCTTGTTGCTACAAATTCCTGAAGGGCAAAAGAAATAACATCTTTTTTGGTTTTTATACCACTCAACTTGATTGCCTCGTTGATCAGTTCATCATCCAGCACTACATTTGTTCTCATAATACACCTCCTCGTACACATAACCTTACACTCTTGACTGGCCGGCTGTCAAACTGTTTTGTGATTTCCTTCGAAGCTCAGCTTTAGCGACCCAGGGCTACCCCATGTTCGTTTCATGGAACGCCATGAATCCATCCCTGGGGGCTTAGCTGCAGCCGTCCGGGCTGCAGATACCCATGAAACGAACATGGGATAGCCCTTCTTTGGAAACTTCGTAGCTGAGTTTGGGTGGTAATCACAAACTGTTTCGCAGGACTTGTTATTTTGACAGTTCAGAAGCCAGTTCATTTGTCATCATCTGTCATTATTTATCTTTCGTTTGTCAGTATTTCTTCAGCCCTCTGTCATCCTCGTTGATTTTAATAGAAAAGTCCGGAAAACAGGAAAACCAAAATAAAAGGAGAAGAGGCAAGTGGAGAATGGAAAAAAGGATCAAGGTGTAGTGAAAAAGTGGGAAGTGGATCCTGGAAACATGTTGGTGATAATTTATGTGGCGTTTATCTGTTTGATGATTCTTTTTGGCAGCATCAGGCCTGCCTTGGCATCGGTGGGAGAAGAACAATATTATTTGCAGCCGGAAGAAGTAAAGCAGGGAGAATTACTTTTTTTAACAAAAGAGCAGGGAAGCTATTTTGCCGCAGCGCAGTTAAGCACCGAGGTGGAAATTTCAGTCAGCGGTATGATCGCACGGACAAAGGTCAGGCAGCGTTTTCAAAACAGGAGTGATCTGTGGCAGGAGGGGGTCTACGTTTTTCCCTTACCGGATGAGAGTGCAGTTGACCATTTGCGGATGAAGATTGGTGACAGAATAATTGCAGGCGAGATCAAGGAGAAATTAGAAGCCAAAAAGATCTACGAAAAGGCCAAAAAGGATGGCAGGAAGGCATCCCTTCTGGTTCAGGAACGAGCTAATATCTTCACCATGTCGGTTGCAGGTATCGGGCCGCAGGAGCTGATTGAGGTAGAGATTGAATTTCATCAGCAGGTGAGCTATCAGGATTCAGTCTTTTCTCTGAGATTCCCTATGGTCGTCGGCCCTCGCTATATTTCCGGGCAGGCCCTGGAGAAAGAAAGTCTTGGCAGCTTGTCTTTTGGGGCTACGGGCTGGGCCATGGATACCGATAAGGTCAGGGATGCCTCGAAAATAACGCCCTTGGTGCACAATCCCCAGGCAGGGAAAATCAATCCGCTAAAACTCAAAGTTGATTTGTTGAGTGGTTTTCCTCTGACGAGGCTTGAGAGTCTTTATCATGGGATAAAAAAAAGTAAAGAGAGCTCAGGGCACCATCTGATAGAATTGAGTGGTGAAGTCTTTGCTGATCGTGATTTTGTCCTTGAGTGGCAGGCAAAACCACAGCAAAGTCCAAGTGCGGCCCTGTTTTCTGAAAAGCTGGCTGGGGCCGATCATCTGCTGCTTATGGTGCTGCCCGATGAAGCTTCAGAGTCATTTGCAAGGCTTGCCAGGGAACTGGTTTTTGTGGTCGACATTTCAGGATCCATGGCCGGGCCTTCCATTGTTCAGGCAAAAGAGGCATTGGAACTTGCCATTGCCAGGTTAGAGCCGGAAGATCGGTTTAACATAATTGTCTTTAACAATACGGCCAGTTCTCTCTTTGATCGGCCACGACCGGTTACTGCAAAAACAATCGATCAGGCAGTGCGTTTTGTCCGGGGATTACAAGCAAACGGCGGCACAGAGATGGCTTCTGCTCTCAATCTTGCCCTTGACGGGGAAAATAATCATACAAGACTCAGGCAGGTGGTTTTTCTTACCGACGGTAGTGTGGGCAACGAGCAGGAGCTGTTTGCCATGATCAACAAGGGCTTGGGAGATTCCCGTCTCTTTACTGTCGGGATCGGTTCCGCTCCCAACTCCTACTTTATGTCCCGGGCGGCAACCATAGGTCGTGGCAGTTTTACCTATATCGGCAAACTCACAGAAGTCCATGACAAGATGATAAGACTCTTTAATAAACTGGAGCACCCGGCCCTTACCAATATAACTCTCAGTTTTGGAGATGAGAGTGAGCCTGCAGGGGAAATGTATCCCAGTCCCTTACCGGATCTTTACCAGGGAGAGCCATTGATTGCGGCAATAAAAGTGATGGAAAATCCCGGGAAATTGCAGCTTTCAGCCAAAAGAGGTGGTGAGAATTGGCATATGGAGATTGATACCGCAGTCCATGGCAACCGTACCGGGGTCGCAGGGCTTTGGGCCAGGAAAAAGATCCGTTCGCTTACGGATGCAAGGGTTACAGGAAAAGATGAAAATGAGCTGAAAAAGGAAATTGTCAAAACAGCACTGCAATATCATCTGGTCAGTGAATATACCAGCCTGGTGGCCGTTGACAAACAGCCTTCACGACCCTTGGATAAAGAATTGAACAAAACGGCCCTGAAGACCAACCTGCCCCACGGCTGGAAATATGGAGCGATTTTTGCTGGTTCGGCCCAAACAGCTACTCCTGCTGCTATCTATTTGCTGATTGGTATGCTGTTTTTGTTTCTGGCCGCTTGGCTTTTCCTGCAGGCCAAGAGGCTCAGGCTATGAAAAGGAGTCTGAATTGTCTTGCATTATTACTGCTGGCTACCGGACTGATATTTTTTGGCGATGCTTGTTGGATTAAGGCCAAAGTTTTGCTGGGCCAGCATCTTCTTCGTCACTCCTGGGAGAAGACTGTAAAAACAGGACAGGTACATAAACCATGGCCATGGGCCGATAGTTGGCCTGTGGCAAGACTGCGATTTCAACGTCTTACCGTGGATCTTATTGTTCTTGAGGGTGATAGTGGTGAAGTACTGGCCTTTGGCCCCGGTCATCTGACAAAAAGTTATAACGTGGGAGAAAAGGGGAACTGTATTCTGGCCGGACATAGAGATACAAGTTTTTCTTTTTTGGAGGATCTTGTTCCTGGAGACAACATAGAATTGGAAGACAACAGGGGGAGGGTCCATTTCTATCAGGTGCGGAGCAGTGAAGTTGTCGAGGCGGATAAGTTGTATTTTGGAGAGGATAACCATGCCTGGCTGACACTTGTGACCTGCTATCCCTTCCAGGCAGTACTATCAGGCGGGCCACTTCGATTTTTAGTCTATGCTGAAAAAGTGGTTTGATATTCCGGACTTTCTGTACTACTGTTTGTGATCATTAATATTTTATTACTCTTACCGTCTTATACGGAATCAGGAGAAATCTTTTTGTTGCCTAGATGCTCGGACCATCGATCTCTTTTTCTCATCACTTTCTCCCTTGGAGAAGAGGAACAAACTAACCCGATGAGTCGGAAAACTTTTTAGTATCGCTGGCTCTTTCCTCATTAATCAACAGATTCATAAGATTTGGTAACTATTCAGCTAAGGCCCAAAATTACCCTAAACTCTGAATAGTTACAAGATTTGCAGACAAACTGGAGTTGTTTCATGTTATCTGTTGTTATACCGGTCTACAATGAATGTCATACAATTGAAGAAATTATAAAAAAAGTTCGGGCAGTTGAGCTGCCTTTTGCTAAAGAGATCATTGTGGTGGATGATGCCTCAAACGATGGCAGCAAACAGGTGATTGACTCTTTGGTCGGTGATGATCTTGTCAAGCTGTATCATGAAAAGAACCAGGGGAAAGGCGCTGCCCTGCGTACCGGATTCCAGTCAGCTCGCGGCGATTTCGTTATTATTCAGGATGCTGATCTTGAATATAGCCCTGATGAATATGCCAAATTACTGGCTCCTATTCTTGAAGGCAAAGCGGATGTAGTTTACGGCTCCAGATTTGTCGGCTCACAGGAACACAGGGTTCTCTATTTCTGGCATATGATAGGTAATAAGATGCTCACTCTTCTATCCAATATGTTGACGAACCTTAATTTGACTGATATGGAGACTTGCTACAAGGTGTTTCGCAGAGAAATCTTGGATCAGATTACCATCCGGGAAGATCGTTTTGGCTTTGAACCTGAGATCACTGTAAAGATTGCCAGGTTGAAATGCAGGATTTTTGAAGTTGGTATTGCTTATAACGGTCGGACCTATAGTGAAGGGAAGAAAATTAACTGGCGTGACGGATTAAGTGCCTTACGCTGCATTATCCAGTACAGATTTTTTGCCTCATGATGGTCTGTAATTTACCAAAACTATACTCCATGATAAGCTCTCGGGTTTCTGTCATGAGTAATAATCGTGTGATTAGTCATAGGGATAGAAGCTATTTGGCTATCTCAATCTGTGCTTGGTTCCATAATCGTTTTATACCTGCAAAGAAAGGAACCGGCGGCAGTTTTTTTCTGTTGTTTTTCTGCTTTGTCCTGTTTTGTACAGGGGTAGCGGTTGAGTCCTCTGAAGCAAAACCGTTCATAAACCGGTTGACTGTCGGTATTTTGAGTCATGATGTGGATGACCTGTGGAGTGGAGATCGGCGGGAAGGGGGCTGGGTTTTCAATCTGGAATTTGTCTTTTCCCATCCTGCCTACCATATTTTTTCAGGAGTGTTACGGCCAAACTTGGGAGCAAACCTGCATAACTCTGACGATACCAGCAGTCTTTATGGTGGCTTTCTCTGGGAAAGATCCTACAGGAACGGAGTCTATTTTGTAAGCGGTCTTGATCTGGCTTGGCATGACGGGGATATTGTGGCGACCAGTGCAGACAAAAAATCCCTTGGTGCCAGGATCCTTTTTCGTATTCCACTGGAACTGGGTTACCGGATATCAAATAATCATGCCATTTCTCTTCTGTTTGAGCACAAGTCCAACGCCTATATTTTTGATCCCAATGATGGTATGGATGAACTCGGTTTACGGTACAACTATACTTTTTAAGTAAGGGACTGGAAATAAATAACTCATCGTTTTCGCATCCATGCTTCAGGCCATCTTTAGCCGATTCTCAATCACAAAATCCTCGAATTAGCGCTGCTAGTACTGCGGTTTTGTTCAATCGGATCGACTAAATATGACCTAAATCACGGCGCGAATTCCAATGACTTATATATTTCCAGCCCCTAAGCTGGAAATTTTTTTCGTTTCTATTTGATAAAGGAGGTCTCAAGTGAAATTCTTATTCATTGGTCTATTAGCAGCTACCTGTGTCTTGTCGGGCTGTGGTGGTGCACGATTTGAGGGAACAAAACCAGGGGCAAACCAGGATGATTTTGCCAGAGATTTTGCGGATTGCCAGGCACAGGTCATTAGTGAGTATGGTCATGAAGAAAAGTATCCATTGAAAACCTGCATGCAGGATAAAAACTGGATTATGACGAAACCATGAACACGCCTGTTTGCATAGGGGAAGAGAAGAGCTGATGAGAAAAGCGAGTAATTGTATTATCGCCTTGTTAGTTGCTCTGATATTCTCTCTATCAATACTGGAAATTGTTTGTCAGCTTTATTTCAAATTTGTACTGGTTGAAAAATGGAATTCGATGAAGGCCTCGGAGTTCCATTATTTTCATAAATCAGATGACCCACTACTTTCATATGAATTATTAGCAGATTATCATTTAGAAAAAGATGCTAAAGAGCTGTGGATAAATAAGTATGGTATACGCGACAGAGATGAAAAAACAGATTACTCCTGTAAGCTTGCTGTTATAGGTGATTCTGTCCCATTCGGAGTCGGTCTGTCCCAAGAGGAAACAATAAGTTCTTTGTTGAATGCCAGGGGAACATTTCCTGTTAAGGTGCTGAATTTTGCTGTTCCGGGATATGAGATTTCAGAAATCTATAGATTCCTCACAATCAAAAATGAAATATATGACGTAGAGCATATTATTTATATCCTGAACCTTAATGATTTTGCTCGTCGAGACAGTATCTATGAAGGAGCAGATAAAGGACTATACAGGATGTACAAGCATTCTGTTTTTAAAAGCCCTATTTTCATTCGAAGAGTGTTTAGTAGATTCTACCAACAGGGAAAGCCCACATCAACGTCATGGTATAAATGGTTGTTCAATGCCAATAAAGAATGGGGCTTGGGTATCATTGAACAGATGGAGAGCTACGCCGAGGAAAAGAAGGCGAAGTTTACAGTAGTATTGTTTCCTCCAAGAGTAGCTTTCCAGGACGATTTCTATGAGTTACAAGATGTGTTTTCCGAACTGGTAGCATTCTTAAAAGAAAAGAAAATAGCTTACATCAACCCATTACAAGAGATGCGTTTAGATGTTGCAAGCAGCATTGATGTGACAGATCACTTGACTCCTGAAGGAGCTATGAAAATGGCCGATATCATATGGGATCATTTACATCCCTTGTGCTCCGAAGCAAAAGTGAAGAAAGAAATGGAGTAACAGCGCAGGTTTTTTAGGCTAAAGGTGGCCTAAAGGCTGTTAGTTAGGTTTAAATGACAGGTGATGCAGGATATCAGGGCAAAAGAATGCTGTGCCTAATAGTCTTCAGCCTAAAAGACTACAGCCTGTCTTTAAACCCCCGCTTGCCCTGCCGAGTAGTTAGCCTATTTCTTTGCCGCATCAGCCGCAGGGAGATTGAGAATAAGACCGCCGGACTCCCCTGAAAGCAATGTTTGTGGATATTGGCCGTTCCATCTTTGGACGGAGTTGTACTGAATCAGCTCCATGGTAACTGATTCGGCCAGCAATGTATTGGCCTTGGCCTGGGCAGCGGCCTCTTTTTCGATCTTGTAAGCCTTGGCATCTGCGTGGATTATCATGGCTTTGGCCTCGGACTTTGCTGCTTCCTGTTTTGCCTCTGCCTGTTTGACCTGCTGCTGGGCCTGCTGCTCAACAATCTTCAACTGGGCTTTCTCACGCTCCAATTGTTCCTGGCGTTCTTTGGTTTGAATAACCGCGGAGGTGACAACGGAAGGAAGAGTGATATCTCTAAACAGAACCGCCTGGACCAGAACACCTTTGGGCTCAAGATAGCTTGTTAAGCCGTCTTCCATATAAATCTGCATCTGCTGCTGGATACTGTCCAGATAAAA
>SWBY01008946.1_pt1 | contig 10979 bp, 11 predicted proteins | sample 4693071 | NCBI WGS metagenome assembly SWBY01 (sample SAMN10267273, study PRJNA491770) | bioreactor metagenome | isolation source: DHS bioreactor inoculated with marine methane seep sediment | place: Japan: Omine Ridge, Nankai Trough | collected 2006-05-06 | reverse complement strand
TCAAATGTCTTCTCTGTCACGAACCACCGGTATTGATGATCTTAAAAATATCGCGGTTTCCCGTCTTTTCCTTGATAACTTTCCCCATATCAAGGCCTACTGGGTCATGATCGGCCCTAAACTTGCTCAGCTTGCCCTTTCTTTTGGCGCTGATGACATGGATGGAACAGTGAAGGAAGAAGTTATAACACACATGGCAGGAGCTGATACTGATCAGGCCATTGGTAGTAAAACCCTGGTTCGACTCATAAAGGAAGCAGGGAGACTGCCCATTGAAAGAGATACTCTTTATAATGTCATTGAAACCTATGAGTAAGATGAAGAGTTTTTTCAACGCCATCTGAAATGCAGAGTTTTTACGAGATCATCAAATAAGAGGATGGTTAGATGATGGGAAAAGTTTCCTGTGATTCGATAACTGCAAAGATCCTTGCAGGAGAAAGACTGGAAGACGATGAATATCTTGTCCTTGAAGAGCAGGCAGATTTATACCAGCTTGCCTTTTTGGCCCATGCGGTGCGAAATCGCCTTCATCCCGATAAAATTGTTAGCTATGTTGTAGACCGCAATATCAACTATACTGACATCTGTGTTTCCGGTTGTAAATTCTGTGCTTTTTTTAAGGCTCCTGATAATTCCGATGGCTATCTTCTCAGTTTTGAAGAACTTGGGGAGAAAATTAAAGAAACGCAAAGTTTAAGCGGAACTCAGATTCTTTTGCAAGGGGGACTTCATCCGGATAAACCATTGGAATATTATGAGGATATGCTTCGGTTTATGAAAAAAACCGGCATCCATGTCCATGGTTTTTCTGCCCCTGAGATTTTCCACTTTGCCGGACTTTCCGGACTTTCAATAGCTGATGTCCTTAAACGATTGATTACTGCAGGTTTGGATTCCATTCCGGGTGCTGGGGCCGAAATTTTATCGGATCGAGTCCGTCAGTCCATTGCTCCTCGAAAATGTACCGCTGATGAGTGGATTGAAGTGATGGAAGAAGCCCATAGACAAGGGCTGAAGACCACCGCGACCATGATGTTTGGTCATATTGAAACAAAGACAGAGCGTCTTGAGCATTTACGCCGTTTGCGAGAACTTCAGGACAAAACCCATGGTTTTACAGCATTTATTTCCTGGCCTTTTCAGCCGGATAACACAGCGCTCAACGATCTGAAACCGATAGAAAAAACCAGCGGCATGCAGTATCTGCGAATGGTTGCGCTCTCCCGGATTTATCTGGATAACTTTGCTAATATTCAAGCTTCCTGGGTTACCCAGGGACCTAAAATTGCCCAACTGTCCCTGTTTTTTGGAGCTAATGATTTTGGTTCAACCATGATAGAAGAAAATGTTGTTGCAGCTGCAGGAGTCAGTTTTCGCCTGTCTGAGAAAGAGATTATAAGTCTTGTTCAGGATGCCGGTTTTATAGCTCGACAGCGATTAATGGATTATACTCTGGTCCAATAATATTTTGTATTCCATGCAACACAATTTATTCCATTTCCGTTTCTTACTCTTGATTTACCTCTACCCTGAAATTTTTCATTTATTGTAAATGGCCACTCCCTCTTCACCTATTGTTATCTATCAAGCTCCCTGGGTGATTCCGGTCTCCAGTCCAGCAATAAGAGATGGGGCAGTGGCTGTGAAAGACGGAAGGATAATCAGCTGTGGTTCTTTCAGCTTCCTTTCAGCTAACTATCCGGCTGGCAAAATAAAGCGCTTGCCCGGCATTCTTCTCCCTGCTTTGCTTAATAGCCACATTCATCTTGAGCTTTCCCATCTTCAAAATGTCAGGAAACCGTCTGCAGACGAGTCTCTATGTGACTGGATTCGTGAATTGATAAAGAGCAGGCAGGAGAGCAGCAAAAAAAAAGGTGCATCAGAGCGCAAGGCCGTGCTGAAAGAACAGGTTGAAAGTGGTGTGAGTTATCTGCTTGATATTGGAAATACCCCTTCACAATCTTCCGCATTAATCAGTGGAAAATCCCCGGAGATTTCTTTTTTACAGGAATATTTAGCTCCCTCCAGGAAGATTGAAAAGACCGTTGTCGCTTCCATCGCTGGACTTGAGAAAAATATTCAGCTTACCGCCCACGGCTGTTATTCAACCGGAGCAAAATCAATTAAAATACTTAAGCAAAGAGCCAGAAAGCTCAAACACCTTTTTTCCATTCACTGTGCTGAATCTGTTGATGAGCTTTTATTTCTTGGTAAAAAACAAGGATGTTTCAGGTCATTTCTCGAAGAACGTGGAAGTTGGGATGAAACTTTTTGGAACCATGAAATTGACAGAGAAGGGGTGGTCGAGTACTTAGATAGATTAGGCGTTCTTGATCAACAAACGTTGCTGGTTCACTGTGTTCATGTCAGTGACCGAGAACTTGATATTATCAAAAAGAGAGGATGCGGGATTTGTCTATGTCCAGGGAGTAACCAGTTTTTAGGAGTTGGCCTGGCACGGGTGGACAGATTTCTGGAACAAGGATTGCGTCCCTGTCTTGGCACCGATTCCATTGCCTCAAATGAATCCCTTGATCTATGGCGGGAGATGGCTCTGCTCAGGGAAAATTTTGCTGAGATTAATCCTTGGGATGTCCTTGCTATGACCACACTATGGGCAGCTGAAGCCCTTGGGCGTGCAGATAAGCTTGGTAGTCTTGAATCAGGTAAACAGGCCAGGATTCTTCATGTTTGGAATAGAGGTGTCTCTGACTGTGACAATGAGAAGGGATTGCTTGATTTCCTAACCAAAAATGGCAGGCCGTCCAGGATAGAGATGATTGACCACAGGGAGTCGAGTAATGACTAATCATACCGCTCGTATTGGGATGGTTAATTTTATTAATACGGCCCCTATCTACGAAACGTGGAAACAAATGCAGTTGCCATCTGAGTGGCAATTGATTGAGGCTCCGCCGTCCGTTTTAAATCAAATGTTGTCAACCGGCGAGATTGATTTAGGTTTTGTTTCCTCCTATGAATACTGTGTTCGTCCTGAAAAGTATAGAATCCTGGATGATCTTTCAATCAGTGCCAGCGGTTCGGTTGGTTCGGTCTTTCTTTTTTCAAGGGTTGAGCCGGAAAAGCTTTCGACTTGTGATATTTTACTCAGTGGCCAATCTGATACCTCGGTAAGTCTGGTTAAAATTATTCTTGAAGAATTTTATCATGTACGGCCAAACTATATAAGAGGAGAGGTGGAGAGTGACCTGAGAAAGCAATGTGCAGGCGTCTTGGCCATAGGGGATGAAGCCCTGAGATTGGTGGCAAATCCCGAATTTCCATTCAAACTTGATTTGGCCGATTGTTGGTGCAGGAAAACCGCGCTCCCTTTTGTCTTTGCAGTATGTGCGGTTCGAGAGGATTATTTAGCAAAGCATCCGGAAACCGTTTATAGTATTCACGATACTTTTCTCGAATGTCGCAGCCGGGGAAATGACCATCTGGAATCCATCTGTCAACTCGTTGCTCCACGGATTCCTATGCATCCCGATGAATGTTACACCTACCTGCGTGCCATAGAATATGATTTGGGCGCTCAGAAAAAACTGGCCCTTGAGCGATTTTTTGGTTTTCTTATCAAGAGGGAAGAAGGAGCAGCGGAATCAGTACCAATCAAGTATGTCTATTCAGGTAAATAGGCTGAAGGGTACCTTGAAAAATAGTATATTCGCAATGATTGGGACTATTATGCTTCAGCTGTTATCAGAGTAGCGCAGATTTTGAAAGCTAATACCTTTTAGCCTAACAAAGCTGAATAATAATTTTTTTAATATATCTTACTGAAATGATAAGAAAAATATTGATTGGTGTCACCGGGGCTTCCGGTATGCTCTTCCTGCAGTCTTTCCTTGAGACCATAGAGCAAAGTGGAATCATAATACATGGTATCTGCTCTACAGCCGGCGAAAAGGTGTTGGCCATAGAACATGGCAAAACTCTTGACGACCTGCCTGGCGTTTCGAGATGGTTCGATGTAAAGGATTTTGCCGCTGCTCCAGCATCTGGCTCCAGTGGCTATGATGCCATGCTGGTTTTACCCTGCTCTATGGGGAGTCTTGCTGCCATTGCCGGCGGAATATCTTCTAATTTAATTCACCGTTCAGCTGATGTAATTCTCAAAGAAAGGAAAAAGCTTATTTTAGTTGTAAGAGAAACACCCTTTAATCGCACCCATCTCAAGAATATGCTCAATGCCCATGATGCCGGGGCCGTAATTTGCCCACCTTTACCCAGCTTCTATCTGAAACCCGATAATCTTGAAGAGGCCGCCAGAACCTTCTCCTGGCGGCTGGCAGATCAAATTGGGCTACATCTGAAAGATAGAAAGAGATGGGGAGATTGTGAGTAATGGTAGGAAAGATTAAAATCCTGCTTGAAATGATAAAGTTCAAGCTCACTGTTTTTGCCATGCCTTTTGCCTTTATGGGTGCTTTTCTCGCTGCTGATGGATTGCCCGATCGAATGGTCTTTTTCTGGGTTGTTGTTGCTATGATTGGTGCCAGAACTGCAGCAATGGGTTTTAATCGTATTGTGGATCGCAGGTTTGATCGAAACAATCCAAGAACCGCTGATCGTGCCATTCCAGCTGGTGATGTGCGTCTTGTTGAGGCCTGGGGAATGGTTATTCTTGCCGGGTTTCTCTTTTTTCTTGCCTGTTACCAGTTGAACAGTCTGACGCTCAAACTCGCCCCTCTTGCCCTTGGTCTGACATTTTTCTATTCTCTGACTAAAAGATTCACCTCGTTCTGTCATTTAATCCTTGGGCTGGCACTTGCCTTTTCGCCATTGGGTGGTTGGGTAGCCGTCCAGGGCAGTCTTGCCGGATTTCCCTGGGTACTGTCTTTTGGAGTTTTGTTTTGGGTTAGCGGGTTTGATACCATCTATGCTTGTCTAGATGCCGACTTTGATCGGGGGGCAGGGTTACATTCATTACCCGCAAGAATTGGTAGAAAAAATAGCTTTCGACTGGCAGTGTTTTTCCATCTACTGGCTTTTGCTCTTTTTACTGCAACAGGAGTTGTTTGCCATTTAAACATCTTTTATTATATTGGTATTGTGTTGACAGCCGGGGCTCTTTTTTATCAACATTTTGTTGTTAATCCAAAAGATCTTTCTCGTATTCAGGTTTCTTTTTTTTCTATGAATGGTTTTATCAGCTTGACTCTATTTGCTGCCACCTGGTTATCTTTATTAACCAGCTAACTCGACTAAAACTGATTTTCTTAGGTACTCTGGCTCAGTTCAGTGCCCCCTTGAGGGTAAAAGAAAATTATTTCTGAGGTACTCAGAAACCAGAAGTGAGTTGGTATTCTATGATGAATTTGGTGGCAAGGAAAAATATAATGACTATAGTGATGCGTTTTGTATTCATTATAGACCAATAACTAGAATTAATTTACAATACCAGGAGAAAAATTATGAAACTCATACTGTTAGGCGCTCCCGGCGCCGGTAAAGGAACTGTTGCTAAACTTTTGACTGCAATTGATGGATCTGTCCAGATTTCAACCGGAGATATACTCCGGGGTGCTGTCCAGGCTGGCACTGATCTCGGTAAGGAAGCTGAAGGGTATATGAAACGCGGAGATCTGGTTCCGGATTCTTTAATCATGGGTATAATGGAAAACAGACTCCAGGAACCAGACTGTGAAAAGGGTTTCCTCCTTGACGGTTTTCCCCGTACTATTCCCCAGGCTGAAGAGTTGAAGCAACTCCTGGAAAAACTTGCTATCAAACTGGATATGGCGGTGGATATTGATGTGCCTAAAGACATTATCCTTGATCGTCTCTGTACTCGGAGAACTTGTGAGAATACCGACTGTCAGGCCATCTACAATGTCAAATCCAATCCGACAAAAGTCGAAGGTATTTGCGATAAATGTGGCAACAAGGTTGTACAACGTGAAGATGAGACCGAAGAGGCCATCAGTCATCGCCTTGAAACCTATAATGAAAAAACCGCACCTTTGATTGGTTTTTATGAGAAAGAAGGTTTGCTGATAAGCGTTCCTGCAACCAGTAGTGATGCTGTAATTGAGGCAGTTAAAGAAAAACTGAACTTGTAATCTAGAACAAACCTACGATGGGCTGAAGACTGCCGGCTTTAGCTCATTTTTTATGGAGTATAGAAAATGACAGATGCAATAATCGCAACGGATTTTGCCAAACTTGAGTTGATTCATCGTGGAAAGGTTCGGGATATGTATGCTATCCCAGGTCATGATGATAAACTGCTCATGGTAGCTACAGACCGAATTTCTGCCTATGATGTGGTAATGGATGACCCTATTCCAGGCAAAGGTAAAATTCTCACTGAGCTTTCACTCTTTTGGTTTGATCTCCTGGGTGATATTGTAGACAATCATCTTATCAGCGCAACGGTTTCTGAGTATCCTGAACTCTGTCAGGACTATGCAGGTGAGCTTGAAGGAAGATCAATGCTTATCCACAAGACCAGACCGCTCCCTGTGGAGTGTATTGTTCGGGGATATATTTCCGGATCATTCTGGAAAGCCTACCAGAAAAGCAATGTGGTTTGCGGTTTCACTCTGCCTGAATCGATGAAAGAGTCCGATAAGTTTGCTAGCCCACTTTTTACTCCATCAACAAAAGCAGAGCAGGGTGCCCATGACGAAAATATTTCTCTTGAGACGATGGAGACTATTATCGGAGCGGAAAGAAGTAAAGAGGTTGCTCAAATCAGTGTTAGCCTTTATCAAAAAGCCGCTGATTATGCCCGGCAAAAGGGAATTATCATAGCTGACACAAAATTTGAACTGGGTTTGAAAGATGATAAACTTATTCTTATAGATGAGGTTCTCATTTTTGAAACCCCCCTTATATGTCCTGTTGACCAGTATCAAACAGGACAGGGGCAACCAAGTTTTGATAAGCAGTTTTTAAGGGATTATCTCTCGTCCCTGGATTGGGATAAAACACCACCTGCGCCTTCACTACCAGCTGAGATTATCGAGAAGACCAAATCTCGATACCAGGAGGCGGTGACTAAAATTACCACCACCTAACTCCAGCGGTGTTGCTCGGTCGGCAATCATAGGGTTGAACCACCTGAATTGGTCTGTCAGGCTGCTTGTTGGAGTTTAAGAATTTTGGAAGTAAGTTCTGTAAGCGTCACCGGCTTGGAAATGTAGGCATCCATACCAACTGCCAGACACTCGTCACGGTAGCCTGTAGTCGCTTGGGCAGTGATAGCAATAATGGGAATATGGTCACCTGTTACGGTTTCCTGCTCACGAATAATTCGGGTTGCTTCCATCCCGTCCATAACCGGCATACGGATATCCATCAGGATCATATCTCCCTGCTGTTCACGTAATGAATCGAGAAGTTCCTGTCCGTTTTTGCTGATAATAACCTGAGCCCCCATTGCCTCCAGGTAGGAGGACATCATCCGTCGATTGATATATTCATCTTCAACCAAATGAATGGATAAGCCGCTAAGTTTGCCTTTTTTTTCTGTCACCATGTTTTCGTTATTGGTGCAACTAGTCTTCATTCCACTCTTCTTCTCCCATTTCAACCTACCACAGTTGACTAGGGAAAAGAAAGTATTTCCTTTGTTTTCAGTTGCTCCAGGCCATAATCAAATTTAACCTTCAGTTTGTTATCCAAATATGGCAGCTTTTCCGAAACAGCGTTTTGAAACACAAAGTATTCATTGAAATATATTAATAAAAAAAAGGGAGTTTCGGTATTAACCGAAACTCCCTTTAATCCTTGGTGCCCAGAGCGAGAATCGAACTCGCACAGAGATGAACTCCGAGGGATTTTAAGTCCCTTGCGTCTACCAGTTCCGCCATCCGGGCATCGAACTTATATGTACCATATCAGTATTTTGTTTGTCAATCTGCAAAAGGGTGCAAGGGTTTAGGGATAGGGATGTAACTATTCAGCTAAGGCTCAAAATTACCCTAAACTCTGAACTGTAACTATTCAGTAGTGCTTTATATTTGTTCATTTGGGACTTTGAAGTATACTAGTGCTATTCGAGAAGGCCGAAATGGGCGAAGATGAAGTGCTACTGAATAGTTACATAGGGATCAATAAAGTCTGCCGTTCTGTTCTATGATTGCAAGCATATCTCGAACCGCAAGGTCAAGACCGCAAAAAACTGCGCGACTGATGATAGAATGGCCAATGGAGAGTTCCTCGATTGTATCAAGAGCTGCAATGGGCCCTGTTGTCAGGTAATCTAGCCCATGACCGGCGTTTACACGTAAACCCATCTGATAGGCTTCTTCTGCAGAATCGGCAATGAGTTGAAATTCTTTTCCTTTTGTTTTTTCATCTGGTGCATCACAATAACGACCGGTGTGGATTTCAACAAAGCTTGCTCCAATTTGATGGGATGCTTTTATTTGTTTTGGTTCAGGATCAATAAAGAGTGATACCGGGATACCTGCTTGGGTCATTTTAGCAATGGTTTTTGCAAGCTTCTTTTTTTGCCCGGAAACATTCAAACCTCCTTCAGTAGTCAGCTCCGCTCTTTTTTCAGGAACCAATGTTACCATGTCGGGTTTAAGATCAAGGGCAATTTTAATGATCTCTTTAGCTGCCCCCATCTCAAGATTCAGTTTGGTTTTAACGGTCTCTTTGAGCAGCCAGATGTCACGATCCTGCATATGACGTCGATCCTCTCGGAGGTGAACAACTATGCCCTTGGCACCAGCAAGTTCACAAATGGCAGCAGCGGCCACAGGGTCCGGTTCGTTAATACCTCTTGCCTGACGGATGGTTGCTACATGGTCAACATTAATTGCTAGCTGGGTCATTTGATTGCTCCTGGATTTTTTTAGGATATCGAGTAGTTCCTTTTCCCTGTCATACATTTTTTCGGCCTCTTTTTCGGATCGCTCATGATCATAACCAATAAGGTGTAGAAAACCATGAGTCATAAGCCAGGTCAGCCGCTGATGAAAACTGGTGTTTAATTCTCTTGCCTCTCTCCAGGCAGTATCCAATGAGATGATAATATCTCCAAGCTCATTTACCGGCAGCTGTAAAAGAGATTCGTCACCGCCATCTGCAAAGGGAAAGGAAAGAACGTTAGTTGGACCCTTTTTCCCACGGTAATGCTCGTTAAGCCAGCTTATCTCCTTATCGTTGACCAGCAGAATACTTAAACTGTGATCTTGAACTCTACATTCTTTGAGAAGACCTACTGCTCTTCTTGTGAGGAGTTTGGCATTGAGTTTATACTCTTCTGGAGAGTATTGAATAGAGATATCAACCGGCATGGGAAAACTGACTTAATTAAAATTGTGAGAAAAGTTAGCTTGTTGGGGATAATTAATCCCTGGAAGGCTTCTTTTTTTCGTAGGCATGGATGATTTCCTGTACCAGTGGATGGCGAACCACGTCAGTTCTGTCAAAGGTAGTGAATGCAATTCCTTTGATTGAATGAAGTAACTTTTTTGCTTCAAACAGACCTGATTTATAAGGTTTTGGAAGATCAACCTGGGTGATATCACCGGTGACAACAGCCTTAGAATCAAAGCCTATACGGGTCAGAAACATTTTCATCTGTTCTCTGGTTGTATTTTGCGCTTCATCCAGGATTACAAAGGCATCATTGAGGGTTCTGCCACGCATGAAAGCCAGAGGGGCGATTTCAATTATGCCCTGCTCTATAAGGGCTTCGCATTTTTCCAAACCAAGCATGTCGTTTAAGGCATCATGCAGAGGTCTGAGATATGGATTGACCTTCTGGGCAATGTCACCTGGAAGGAAACCAAGTTTCTCTCCTGCCTCTACTGCTGGTCTGGTCAGAATGATAGATTGCACTTGACCCGAATTCAGTTGACTCACAGCCATGGCTACAGCCAGATACGTTTTTCCGGTACCGGCAGGGCCAATACCGAAGACAATGTCATTATGTCGAATGGCGTCAATATAGAGCTTCTGATTAGCAGTTTTTGGAGAAACAGTCTTGTCTTGAGCTGTAATGTAGACTTTGTCGAGGAAAATCTCTTCTAATTTTGCTCTGGGACTGGCAGCAAGAATCTTCAGGCCAAAGGTATAATCCGTGGAATAGACCTTGAAGCCTTTAGCGATCAAAGTATAGAACTGTTCAAGGAGATTAGCTGAAATTTCTACCTCATGATTGAGACCGGTTAGTTTGAGGCCGCTCCCCCGAACATTAATCTTCACATCGGTGGTTTTTTCAACGATGTGAAGATGTTTGTTCAGCTCTCCATAAAGTAGTGAAGCAAGGTGGTTATCAGTAAAACTGATTTCTTTGCTTATCTGTTTATTGTTTTGAGAGTTATTTGGCGATTTTTTTAAGCTCTTCATTAATGATTTTCTGGAAACTTGGAACGGTTCTTTCTTTGAGGCGCCGACCATTGATAAAAATAGTAGGTGTGCCGGTGACCCCTGCATCTTTTGCGTCAATCAAGTCGGTTGCAAGTTTTTGTTGAATCTTTTGGGAATTCATATCTGTCTTGAATTGATTCATATCAAGTTTCAGTTTTATGGCGATGCCCTTGATGGCCTCTATGCTTAATTTGTCTGTGGCAAAAAGCTCATCATGGAATTCCCAGAATTTTCCCTGTTCACCTGCAGCGAGTGCAGCACTGGCGGCAGGTATAGCCAATTTGTGAAATTTAAGTGGCATATTTTTAAAAATAATTTTAACGGTCTCAGGATTCTGTTCGAGCACCTGCTCGAGTAGCGGCACAGCACGGCCGCAGTGAGGTCACTCAAAATCCGTAAAAACAATTATGTTAACGGGAGCATCTTTAAGACCAAGAAAGGGGGCTCCTGCCGTATTGATCTCAACGATAAAATCAATATTTAATTCTGAAAATTTACTTTGATCACTATTGATAAGGTAGAGTTTTTCACCCCTGGGAGCAATATCGATGGCAGTTACACCCTTTTCCACCGGGATGGTACCAAGTAACTTTCCCTGGGGAGTGTAAACCAGAACTTTATGATCATTACTGAGTACG
>SWBY01004666.1_pt1 | contig 11101 bp, 5 predicted proteins | sample 4693071 | NCBI WGS metagenome assembly SWBY01 (sample SAMN10267273, study PRJNA491770) | bioreactor metagenome | isolation source: DHS bioreactor inoculated with marine methane seep sediment | place: Japan: Omine Ridge, Nankai Trough | collected 2006-05-06 | reverse complement strand
ATTTCGTTCAAAACGCGCTATGTGAGAATTGATCAGGAATACTCTTGCCAAAATCTCACGATTACCGATATGTGTTGCCCGGGTGATCGTTTTTTTCACGCATTGCCGGGCGCGTAGTCGATCATTCAGAATCCAGTAAAGCAGTGCCAAACCATAAAAAGATCTCTCCGTCTTTATTCGACGTCCGGCATTTCTATTGAGGACGAGGCTTTCCTGAAAAAAACGAATGGCCGGTGTGTATTGTGATTTTTCCAGGGCTACAAATCCCAGTTCGGTCAATACATCTGCTTCCATCAGCGTGTATCGCATATTTCGGGATTCATTCAGAACATCATTCAAAACTGATTCAGCGGTTTCAAAATCCCCACTTTTCCACAAAACTTCTCCCAGACAAATCTGACTGCGTAAAACAGACAACCGGCGTCCCCATCGTCGATCCGTATTGATTGATAATTCCAGATACTCACGGGCATTGGAGAGTTTGGATCGGGCTAACGCAATCTCACCACGAAGCCTGAATACAGCGGCCATCTCCGATTTGATCCCCGAGGTTTTGATAATGGAGAAAATATCCTGACAAAGTGATTCAGCCTCATCACATTCAGATTGCACCACAGCAATAATCGCAAGGTTCAGACGAAGTCCGATGCGATGCCGGACCTCAGCGGAACTGTCGGCAGTGGGCAGGGCCTCAAGGAGCATTTCCCGGGCTTCCACCAATTCACCCCGGTGAAACAAAATTTCCGATGCCTGCTCTGAGATGATCATGTTGAGGAATGCAGCGTTATCTTCCGGAGCATCGACCTCCCGCCGTTCCCGTGTCAGGGTGATGATATCATTGGCAGCATCCAACCGGCCCTGCAAGACTAATATTCTGCACTGAAACAATAACGCCTCAATAATATCCGGCAGGCTGTTCCCTGGAATTTCCTCAATACTCTTCTCAATTTCCTCATTAGCGAGATCAAAATCACCAAACCGAAGATGCGATTGTGCCGCATATTGATGAAGATGTGCGCGGTACATCCGATTCTTTTTACTCACCGGTAACCGATCCAGGACGGATGTCACCATCCGAAGCACCTCGGTGTTTCGATGCCTCATCAGAAGAATTCGGCATTTGACCATGTTAAACCGGATTTCAAGTTCGTCAGGTATCTCTTCCGTATCCATTTTGATGGAATCTATCCAATGTTCAGCCCGGGAAAAAAAACCCTTTTCTATACAGTATTCCGCTGCATTCATTATGGACTCAACAGCCGGCGATGAAGGGTGACTTAATAAGCGATGGTGTGCGATAGACTCCGGATTCCAGGCAAGGGTTTCCATTCGATCCGCCAATTTACCGTGGATCCGTAACTTTTCATCCTCCGGAATCGTCTCCTGAATGATGTCCCGGAACGCATGATGAGTAAAATTATACTGCCTTCCCGAATCACGATCGTCCTTCTGAAGGATTCCGGTGTCGATCAGATAATTGAGATCATCCTCAATATTGTGATCAGGAAAAAACGTTCCGATAGTTTCTCGTGAAATATCATCTGTCACCAGACCCGCAAAGTGAATCAGTGACCGATACGATTCCGGGATGCGGTTTAACCGGTGTTCTAATCGTTTCCGAATTGGATCCGGCAGGGAGAGTCGCGGAATTTTTTCCGGTACAAATGTCCATTGACCATCTATCCAGGAGAGTTCTTCCCTGACCATACTGTTTCGGATTGAGTGCTCTATAAATTCAGGGTTACCACAGGCGGTATATTCGAGAAGTTCCATAAACTCATCCGGTACTGGATCCTGATAGAGAATATTTGAGGTCAGTCGGGTGACATCATCCGGGGAAAGCGCTCCAAGGGTGAGTGTCTCCAGACAGGCTGAATTTTCCGAGTTTAAATTCCTCAATAAATTGCTGATAAATTCAGAAGGGAAATCTGTATCTTGAACGATACAGAGGAGAATGGGATGCCGGACCAGGAGATTTCCCAGTTGCGAGAGACATGCCTGACAGTGTTTACCGTCAGGTTCAGGTTCATCCAAAACCAGTATCAGGGGATTTTCTTTGTCCCACCACTGATCGCTCGCCTTCAAAATACTGCAATCCCGGGGGAGTTCAAGAACTGAATACCCGTCAGGTTCCTTCTCCGCAGTCCATTCACGCAGCAACCGATGTTTGCCGATCCCTTTTTCTCCCACAATGTGGATGGTATATCCCTGGCGGGAATCCACAACTTTTTCCAGTCCGGTATTGAGTTTTAATGTCTCCAGATCGCGATCAATGAACATTCCTTCGTGGATCGGATAAAGCATGCGAGGTATGACCCATCGCGATGTCTTACTGAAAGAATTCTTAAGATCAGCCTGGAGTTCCTGCATATGCAGGTAGCGCTGATCGGGGTTTTTCGACAGAAGTTTTGCCACGATCCGATCCATCTCAGGATGAATGTCCAATGGTTCGGGAGTCGTGGTAATGTGCTGTTTGATTATTTGGCCTACTGTGCCGTGGAAAAGCTTCCGGCCTGTGATGAATTCATATAGAAGTGCTCCCAGCGCATACAGATCCACCCGGTGGTCCAATTCGTCGCCCTGGATGAGTTCCGGTGCCAGGCTGTTGATGCTCCGCTTTCCAGTAATTGATTTATGGGGAACAGTATCCAGACCGATACCATAATTGATCAACCGAATCTCATGGCCATGGTCATCCGGCTTGGGTATCATAAAAATATGTGAAGGTGAGAGGTCTGATACAATAAAACCCCTGCGGTGAATATAGCCGAGACAATCACAAATTTGGAGGGTCAGATCCAACAAGTCAGGCAGTTCAATGGAGTCAAATCGATCAAGGGTTTTTGCGTTCTGCCATTGAAGAGTGAAATATTCTGTTTCAAGAACTTTATCATAACCGATGCTGTGCACTGGGACCAGACCGTGGTGAACGCATTTCCTCATCCGGGAAAATTGCTCCTGAAACATATTCCGAACATCCCTGGATATACCCGGGGTTTCAATCTTCAAAGCCAGGGTCTGATCCGTCAGCTGATCTTTTACTTTACAGACATGAAAATCCGTACCGGGATGAACGTGCCGAATAACCTCATAACGCTCATCGATAACTTCCGGAGCAAATGATTTCACGAACTGTTATTCATAAATATTTGTAAAATGAAAACGGCAGGCCAGCGTATGAAAATTCATTTCCAGAGAAATTCTGCAAGCAACAGGTTCACCATTCAGTTCCCCGGGTTCCCAGAATGCAGTCTTTAATTTGGGCAGGATCCAGTCATCAAGATCCTTCTCACCGCTGCTGACAACGATTTCCGAAGCCACAACGTTTCCCTCAACACCAATAACCACATTGAAAGTGACATTTCCCTTTACATTGAGGTTTTGAATATTCACGGGTATCGATCCAATTTTTGGAGGCTGTATGATAACCGGCTTTTTATCCAGTTCATCCACCATGTAGATTGTACCGATCTCAGCCACCGGCACTTCTGCGGGCTCCGGTGTGCTGGTGGGCACCACAGTGGGTAATGGGGTCGGTGTTTCCGGAACGGGTGTCGGTTCCAAAATCAATTCTGGTGTTGGTTCCGGTGTCGCTTCTTCAACCGCGGGTTCACTCCGGGCATCAGCGGAGGGTTGCGACTCGGTCTGTTTCGAACCCATCAGTAATTGTTTCAGGTATTTTACTTCATCAACCTGCTCACCCGTGGCAAGATCAAAGATCAATGTGTCTTCTTCAGAAACCTGATAATCAAGAATGATCGGATCAAATCCAATTTTTACAATTTCAATTTTCATCAGAGAATTGATTTTGAATGTCAATAGAACGGGTGTAACCCCTTTATTCACGCCATTGATCTTAACCGTTGCACTATCAGGAATAGACTGGACAGTCAGATCGACATTCTGAGTAAAAGCCGTGCAAGGCATCAATAAAACCAGCAACAAAATGACGGTAGTCAGTAGTCTCATTATGAATCGATTCTCCTGATTATCAAACATGTGCCTCTTCCGACACAACAACTAACGTACTAAGTAAATATAGTATTATAAAATGTTCCTGTCAAACAACACAAAACAATTGACAGTAAAATTGTCAGGAATCAAGATCACTGTTTCCTGAAGACTGCATCACCAAACGAAAATTTGCATATTGCCGTGTTGTATTTTAGAGGGAGTTCTATCCGGGTGGTTGAGCTCGGATTTTCAAGGGTGGAAAGATCCCATTTCGTTGTGATTATATACTCTGCGAGCCACGCTTTCAATTGAGGATTCAGAGGTTTTTCCGGTATATTCCCCACTGCTGTCACTGAACCGGATTGATCTACCGTCAGATTGAGTCGTGTCTCTCCGGAAATGTTCAGTTTCTGGATTTCCAGAGGAATGGCTGGAACCGTAAGCGGTTCCAAAGGTGTGGGACCCGTAAACTGTGAATCTTCTTCTGGCGCACCCATTTTAAGAATAACAGCCGCCGGAATCTGAGCCGGAATATTAAGCGGCAAGGGTGCTTCAAACAAATTCCTGGATAAATCATAGCGAATGGTCAGGATCGTAAAGCTGTCCATGGACTCCTCATCCATGATTTTGGGTATAAAAGTCCACTCCTTAACCCATTCAATGACAAATTCATCCAGGGAATCGTTCCCGGTGGATCGGATTGGATCAACGGTGGTGACAATACCCCGGTCATTAACCTGCGCCTTAACCATAATAATACCTTTGGCCATGGATCGACGGATGGATCGGGGGAGTTTGGGAAGTTCCGTCCGTCCCATGAGGATCGGTTTCTCAAATGGGTTTGTATCGTCGGAAGAAACCGGGCTTTGAATACACAAAATCAGTGCAATGGAAAGAGCAAGCCCCGCCGTTAAGTACATCCTGAACCCGCTTAGAGGAAATCCCCACAAATTATGCAATGTTGTTTTCAATTGTCTCTCACCTCCAGATTATTCTATACTTATTTTTGACTTGTTGCAATGTTTTGACCGTAATTCAGTTTATGACCTGACAAACTCGCGGGAGAGGGCTATAGTGGAAGACGGAGAAATTAACTAATGCCGGTACATCTGTCCTTAACACAAATGAAACCCTGGGTGAGAGCACTGGACAGTATGGGGTCCTGGTTGCGGCGATTCAGGCACTATCCTTCCAATGAACACATATCTCCGAAGAAACTCCTGTTTATTTGTCTTGATGATATTACCGAAGTTATCCGGCTTCTGCCGTTTCTGCAACTTCTTGGTGAACATTTTCCAACCGGGCAATATGATTTTCTTGTGGGAGACTGGTCACAACCTCTTGTGAAGAACCATCCCATGGTCGATTCGGTTATCGGATTTAACGCACCCTGGCTGATGCAGCATATGATCTCGCCTGAACTGCCGTCAAAACAGGGGTTTTATAATCTGGTATGGGAGATCCGCCGAAAACAGTATGATACGGTGGTTTGTGCCCGACCTGATTTTCGAATGAATCTGCTTTCGGCATTTACAGGTGCGCCGATTCGGATTGGGCACGGCGCCAGTGGCGGCGGCTTCCTCCTCACACATGATCTACCCTGGAATCCTCAAAAAAACAGCCTGAATATGCATATGGATTTTGCATCGGTTTTCAATATCAGACCCTATTATATCGCACCAAAAATCGTCCCGTGCGACGATGATGTGCAAACAACGAAATCTATGATTAAAGGATTATCCTCATCTCATCCCATCGTTGTCGTATACCCGGGCGGCAGTCACGTGGGGGAAAACTGGTCACCCCAAAAATACATCGAACTTATCGCCGGTCTGAATCAATCCGACAAGCAGGTCCTGCTTCTGGGCGGACCCGGGGAAACAGATCTGCTTAACACAATCACGGAAGATTATTCCGGTGCCTTATTGCAAATCTGGAATTTCCCCTCATACGGTGAAATCGCAGCGCTTGCCACTATGATCAATACCTATATCGGAACGGTTTCCAGTACATCTCAAATTATGACGGCAGCCGGAGCGCCCTCCATTATATTAACACGGGAATCCGATCTCCCATCATCCGGTTTTATCGGTTCACGAATAGAAACTATTAATCCGTTAAGTTGCTGCAGTCACTGCCGTACACTCAATCCGGAAAGCACCAGATCCAGTTGTGAATGCATGAGTCACATCACTGTTGAGCAAGTGCTGAAAATCTGTTGTCGAAAAAAATAAATCGTAAATTCCTGGACGATTACATCTGATTAACAGCTTTGATACCCAGAAGACCTAATCCTGAATTCAGCGTGTGCCCGACTGCTCTGGATAATGCAATACGCGCTCCCGCAAGTTCACGAACATCAGCTTTCAGCACAGGACATTTTGTATAAAAGACATTAAAGGATTTTGCGAGTTCCCAGAGATAAGTTGCGATTCGGGACGGATTTAAGTCCCGGGCTGCCTGTGCGATAACTCCGGGATACCGCATGAGTTGTCGAACAACATCCAATTCCTCGGGATTTCCCAATGAATTTAATCCTGCTTCACTATCTCCCAATGTCCCGCTTTTTAGAATCAGAGATTTTATTCGAGCATGCGTGTATTGCAGATACGCACCGGTTGCACCTTCAAATGAAACCGATTGCTGTGGATCAAAATGAATATCCTTCTGGGTACCCACTTTGAGAATATAATATTTGATGGCACCCACACCGATGGCTTCTGCAATTTCGTCACGGTTGGCCGGGGCGACATTAAAATGAGAACTTTCCATGATTTCAAGTACAAGCTTTTTCATCTCATCCATCAGGTCGTCGGCATCCACAACTTTGCCTTCCCGGGATTTCATCTTACCTTCCGGAAGGTAAACCATTCCATAATTCAGATGATGACAGTCTTCTGCCCAGTCAAATCCCATCCGCTTGAATATCTCGAATAATACCTGGAAATGATAGTTCTGCTCTGATGCAACGATATAAATGACCCGGTCCAATGCATGATCACGAAACCGTTCCACCGCGACACCGAGATCCTGGATAATGTATAGAGAGGTGCCGTCAGCTCGAAACAAGGTTTTATCATCCAGACCTGAATCGGTGAGATCAACACCCACGGATCCGTCCTCCCGAGTGGTAAACACGTTCTTATCCAATCCCTCCTGAACGATATCCTTACCTAATTTATATGTCTCGCTTTCATATTGAACCAGATCAAAGCCTGATCCCAGACGATTGTAAGTTTCGCGGAAACCATCATAAACCCATCCATTCATCAGGGACCATAAATCGCGGACCTTGCGATCTCCAGCCTCCCATGCCTGCAGCATGGATCGTGCTTCGTCCATGAGGGTTGGATCTTCTTTCCCGGCCTGGTCAAACCGGATGTACATTTTTCCTGCAAAATGATCACCCTTGATTCCTGTGGATTCCGGTGTGGAGCCTTCTCCGAACCGACGATATGCCACCATGGCCTTACATATATGGATGCCGCGGTCATTCATGATACTGGCGGGGATTACCCGGTGTCCCATTGCCCGCAAGATGTTAATCATCGCCATGCCCAGGACATTGTTTCGTACGTGGCCGAGATGCAGTGGTTTGTTTGTATTTGGGGAGGAATATTCCACAAGAATAGTCTGAGGGTTTTCCTGTTGGGTCCAACCGGTTTTATCTCCCCTGGCAAGAATTTTCGACAAAACTGCGTGTATCAGACGCTCCGGATTTAGCTTTATATTCAGATACGGTCCAGTCGCCGTGACTTTTTCCACGAGATCATTGGATGGGAAATGAGCCAGAATCTTGCCGGCGATCAGTGGGGGTGCTGAACGAAGTTTCCGGGCAAACGGAAAACACGGCAACGTAAATTCAGCATCGATATTTCCCGGCGGTACCGAAAATTCCGGTATGGAAACGTCTGTTCCAAATGCCTGATTCACAGCAATCTTAAATAAGTTTTTAAGTTCTCGTTCCAGATGTTCCATGGCTTCCTCCTCAGGAGGGTCTATTTATCACACAATCGTAGTTGAAAAAATGGTGAAGACCTGCATAAATTACAATATTTCCAGGATGGGAGGAATCGCTGTTTCCTGCCATGTTACCTGAAGGATCTCATCGACTATAATACGGCATTCCAGAACGATAAGCCCGGTTTCCGATAATCGGCGCCGCGAAATTATATTTTTCTGACCCAGGCGCTGCTGAACCGCAGCCTCGTTATCTTCACGGACAACGATGTAAACTGAGTCTTTGACATTTCCATCCAAATTTCTGCGTAATGTGACAGGTGCCCTGTCCGGCGGTCGATAAAATCCATTTTCATCCCAGTCAATAATCGAAACATCACTCAATCGAGACCGCGCGATGAACCAGAACGGAAAATGATAATAATTGATGTCGCCGATACGATCACTGAAAAGGTGTGGTTTATCCGGTTGTTGTTCAAGGTCCCGCTGCAGACGCGTAAGTAGATCCGGTCGAAAAGGGACTTTATACGGTCCCATAAAATATAAGCCGGCATGTGCTGAAATAATCAGAATAACAGCGATAACTGCTGAGGGTTTTATCCAGCAGATCTCATCGGGAAACAATCGGCAGGCAGCAGAATAGACAGAAACAGCGCCAATTCCGGCATACAGGGTTGCGAAGGGAATTAAGAACGAATAATGAATACCCCGCCATGATTCCGGTTTAAGACACGATGACAGAAAAATCCAAAGAAAAGTATAAATCAGGAGCGATCCATATCCCCGGCGCTTAAATTGCCGAAAGGAGACGCCTACCCCGATGATGATGAAAATGGCTGACGGCCAGGCAAAAAAGGGATTACCCGGCACCTGACGGAGGACATATTCCGCACCCAGAAACATTTCGCGGAATAATCCGGTAAAATTTGAGAACATCGTCTTTATTGACAGTATAGTGCTCATCTCACCGGCAAAAATAAAATGGCGTTTCCGCCAGATAACATATTCAGGGTGACGTTGAAGCTGGACCAGAAGTGGTATGATGAAAACACCATATCCGACGATGGCCAGAACAATATGCCTTATCGCAATCCCTATGGATTTTCGGACCGGCTGCTTACGGGACAGTTCCCTGACCAGGAGTGCCACGGTGACGGATGGGAAGATCATCACAGTGATACTGGCGATATAACTGACCAGACCGATACCGGCGCCGGCGGCAAGGCTTCGGAAGTGAGAACGGTGCGTATTGTGACTGACCAATATCAAGGAAAGAAACCAGGTGATCATGATGATCATAGATCCGCTGTGATAATAATACCGGTCCCATGAGAGCATGGAAGGAAATGTGGCCAGGAATAACCCGGCGCAGACACCAGTGGGAATTCCGAAAACCAGAATTCCGAAACCGGCAACCACCACACATGCCAGAGAACCGGCAACGGCGGTAAATGTCTGATAGACAATCCACCGCTCACCGAATAACCGAACCCATGGGACGGTCAGATAAGCCAGACCCGCCTCGTCAAACTCAAATAACCAGGGTGAATGCGGTAAATAATGAACGCCATTCAGGATATCCAGGGTCATTATGGACTGACGGGCACTCAGATCATCAATATAATTATTGATCCCCTGGAGATCATAAAGACGACATCCTGCTGCCAACAAAAACACCAGAGCCAGATAAAAAATCAACTCTCTTTTTTTTGTGTTTTCCACAGAAATTACACCCTGATCCGCTGTTAATCTTCTGATTGATCCTGAAGTATTAACAGATGATTTTTGACTGCCCGCCAGTAAAGTTCGTGTTCCTGACATAATACGCGTGATGCCAGGATTTCCGGTGTGTCATCAGATAAAACCGGGACGGTGGTCTGTGCGATGATTCGACCTCTGTCATATTCTTCATTGACGATATGAATAGAAGCACCAGACACACAGGCACCACTGGAAATTACGGATTTGTGCACATTGAGACCATACATCCCTTTACCGCCGAAAGCCGGCAGCAGTGCCGGGTGAATATTGAGAATACGATCTTCAAAATGGCGAATTAACGGGATCGGCATTTTTTTCATGTATCCGGCCAGGCAGATAAGATTGATACCGTTGGTCGTCATCAGTTCCAGAAGATGTGCGTTAAAACCATCAGGATCCGGATGGGTTCGGGTTGAAACATGATGTGCGGGAATATTGCGAAGACGAGCGCGTTCAAGAATGAATGCACGGGAATTATTGGAGATAACGCACCCGATCACTGCCGGCAACAATCCCTGGTCAATGGCTTTGCAAAGAGATTCCATGTTGGAACCGCTTCCGGAACCGAAAACAGCTATACGCGGTTTTCTTTCCCTGAGATCCAGTACACAGCTTCCGGCTGGTGTGACTGTCTGTTTGACAGGTGTCGCTATCGTGTAAACAGGGCGTCCACCGAACCGGATTCCCGGCTGGGAAGAAATTTTTCCGATAATGAAACTATCAAGCCCCTGACCGGTGAGAGACGCCTGGAGAGATTTAATACGACTCGGTTCACAGACAGCGATCATTCCCAGGCCCATATTGAAAGTCCGCCGCATTTCCTCCACTGAAACGTTACCTGCATCAGCCAGAAACGGGTATATGGGTGGAGGGGTCCAGGCGGATAAATCAATCTCTGCACCCAGAGATTCAGGAAGTGCTCTTGGCAGATTACCCGGAATGCCGCCACCGGTGATATGGGCAAGGGATCGTACTGATCCGGACGCCAGGATAATCTTCATCTCACGGGAATAAATCCGGGTGGGTGCAAGGAGGACTTCCCGGAGTGGTCGGGATTCCCCGGGTATGAGCATATCTCCCGGATATCGCTCTCGATCAGACAAAATACTGCGGACAAGGGAGTACCCATTTGAATGAATCCCGCTGGAAGGCAGTCCGAGGAGGAGATCACCGGGCTGAACACCTTCGGGTGACAGGATCCGGCTGCGATCGACTACACCCACGGCAAATCCAGCCAGATCATAATCGCCGGGATGGTATAATCCGGGCATTTCTGCGGTTTCACCACCCAGGAGTGCGCATCCGGACTCCCGACAACCCTCAGCAATACCCTTAACGACATCGGTATGTATCTCCAGGTTGAGATGGTCCGTAGCGAGATAATCCAGAAAAAACAGAGGTTCAGCCCCGCAGACAAGAAGATCAT
>SWBY01008153.1_pt3 | contig 11104 bp, 9 predicted proteins | sample 4693071 | NCBI WGS metagenome assembly SWBY01 (sample SAMN10267273, study PRJNA491770) | bioreactor metagenome | isolation source: DHS bioreactor inoculated with marine methane seep sediment | place: Japan: Omine Ridge, Nankai Trough | collected 2006-05-06 | reverse complement strand
ACTATGGCCTTTACGCAGCCTTTCTGCCTCCCTTGGTGGCCGCACTGTTTGGTTCCAGCAAGCAGCTTGCCACCGGTCCCGTTGCTGTAGTTTCTCTGATGTCTGCGGCTTCCCTTGAACCTCTGGCAACTGCCGGTTCACCTGAGTTTATTGCCTACTCAATTGTTTTAGCACTTACCGTTGGTATTTTTCAGTTTTCTCTTGGTGTTCTGAGACTCGGCCTGGTGGTTAATTTTCTCTCCCATCCGGTGGTTAACGGTTTTACCAACGCTGCGGCAATCATCATTGCTTCTTCTCAGTTTTCAAAATTTTTCGGCGTATACGTGGATAAGGCTCCACACCACTATGAGACAATGCTGCGAGTGGCTCAGGCGGCGATGGATTACACCCATATCCCCACTCTTCTCTATGGTGTCGCTGCAGTAGTCATCATGGTTGTTCTACGAAAAATCAACCCCCGCATACCTAATGTTCTGGTGGCTGTAGCTCTCGCTACTGTCATTTCCTATTTTAGCGGATTTAATAATGACGCGGTCATTGATATCACACGTATCCAATCCCATGAGACCGCTGAAAAAATCACCGAATTCAACTATCTTGTTGAAGAAATCAACAGCCTTGGTGAGGAACGTGCCGCACTCGGTCTTAAGGTGGACGAAGAGTTGCAGAAAAAAAGCGGCGTGCATGGAGTCAAATCCATTGATCTCATTAACCTCCAGGCTGGAGTGGATACACTCACCAGCCGTATGGCCGAAGCAAAACACCACTCCCATCTCCTTCGCACAGAACTCCGGAAGATGAAATTTGAGTCGGTAAAAGAAGGTGCTAATTATACATTCTACCCCAAAAAGGCCATTCCTTCTGGAGTTGCCACCGATGGAAAAACCTGGCGCCTGCATATTAAGAACAACCCCTTGGATAGCACAAAAATCAAGCTCAGTGGGGGCGGTGCCGTAGTGGGGCAAATCCCGGAAGGTCTACCCACTTTGGCCATACCGGAATTAAGCACCAAAAGCTTCTTTAAGCTCCTGCCAACGGCAATTATCATCTCATTACTGGGTTTTATGGAGGCTATTGCCATTGCCAAGGCCATGTCAGCCCAAACCGGTCAAAAGCTTGACCCTAACCAGGAATTGATTGGCCAGGGCCTTGGTAACATCTTTGGTTCCATTGGTTCCAGTTATGCGACCTCCGGTTCATTTTCCCGTTCTGCAGTAAACCTACAGGCAGGTGCGACATCCGGAATTTCCTCGGTGGTAACCTCACTAATGGTTATTCTCACCCTGCTGTTTTTTACCCCCTTACTCTTTCATTTGCCCCAGGCTGTACTTGCAGCAGTTATCATGATGGCTGTTATCGGTCTGGTCAATACCAAGGGTTTTATTCACGCCTGGAAGGCTCAGTGGTATGACGGTGTCATCTCGATTCTCAGTTTCTGTGTCACCCTCTACTATGCTCCCCACCTCGATAAGGGTATCATGGTTGGTGTGGCCCTCTCCATGGCTGTCTTCCTCTATAAGTCCATGCGACCTGTAGTTGCTGAACTATCCATGAATGAAGAAAAGGTTCTCAAAAGTGCGGAACATTTCCACCTCAAGGGTTGTCGCCATATCTCAGTTGTCCGCTTTGACGGTGCTCTTTTCTTTGCCAACGCCAGTTACCTTGATGAACAGGTCGCCAGGTTCAGAACCGATCATCCGGATCTACGCTACCTCCTTCTTGATGCCAGCGGTATCAATGATATGGATGCCTCTGGTGAAGAGGCCTTGGAACTACTGGTTGAACGGGTACGAAGTGCCGGTCTCGGCTTTGCGATAAGCGGCCTCAAAGGCCAGGTTATGGGGGTTATGCAGCGCACCGGTCTCCTGGCCCATGTTGGAAACAAAAATCTCTATGCCGATACCACAGCGGCAATTCAGGCAATTACTACTGAAATTCATACCGATACAGATCTTCCCGAAGGTGGTTGTTACGATTGTCCATTATCACAATACCTGCCTGAAGAGGAATAATTCTCGGTAGCTCTTAAAGCTTAAGGGTACCTTAAAGCCCGATTCCTTGCATAAGGAGTCGGGCTTTTTTATGGTATTGAAATAAAATATCCTGTTAAACTGCCTTATGGCTCTGCAAAAGCAAATACGACCTCTGCCCATTAATAGAGAAGAATGTCAGACTCGTGGCTGGGACGAGCTTGATATTATTCTGGTTTCAGGAGATGCCTATATTGATCACCCCTCCTTTGGTATAGCCCTTATTGGCCGTCTCCTTGAAGAACAGGGATACCGGGTGGCTGTACTCAGTCAACCAAGGTATGACCGAGCTGATGATTTCAAACAATTCGGTCGACCCAAATTATTTTTTGGTATCAGTAGCGGCAACCTGGATTCCATTGTTGCCAACTACAGTGGAAATGGCAAGGTACGAGAAAAAGACGCCTACTCTCCCGGGGGAAATCCATGGTGGGGACAAAAACAGGCAAAGAATGAAAGGCGCAGACCCGATCGAGCCTGCCTCATATACGCCAATCTGGCAAGAGCCGCCTACCATGACACTACTATTATTCTGGGCGGGGTTGAGGCTTCACTCAGACGATTCATTCACTATGACTATAAACAGGAACGGCTGCGGGGCTCCCTTCTTTCAGATGCAAAGGGAGACCTGCTTATATATGGTATGGGGGAAAGAGCTGTCACCATGGCTGCCGAACGTATGGCTGGTGGAAAAAGCCTCCAGGGAATTCCTGGCAGTTGCTCCCGTTTAAGTCCACAAGAGTTCAGCCGACAATTTACTGAACCTGATGAGAAAAAGGGGACAGAACAGGAGCTAATCCAACTTCCTTCCTGGCAGGAAATAAGCCATGATAAACAAAATTTTATCCGGGCAGAACGGCTCATTGATAAAGAGGCCAGGGCCTACGGAACAAAACTACTTGCCCAGGAGCAGCAGAGCTCCTGGATTATCCAGTATCCCGCTGCCGCGCCATTAAACACAAAAGAACTGGACCGACTGTACGAACTGCCCTTCAGCCGTAAACCACATCCGGAACGAGACGATATCCCTGCCTACCAAATGATCAGACACTCACTGACCATTGTCCGGGGCTGTCCGGGCAACTGTTCCTTCTGCGCCATTTCCAGACATCAGGGTCCGGCAGTATCGAGCCGCAGTAAGGCTTCTATTCTCAGGGAACTGAAAAAAATCAGCCGGATGGATGATTTTAAGGGGACTATCAGCGATCTGGGCGGCCCGACGGCTAATCTCTATCAGGCCAAATGTAAAATAGGCTCCTGCCCCAAACATGATTGTCTCTATCCTCTCCCCTGCTCCAATCTGCAACTTGATGAACAGGCATTTCTTGAGCTTTTACAGGAAGGCTTGGCGATCAGGGAAATCAAACATCTCTTTATTTCTTCAGGTCTCAGAATGGCCCTTTTGCTCAAAACCCCAAAACTCCTTAGAGCAATCCTGCAAAAACACAGCCCCGGCGCCTTGAAAATTGCCCCGGAACATACCGAAGACCCGGTATTAAAGCTTATGCACAAAGAGCCGCACTCACAGCTGGTCAAATTCATCGGGGAATGCCGACAGCTGGCCAAACAACTCGGCAAAAAAGTCCAGTTTACCCCCTATCTGATCTCGGCCCATCCCGGCAGTACCACAAAGGATGCGGCTAAGCTGGCCAGACGCCTTCAATCACTTAAACTGAACACCAACCAGCTTCAGGATTTCACCCCCAGCCCCGGCACTCTTTCTACGGCAATGTATGTCTCCGGTCTTCATCCTGAGCACGACACCCCTATTCATATTCCGAAAAAACAATCTGAACGAAAAAAACAACGACAACTGCTGGAAAGATACCTGCAACCGAGAAAAAGGATTAAAAAACGTTAACTCTTCTTACTGCAGGGGGCACTGGCTATGACACCACCGGTGAAAGTGACAGCAAGGATTGCCAGAAGAGAAAAACTGCGATTTCTCGATCATTGATAGAATTGCCATAGTCACCTCCGTTTACTTGATTGAACCCATTCGTTATCCGTTTTTATGGTGTTGTAAGTGAATCAGTTGAAACTACGTTACAAAATTCACCATGTAGACTGGCAATGTGAACAGCAAAAATATCTTCCGCTTTATACTCTTTGCCATCAGGGCCTTGCCTATCGAATGTCGCAGTTGCATCTGAGACTAACAACACTTTGAAGCCAATGTTACCAGCCATACGAGTCGTTGTTGAAACACAGTGGTCTGTGGTTAAGCCTACAATAACAATTTCTTCTATGCCATTTTCTCGAAGGTATGATTCGAGATTAGTCCCGATAAAAGCACTGTTGACTGATTTTTCAAAGATTTGCTCCCCTTTAATTGGCATAGCTTCTCGTTTGAATTCTACTCCGGGTTGATTAGGCCGAAGTGGGGAATCTGACTCATCAGAGCAATGCTGAATATGGATAATGGGGCGTTTTTCATTTCTCCAAAAACTGATCAAACGTGATATATTGCCTTCAGCATTAGGATTATTTCTTGGGCCCCATTTTGGATCGTCAAATCCTTGCTGTACATCAATTATAATAAGAGCTGTATTGGAAGTGATTTTATAATTCATTTAATTTTCCTAAAGTTTAATAAGGATAATGGCGGAGCTGAACGGAGCAGAACAAGAACGCTACGGTTCAGCAGGAACGTCCCGGGTAACCTGCCCGCCAACCAGTTGGCACTTAACTTTCCAGGAAGGAAAGATTTGAATTGACAAGGACCCAATCACCTACTGCTGGATAATCAGTTGGGGATGAAGCGCTAAATATGAGCTTTCCAAGCAATTCTGCTAAAACATCAACCTCACCATTGCTTATAGTATAGCTGTCTTTATGGACAGCTAGCACTCTTGCTAAATCAAATTGCTCCAAGATCTCAGGAGCAACTGATGCCAGTATCCAATTGCCAAATCCTATATTTTCTAAATTATTTAGCATATTATTCATGTGAAATTAAAACACTTAACGAGTCTGTAGAAAAACCCTTTTCCACAAGCCCAATTTATTTAATTTCTGCCAAAATTTTTTATAAAAAACCTCAAGTTCTTGCAGAATCAGAAAAGTAGCCTGTTTTTAGATATCATTTAATATTAAATCCTTCTTTCAGGCCATTTTATCCCTAATACTGGAATCTCACTATCCAGCTCATCACACAAAACCTGTACCAGGTGAATTCAGTTTCCATATCACAAAAGTACAATTGAATTCAGGTTCCAAGTACACCACCAGTTACGGAGTTGAACACCTCAATATCACTAATTAACCCCCTCCACCAAAAGCACCACCCCCAAAACCCCCACAAAAAATCCAACAATACCCAAAACTGTATACAGCCCTTTATCTGCTGCATGAGCTCGCGATAAGTCTATACTTGCAAATTCAACAACTCCATCTGAAGAACGATTATCCAATTCATACTTTTTTAGAGCAGTCGTTTTTTTACGAGCCTTGATAACCATAAAAATACTAATTGCTACTAATATACTTCCTAGCAGGAGTGCTGGTATAGACATATATATCCTATCTTTGTTCAATTAATTAACTTTAAAAGTTGCGGTATCTATAGGGTCAAATCGTTATGGGTTGTTGCTTAAACCGTTTCATAAATTACTGCTTGTTAGTCTTTTTTTTGCTGGGAGGGCGAGCGGGATTTGCACAACTGAACTTTGGTTTACCTGAGACTTTGGCAGCAAGGTTGAACTCCGGAAAACCGCGCTGCCCGCTCGTCCCTTGCACATACTATTAGGCAGCAAGTAAAAAGCTTCTCCTTTAAGAGATGATGTACAATATGTTTTGCAAGCATATAGGCGGTACTATCAAAACCAAAAGGAGAAGCTATTATGAAGATTAAGCGAACTGCTCAAAAAATCAACCTGAATAATATTGTCGATATTGCTGTAGACGTTCACAAGGACACTTTATGTTTTTTCTTTGAGATCGCTGGTGATGAGTTTTCAGATACCTGTGGTAACCGTTCAACAACTATAGAAAAAAAGATTCTCGCTTATCACAAGATTGCCCTTGAACACGGAAAGAAGAACTTACGGATTATCTGTGAACCAACCGGTCAATACCAGAATAAACTCATGCGGACAGCTAGACGACTTAGCTTTTTCAGCAACTATGTCAATGCGGAATCGGTGGCTAAATTTCGCATCGTGGAAAGCAATGACAGCAACAAGACAGATCAAAAAGATCCACGGGTTATTAATACGCTGGGGAAGCTGAATAAGGTCATAAAATTCCGTATGATTGGTGAAGAATATCTAATGCTTAGGAAACTTCATAAAATATACGATGAATGCGATGTCGCTATCACTAGCCATCGCTGCCGAATCTGGCCCTCTCAAGGATTTTTCCAGTTCGCGCAAACTCATGCGTTATGCTGGCTTCAATCTCAGAACCAGGCAAAGTGGGAAGTTTCAGGGCCAGAATAAAATCAGCAAAAAGGAAAGAAGGGTTATTGAGAAAGGTGTTTCATGCAATGGCCCTGCCTTTGGTCAGGAAGGGCCGCCTGTACGGAGACTACTACCACAAAAAGAAAGATGAGACAAAAATGCCTGGAAATAAGGCGATGACCATTGTTGCCAGACATCTTCTGAGGAAAATATTCGGCTGGTATCGCTCAGGAAAAGCTTTTGACGAACAACGGTTTTTCACCTGCAAAAGCAGGCATCAGAAGCTGCTGGCCGAGGCAGCATGACAGAAACGTCTTAGATAAAACAAAAACAAGCAAGTCCGGTGGCCCCCGGCCCAGAGATGACCGCAAATCGCTCGTGATCCTTTACGGAATCATCTGATGCACAATCCGTCACTCGGGCCGGGTGTTCCCGACATGGCCGATAAAGTATGGCTGTCCCGCCCTCTAATTGGGCCAGGACCGAAGCTTGGTAGGATTGCCAGTCGCGAACGGACTCCACTGGACTTCAAGGAGAGTTTATTGCAAACTACATCTCTTTAGAAGAGAGCTTGACTTTTACCGCCTAAAGGTAGGTAGCGTTTTGTTATGTGATTTATTGCAGTTATCTCCTTGGGACATGTAGGCTAACTGGGAAAACAGATTGGAAATTTGTAAAATCTTTGTCTGTGGTGAGGATAGGCATTTTACGTCGTGAAGAAATTGCACAGATAAGAAAATCAGTATTGGAACCTTGAATTCCTTTTTGTCTTGCCGTATTAAAATACTCAGCTGCTAATTCGTAATCCTCGGATTCCAGCTCAATATCAGCAAAGGCTTTAAGGTGCAATTTTAAGGTCTCAAATTGTTTTTTTGATTTTATGCCACTTAAAAGTTCTTGCCTGATTGGGCCAATAAATTGAACACGAATTTCTTCAATTAAATTTCTTAATTCCTCAATGTATGGATTATCCTCAACAGAATTTCTTCTGAGTGCAAGCGACCATATACAAGTATCCACAATGATTTTCATTTTACAGCTCGTTGTTTTTTGTAGTCATAGTCTTTGTCGAAGATCACTGTGTTGAAAATATTGAGAATTTCTGATTGTTTTCTACGTTGGATATATTCATGCAAAGCTTCGGTAACAACACCTTTTTTTGTTCGATGTTTTCCAATTGTTTTTGCTTCTTCAATAAGCGTATCGTCAAGTGCGAGATTTGTAGCCATGATTGTCCCTCCTGTTTTATTTACACATTACTATATATCTTTTGCTGTGTAGTGTAAAGCATTAATGGAGGGGGGGGATTTCACACATAACTAAGAGCGTTTTATCACTCGTCCCGCCCAGAAGCATCCTCGATATTCATTTCAAGCCATGCCGTGCGTCTTTATCCAAAATCAGCCAGATCAAGCGGGATGATTGATAAAATATTGTTGACTGAGCCGTGGGCCTTTAGGAAAGAGATCATTTCTTCCCCTATGGGGTTTGTTTATAACCTGTTGTAACTTCGAAGTAAATCTTTTTATGGAAAGTGGAATTCGTATGCAGCCAGCAAAAAGTATTGCTGCTTTGTTGCCCGGGGTGATTTGGAAGCATGAATGAAAACAATGTTTGGCTCCGGGGGGAGCAAATTTTGGTTTTTGGGATTTTCAGGCAGAAAAATCGCGCACCTCTCCGCTAGGTCGGAAAAAGGGACAAGATTATACTTCTTCTACAGGCTTAACTTGTGTTGCTCACAAGTCCACCATAAAATATCATTTTCCCCTTCTTGCAATGGGGGCAGTGGAAGATATCTCTTCCGGTGAGACGAAACATTTTTTCCTGAATCGTTTCTCCCGTATAACTCCACGTTTCCATCACTTTTCCGATTAACCTGCGAATGAGAATTATCGCTTTTCTTTTGCATATATTTGCCAGAAATCCGTAGTATCTGATCTTCATAAAACCACGTGGCAAGACGTGTAGAAGAAACCGGCGGATAAACTCCATGGCCTCAAGGGTCATGGTTTTTGTCTGATTATCGTTACTGCGATCTTTGTAAGAGAAGGTTACTTTGCCATCATCCATTGCTTTAATCCTGTGATTGGAGATGGCAATTCTATGGGTGTAACGGCCAAGGTATTTCAAGACCTGTTCTGGTCCCGCGAATGGCTTCTTGGCATAGGCAAACCAGTTTTTATCTCGGGCTTTGGATAAAAGATGGTTGTTGTTCTTTGGTAAAACGAGTTGGTCCAATCTGGATTTCACCCTGGCAAGGTACTGTTTTTTGAATTCCTTGACCAGGGACTCTGTCCGGAAGAGAAAATTGTCCTTACTCTTAATCCATCGTCTGCCATCAAAGGAAAGAACCCCTGCCGGAACCAGACAGTGAATATGGAAATGATCAATCAAAACCTGACTCCAGGTATGAAGAACTGCAAGTATCCCCGGTTTTCCCTCAAGCCTCCATTGCGGATCAGCAGCAAAGGCAAAAAGTGTTTCTTTTACTGCATGAAACAGACAGGAGAGTAGTTCGTATTGATTATTCAGGATAAGAAGATTCAGCTCATGGGGAAGAGTGAATACCAGATGAAAATAACCACAGGGTAAAAGTTCCTCCCTTCGTTTATCCAGCCATTTTTCTTTAGTCATGGTTTGGCATTTTGGACAATGCCGATTCCTGCAGGAATTATAACTATTCCTCAGCGTACCGCAATGATTACAGACCTCACGGTGTCCACCAAGTTTCTCGGTCCTGCATGCCTGGATTGCCGCCATTACCTTCCTCTGCTCATCGTTCATTGAATGTGTTTTTTTATATTTGTTACCGTATAGACGAAAAATATCAGCTACCTCAATTGTGGTTTCACGCCTCACCTCCTGCGTAAAGCATGTCTAAAGGACTTATAAGTTTATCGAGGTAGTCAGGAGTGAGATGAATATATTTGTAGGTTGTTCGTATTGAACTATGACCCATCCATCTTTTAATGACATAGATTTCTGTTCCGGCATCAAACAGATGGCTGGCGAAACAGTGTCTGAGGGTATGTATTCCCCGGCCTTTTGTGGTTGTCGATTTCTTTTTTGCCTGATAGTAGATTTGCTGGGCGGTGGCAACGGACATCGGGCTTTCTTTATCTCTGCCGAAAAACAACCATTGCTTTGGTTTATACGATTGATAATAGATTCTCAACAACTCCAAGCAACCCTGTGACAGGATAGTATAGCGGTCTTTGTGTCCCTTGCCTTGCTCAACCCGAAGCATCATTCGTGAAGATTCAATATGCTCAACTTTGAGTTTAACAGCTTCACTCACTCGTAGGCCAGATCCGTAGATTGTCGTCAGCAATGCTCTGTGTTTCAGGTTGTCATGGGCCTGTAATATATTGGCAACTTCCTTCCTGCCCAACAACATGGGAATTGTTTTTGAGCGTGTTCTGGGTGGAATGGAAAAATCAGCTTTGTCTCTACCGAGAAATCCCCGGTAGTACATTTTCAAACCGCAGAAAAGAACATTGCAGCTTGACCATGCCAGTTGTTTATCCTGAATACAGTAAAGTAAAAAATCCTGTATCTGCTCATTACGGAGTTCTTCCGCTGGCAGCTGATGGTACGCAGAAAGCTCTGCCACCGAACGTAGACATGCTTCCCTTGTTTTTAAAACGGCCCGTTGTAGATAGAGGTAGTTTTCAAAGTTAAGTTTGCCAGCCATGGTAATATCTCCTGAAAGGTCGTGGGCAACCGTATTGGTCTCCCTTCAAAAGATATTTTACCGGGAACAATAAAGAAAATAAAAGGAATTGATAGGAGATGAGAGGGGAGGATTACTTGCAGACTGTTGTGGTTTTTTCCGCGGTAGCGGTTCAGTTCAACGGTTGAACTCATTGGAAAAAAGATTGCGTGGCACAATGCTTAGAACCAAAAAATACTTGGAGCGAAAGAAGAACTACCCAAACCCCCAACCTCTTTTTTTCCACTGGAGTGATTTGTTGTGTGCCGGGCACGGCACACGTCTTAAGGGTGAGTTCATCATAGCAACTCGGGCTATAATGAGCAAGTCCCAGACCCAGCCTGATGGAGGCGAAGGGTGTAGCGTTATTGCAACGGTTATCCGGTAACGGTGGCTTGAAGGAGGCAGTTCTGCCACGGCAGAATAACGCGAATGTACGGGGCGACGTACAGAAATCGAGTCAGGCGAATCTGATTGGGACCATGGCGCAACACAGTCTTAAGTCCTCTATCCATCTTTTAAGGATCAGGTGCGTATACTCGGCGCTCACGTACAGAAAGACGTGTGTTCACCCCGGGAGATCCGTTGTATCTCATTGACGTGATGAGTGATCAAACCGCAAGGTGCGCTTATCGTACAACGGAAGTCAGCAGAGGGCATAGTAGGCCAGTAAACGAGCTCGGTGAATAGAAAAGCCGGGAGGTGGCAGACTGGTTGAAGGCCCGAACGGTGGCCCCAGCCGAATGGTGGGGATAAATGAAAAGAGAGATGGAGGTAGGTCTTATGATCATAGCGCAGCAGTCAGCTGAAATGGCCATAGCGTCGTATTTAACCGATCCCTCGACAGGAGGAAACCGGCTCATGGAAATAATTCTTGAGCGGGAGAACATGCACCGTGCCTTGAAAAAGGTTCGGTCAAATAAGGGTGCACCAGGTGTCGATGGAATGACAGTCGATCAATT
>SWBY01006881.1_pt2 | contig 11109 bp, 11 predicted proteins | sample 4693071 | NCBI WGS metagenome assembly SWBY01 (sample SAMN10267273, study PRJNA491770) | bioreactor metagenome | isolation source: DHS bioreactor inoculated with marine methane seep sediment | place: Japan: Omine Ridge, Nankai Trough | collected 2006-05-06 | reverse complement strand
AACAGGCCTGGGACTCCCCATCAGCCAGAGGTTTGTCAGCATGATGGATGGCAATCTGGAACTGCATAGTGAGATTGACAGGGAGACGAAATTCAGCTTTAAAATTCCGGTAGAGTGTGTGGGCAGCATTGATATCGTATTAGCACAACCGACACGCAGGGTGATTGGACTACAAGCTGGACAATCACCATTCCGCCTGCTGGTAGCTGAAGATAATGAAAACAACCGAACCCTGCTGGTCAGGCTGCTGAGGGATGTTGGATTCGAAGTACAAGAGGCCGTTAATGGTCAGGACGCCATAGAGGTATGGAAAAAACACCACCCACACCTCATCTGGATGGACATGCGTATGCCGGTCATGGATGGCTATGAGGCAACCTCACATATAAACACTGCACCAGGAGGCAAGGACACCGTGATCATAGCCTTGACTGCCAGCGCCTTTGAAGAAGACCGGAAAAAAATTATTGAACATGGCGGCCACGATTTTGTTCGTAAGCCATTCCGTGAATCAGAGATCTTTGAGATGCTTGAAAAACATCTTGACGTCAAATTTATGTATGAGGAAAAAGACGTCATCCGTGAACCACAACCAGATCAAGGGCTTTCTCTTGAGGTTTTGCAATCTGAGACAGCAGCTTTATCGCTTGAAATCCTGACAAGACTTGCAGAATCGACGGAATTAAGCGATGCAGCCATGATTGATCAAGTGATTGAAGACATTCGAACCGAAAATGTTCAACTGGCTGATGGTTTATCCGAACTGGCAGATAATTTTGCCTATGATGAAATATTGGCCCTGGTGCAAAAGGCCCAAGGAACAATCAGCCGGAAACAGGGACAGTAAGAGAAGGAAAATCATGATTCCAGGGAACAATTTCTCAGAGGAAATGGATTTGATAATATTTTTCGTTAAGGCAAGTACGCTGAATCCGGATAAAGGAAAACCGTCTGGAAGAAAAGAGGGCGCCAAATACGCATTTGTATATGTAGGTAGGGGAAATATATGGAGTTTTCAATGTGGCATCTTTGATTATAATCATGAATTGAATGTTTTGTGTAAAGGATGACACGACAGGTGTCGTTACCTTCAAAAAGACAGGTTTAACTAGGAGAAATAGATGAATAAAGCAAATTTTGAATTTTCCGATCTCATTTCTGGATATGTAACCAATTTTTATAGAGATAAAAATAAATTTGCTCTGAAAACCACTGATGGCCGGGAGTATACCATTCTTCTTGGTGCCAACCTCTATGCCCGCTTAGAGAGAAATCTTGATGAGCCTTGGTTGGAATGTACTGGTCAAGTACCCGATCTTCTCAAAGAGGGGCAAATGATTATGGCATACTGCATTTTCTATCCTCAAGGAGAAGAGTTTGTGATTGAAGCCAAAGTGCTCGATTTTCCGGGCAGAAAATTGGGTAAATATCGTTTTGAAGAATCAGACTGGTGGATAAAACAGGCAAAGTCAATCGCCGACTTTTTTATTCATTCACAATTTGGTGGTCCCGAAAACATTGATTACAGCAATTATCGCACTGCACTGGAACTGACCGGTGAACACAAAGGCGACTATACCCAGGAAACAGATACAATCTCCCGTCTTGTCTATGGTTTTGCATCAACTTATCTGCTTACGGGTGAAGATGTTTATCTTGAAGCAGCTGAAAAAGGGACTGAGTATCTCCGTAATCACATGCGGTTTTATGATGTGGATGAAAACATTGTCTACTGGTATCACGGAGTCAATGTTAAAAATGGGAAGGAGCATAAAGTCTTTACTTCTGAGTTTGATGATGATTATGACGCCATTCCTGCATATGAACAGATTTATGCTCTTGCCGGTCCCACACAAACGTATCGTATTACAGGTGATCCTCGTATCTACAAAGATATAAAAATGACCATTGACCTCTTTCAACGTTTCTTTCTGGATTCTGAAAAAGAGGGTTACTTTTCTCATATTGATCCTATCACCCTCAGTCCTCGCTCTGACAGTCTTGGAAAAAACAGCGCCAGGAAGAGCTGGAATTCTGTTGGCGATCATGTCCCGGCTTATCTGATCAACCTCTGCCTGGCCACAGACAATCAAGAGTATAAGGATATGCTCAAATATTGTGCTGATGTGATTACCGAAAAGTTCCAGGATTATGAGGACAGCCCTTTTGTGCAAGAGCGTTTTTTTGAAGATTGGAGTTATGATAAAGAGTGGAGTTGGCAACAAAACAGAGGCCTTTCCGCCCATAACCTCAAAATTGCCTGGAACCTTATGCGTGTCAACGGGATGTTCCCCAATGAAAAATATGTCTCATTTTCCAGAAAAATTGCGGAAGAGATGTCAAAGGTTGGAATTGATAAACAACGTTTTGGATTGTATGATGTGCAGGAACGCAACAGGTTTGACGGAGAAAATTTTCATCGTTTTGCCTGGCATGACCGCAAGGCATGGTGGCAACAGGAACAGGGTATTCTGGCTTTCCAGATTCTTTACGGCATATTGGGTGATGAAATCTATCTCAAGAGTGGCCGTGAACTTTCTGCCTTCTACAATGCCTTCTTTTTGGACTATGATAACGGTGGGGTCTACTTCAACACGCTTGCCAATGGGCTCCCATACCTGATGGGCACTGAGCGTTTGAAGGGAAGCCACTCGATGAGTGGTTATCATTCAATTGAGCTCTGTTTTCTGGCCCAGGTCTATACCAATCTCCTTCACACCAAACAACCTCTTTCACTTTTTTACAAACCTGTTGTCGGTGCCTTCCCCGACAATAAACTGCACGTAAGTCCGGATATTTTTGCCCCCGGAACGATCACGATCAAGTCCGTTCTGGTTGATGATAAAGCATGGAACAACTTTGATGCCGACAAACTCTTTGTTGATCTGCCCAATGTTGATCATCGTCCCAGGATTGAAGTGAAAATTATTTCTGCAACATAGGAGAAAAAATGAAAGTTTCGATAAGAAAACAGGATGGTATTACGATTGCCTCCCTTGCAGGAAAATTGGATAGCGGGAGCGCGGCAGAGGTGCAGGATTTGATTTTGGGAAAGATTGCAGAGGGTATCACTTTTATTTTTGATATGGAATCCTGTACATTTGTGTCCAGTGCAGGACTCAGGACCCTTCTCATTATTGCCAAGCGTATCAAGGTTGATAATGCTTCTGCCGCAATGGCTGCGGTCTCTGAAGAAATCATGGAAGTTATGGAAATGACAGGTTTTGATGATATGTTCGAGAGCTATAATACCGTTGCCGAAGCAATGAACGCGCTCCAATAGGGAGCCCTGATGTTTTAGGCTGACAAGACCATGCCCGGGGCTCACTTTGTAACAGGCATGGAGCCTTAATTTAAATAACCAAAAAGTGCATTACCGACCGAGGCGGAACACTATGATACGCATCGACATGAATCCGACCCATACCTTTGGAGAGCTTAAGCTGCGTCACGGGACTCCCCTCCCATTCGGTGCCTCTATCGTTCCGGGGGGAGTCAACTTTTCCGTTTATGCACTACGTGCCGGCTCCTGTGACCTGGTACTTTTCAAAAAACATGAACAGGACCCCTTTGTCATTGTCCCTTTCATTTCAGAAGAGAACGAATACAATTTTGTCATAGGAAATGTCTTTACGATGATCGTTTTTGATCTCAACTATGAAGAGATTGAGTATGCCTATCGCATGGACGGGTCCTATAAGCCGGAGCGGGGATTTCGTTTTGATAAAAGCAAATACCTACTAGATCCATACGCAAAGCTTATTGGCGGACGGGATAGATGGAAACAAAAACCTGACTGGAATAATGCCTACCAGCATCGTTCACGAATCGTCTTTGATGATTTCGATTGGAAAAATGACAAACCCCTTGCAATCCCCTTTGCAGACTTGGTGATCTACGAGATGCATGTCCGTAGTTTTACAGCCCATGAATCATCAGGAGTGAAGGAAAATAAGCGGGGTACGTATACTGCCATTCGTGAGAAGATTCCCTATCTCAAAAAGCTTGGAGTCAACTGCATAGAGCTTCTGCCTATCCATGAGTTTGACGAGTTTGAAAATTCAAGGCCAAATCCCACCAATCCTGATGAACTTTTAGTGAACTACTGGGGCTACAGTACGGTTGGTTTCTTTGCACCTAAAGCAGGCTACGCAGCAACCGGTAAATATGGCATGCAGGTAGATGAACTGAAAAAACTGGTTATGGATCTTCATGCCAATGGAATAGAGGTTATTCTGGATGTTGTATTCAACCATACTGCTGAAGGGAACGAGAGAGGACCGTATATCTCTTTCAGAGGTATTGACAACAGCACCTACTATCTACTAACGCCTGATGGCTACTATTATAATTTTAGTGGTACCGGCAACACCATGAATTGCAATAATCCCATTGTCCGAAATATGATTCTTGACTGTCTTCGTTACTGGGCTTCAGAGTTTCATATAGATGGGTTTCGTTTTGATCTTGCGGCAATCCTCAGTCGTGACGAGAATGGAGCCCCCATGGCAAATCCACCGCTTCTGGAGTCCCTTGCCTACGATCCAATTTTGGGTAATTGCAAATTAATTGCTGAAGCATGGGATGCTGGGGGATTGTACCAGGTAGGTTCTTTCCCCTCATGGGGGCGATGGGCGGAGTGGAATGGAAAATGTCGGGACGATATTCGCAAGTTTCTGATCGGTGAAGCCGGAATGGTTGGGGGAATAGCCCAACGCATTCAGGGATCCCCCGACCTGTACAACTGGAGAGGCCCGACAGCCTCCATCAATTTTATCACCTGTCATGATGGATTTACCCTGAAGGACCTCTTCTCCTACAATAGCAAACATAATGAAGCCAATGGTGAGAACAATAATGATGGCGGGAATGACAATCATAGCTGGAACTGCGGTTGGGAAGGTGAAAGCAGTGATGAAGATGTGAATTTTCTCAGAAGAAAGCTTATTAAAAATGCTTTTACCATACTGTTGCTCTGTCGAGGTGTGCCCATGATCCTCTCTGGTGACGAGATGGGAAATACTCAATTTGGAAACAATAATGCTTACTGTCAGGACAATGAAATCTCATGGCTCAACTGGCATGATTTGGACAACAATCAAGAACTTTTTGATTATGCCAAAAACATGATCGGTTTCCGTAATAATCATCCTGTGTTGCGAGATAATGTTTTCTTCCGCAACAGAGATTATATGAACACCGGTTATGCTGATATTTCGTGGCATGGCACTCAGGCATGGAACGCCGACTGGGGTGATGGTAGTCGTATTCTTGCCTTTCTTTTGGATGGTAAATATGCCAAGGGTGGCTCTGTTGAAGATAATTATATCTATGTGGCAATGAATATGCACTGGAAAAACCACAACTTTGAAATACCTCGTCTTCCTGAAGGGAGTACCTGGCATGTGGCAGCAAATACTGATATGCCGGGAGGAAGTGATATTTTTGTCCGTGGAGAAGAACCATTGCTTGAGGACCAGAATGACTTTCTTGTTGGTCAGCGTTCAGTCATTATTTTAATCGGAAAATAAACAATATCCACGGCCCTCAATTATATAAGGAGAAAAAAATGGAAGGAAAATTTGATATCGTAAAAAATGATGGTACCCTTGAGATTACACTTTCCGGTGGTCTTGATGCTGGAAATGCTCCAACTGTTTCAGAGAAACTCCAGGAGTATAAGGGGCAGGAGATTACCAGAATGGTTGTTTTTGCTAAGAATCTTAACTACATAGCCAGTGCCGGTATTCGCGTTATCGTCTTTGCTGTGCAGAAAATATTAAAGCCTGGTTCTGATGCCTATTTTATTGGAGGGCAACCTGATGTCGTTGCAGTGCTCAAAATGACAGGAATTGATGATGCCCTTATTCTTCAGGAAAATTATGAAGAATGACGTTCTGCCTGAGGTGAAAATTTCCAAACCGATATCCACGGGCAAGTAATTTTCACAGGATGTGACATTTCTATACATTCACTCTCATCACAACCATTTCATGGCAAACACTCCAATGTCATAATGAGCTGGTTCACAGGAAAATACATACTTATAACTGAAGGGTACCTTGAAAACAGTCAATAGCCAGAGAAAGGAATCTACATGCCATCAATTACACTCCAGGCAGATAAAGAGAACTTTGACGCATTGATGGAATTTGCTGATGGGATTGCAAAAAAAATCGGTTTTACCACGTCGGCACTTTACAAAGTTAACCTTGCCACAGAAGAGGCCATTATAAATATTATTAAATATGCTTATCCTCAGTCCAAAGAACATATTACCATAATTTGCGATGAACTGACAGGGCCGCAAAAGGGGATTAAACTACAGATCAGTGACAGAGGTATTCCCTTTGATCCTCTTGCTCAAGTCAGTCCGGATACAGAGCAGGGGGTAGAGAAACGCCCAATAGGCGGACTTGGTATCCACATGATAAAAAAATCAGCCAACCAGATCTCATATAAACGGGAGAATGGTAGCAATGTATTGACGATTATTTTCTATCTCCCTGAAAAATAAATGAAATAATCACCCTGTTTGTTTTGTCCAGCTGACAGATAAGTTCCTTAGCTCCCAATAAAAAAGGTACCAATGGTAAAAAAAAATACTTCCATACGGTCTAAAATATTTTTTATTCTTCTTAAGATATCACTGCTTTCCACCCTTTTTATTGGCGGAGCAGCGTACTTCGAAATAATAAAAATTGAACAATCCTCCAGAGAAATCATGTTGGAGAAAAATAACGAGACCCTCCAGCTTATGGTCCAGGGGCAGAGTGAAATTATCAGAGAGATTCTTAACCGGACCGAGCAATCCCTTACAATTCTTACGGAGAACTTTGTCAGGGAAGAGGAAAAAGATGAGGAAATGATTTTTCATGTTCTTGAATCAATGAAGAACCACAATCCCCATATCTATAATACCTATATTGTCACTCCCGATGCAAAGTTCACCATTTTTTCCAAAGATCCAAGTCTCAAAGTGAATGAAAACTATAATCCTTTTCAAAGACCCTGGTACCAGAAGGCCATTGACTCAAAAAAACTTCTCTGGAGCGAAGTCTATCCCTCCCCATTTTCGGGAAAGCTTATGATCTCCTGTTCCAAGGCTGTATATACTGCACAAGGAGAAGTTTCTGCTGTAATAGGAATTGATCTTACCATTGAGGACATCAATAAGCATATTATCAATACCCAGATCGAAGAGTCTGGTTATGCCTTTCTTATCGATGATAGAGGTAAGCTTATTGCTCGTCCGGAAAAACAGAAAAGTGATCAACAATGGGATGAAATTTTTACCATTCCTGTTGGTAAGAACCTTCATCAGATTAAGGACGGTAATTTCCAAGCCAACCTTACAGAAATGATTTCCCAAAAGGAAGGATTTCTGGAATGGAAACGGAGTGGAGGCAGTGATAAATTTATTGCCTTTGAAACTGCCACCTCCACCAATTGGACCTTGGGACTGGTTATCTCAAAGGATGATATTGAGCAAGAGGCAAAAGATTCACTCCGGAAACATTATAAGAGCTTAACAACCTATTTCATCATGATTTTGCTTGCTATTCTTGTATTGATCGTTCTGATCAGTATCAATGTTTCCAAAAGAATTACGCAACCCATTGAGGCACTTAATGACGGCGCACAAAAAGTTGGCAAAGGAAATCTTGATTATACCATTCAGGTGAAAACCGGTGATGAGCTGGAACAGCTGGCAAACCGATTTAATGAAATGTCCACGAATCTTCAACGTTATATCGATGATCTGGAAAATATCACCAAACAGAAGGAGCGTATTGAGAGTGAGTTGAATATTGCCTCTCGAATCCAACTGGATATGCTTCCTATGATATTCCCACCCTTCCCGGATATTCAGTCCATTGACATTTTTGCCTCCATGTCTGCTGCAAAACAGGTGGGTGGTGATTTCTATGATTTCTTTTTGATCAACCCCAATAAGCTCTGTTTTGTTATTGGAGATGTTTCAGGGAAGGGTATTCCGGCATCTCTTTTTATGGTCATCTCAAAAACCCTCATTAAAAGTGAAGCGATACGTGATATTTCTCCTGCAGAAGTGCTCTATAACGTGAACAACAGCCTCAATGAGGGAAATGATGAAATGATGTTTGTAACAGTGCTTCTCTGTATGATTGACCTGACCACTGGTGAAGTTAACTTTGCCAATGGCGGTCATAATCCTCCGGTCCTGATGAAAGAAGAACGGGGAGTTGATTTTGTGCAGCTGAACAAATCAAAAATTTTGGGGGTCTTTCCTGATTTTCCATTCAGCAATCAAAAACTTATGTTAGCGCCTGGAGAGACACTGTTTCTCTACACCGATGGAGTGACAGAGGCAATGAACCCTGACAATCATCAATACTCAGAAAAACAGTTACAGCAGACTCTTTCCGGACTGCAAGGGCTTTCTGTTGAGAAAATAGAAGTAGAGGTTCAGGAGACAATAAAAGATTTTGTAAAAGATGCAGAACAATCAGATGATATCACCATGTTGATTGTTCGGTATAATGATAACGCTAGCCTGTAAATTCTTAACCCTCTTACCGCCGTTTGGTGACTGAATATGACAAGAAGGTATGTGACACTACCGCGATATTGAACACCTGTTTTATAAAATACGGTTAGAGGCAATGCCTCTTGACTGCAACAGAACTCAGTTCAATACTTAAGAATTGGTTTTGGCCTGCTCGTCTTTGGCAGGTCTGCTGTGAGCTAAAATTGAGCCCCCGGCTTTGCCGGGGATAATGTAACTTTTCTTTTTTCAAGCGTTACTATATGAATTTGTATTACTTTATCAACTAATTAGTTAATGGAGGTCATGACGCAAGATGGATATTTATCGTTATCATAAAAAAATTATAAAAAATGAAATAGCAAAAGGGGTGACAGGTCAGTATTTGGGAAGTGGACAAAACATGAATGTCATGCATTGGAATTTTGAAGATAAGGTCGTTCTTCCCGAACATAGCCATTCCTCGGAGCAATTCGGCTATATTATCAAGGGTGGATTCAAAGTTAAGATAGGCGACAAGGTAGAAGTTTTAATAGCTGGAGATGCCTATTTTGTTCCTTCTAATGTTTCTCATTCATTTACGTCGATTGGTGAGACTGAGGCTATTGATGTATTCAGTCCTGCCAGAGATCTAACAGGATATACGGATAAAAAATAGAATAATCCTCTTGGTCGGCTCAATATATTGAAATTTTGACCAAGTAATTTTAAGCAAAAAATTGATCAAAATTCCGCTCAGGTTTGGGTCATATTTATTTGAGTCAATTAAGTAACACCTTAAGAATATTGGTAACTATTCAGCAGTACTCCAACTACGTCCATTTCGGCCTTCTTGAATAACACTAGTATGCTGCAAAGTCCGAAATGAACGAATTTGAAGCACTGCTAAACAGTTACAGTTCGGAGTTAAGGGTAATTTGTCACACTCGCTGAATAGTTACGAATATTGATCGTTAAAATCAAAAACAGGAGGTAGCCAAAAGTGGGAAAGAAAATTTTAGTACTGGCAACTAATTATGGCGTTTGGGCTGAAGAATTACAGGCACCATGGGATGCTTTAAAAAATGCTGGACATGAAGTTACCTTAGCAACTTATTTAGGAAAAAAACCATTACCTATTAAACTGAGCATGGATCATGATTTTATCGATGGTTATCAAAATGTTAAAGTTAATACATTAGAAACAATTGAAAGAACAAAAACGCTTTTAAAAAATGGAGAATGGGATAACCCCATTAAGATTGTCGCTGCCAATATCGAGGAGTATGATGCTCTCGTCATGACTGGAGGACCAGGAAATCCACTTGATATCACGAATAATCCTGCTGTCCATCGGATGATCTATCATTGTGTAAAAAATGACAAGATAGTGGGTGCAATCTGTTATTCTGTTGGAGCACTGGCCTTTACCCGTGATCCTGACAATCATTATAAAAGCGTTATACACGGCAAGACAGTAACTGCGCATCCCCGCAAATGGGATTTTGTTGACTTTGATTTGACGTATGATTTGTACGGATCATCAGATGACAATGCAGGAACAGATTTAATGACACCAGGTTTTGCTATTCCTCTTCAGGATATTGTTGAGGATTCTGTAGGCCCTGAAGGTAAATGTATTTCAGATGATCTTGCTTCTCGCGACAAGCCATGCGTTGCGTATGATCGGCCATTTATCACCGCTTTATCTGTTGAATCGTCCATCGCGTACGGGATGAAGTTGGCTGAGGTTTTGGCGAGCCCTTCCTAGAATAATTTTTTGCAGTTTTGTATTTTAGCGCCATATTATTTATGCACTATAAATATTTTATATCATAAAATCAAAGGATTATCCCAACAGGTGGGCGGTCCATTAGAACCAGGAATTGAATATACTGATCAAATTTACTTTTTGAAAGGACCTTAAGGAGTGAGCAACGCATGAAATTACTTAATAAAAAAATAGGAATTTTAATGGAAAGCGATTTTTATGAGCATGAGATCTGGTACTATAAATATCGATTTCCAGAAGAAGGGGCAGAAGTTCACTTCTTGACACGTCTATGGGGACAATCATCAATACTGTTTAAAGGGCACGAATACAAGGCACCTTTTGAATGTCAGGAAAGTTTTGAGGAAATGAGCGATACAGCGCTTCGGAGCTATTCTGCAATAATTGTTCCCTCAGGAATGGTTGCAGATCGTCTTCGTTATACCAGTGATATCAACCACCTCCCTCCTGCAGTGGAGTTTCTCAAACGCGCTTTCGCAGAAAAAAGTATTATCAAGGGCATCATTTGCCACGGCATGTGGCTCCTATCGCCACTTCCCGAACTTGTGAAGGGACGGAAAGTAGTTTGCCATAATAATTTATATAGTGATATTGTAAACATGGGTGGATGTTATACTGATCAGGATGTTGTGGTGGATGGTGACTTAGTTACAGGTCGAAGTGGTGATCACTGCAATGGATTTGCTCGAAAAATTATTGACATGCTTAGCACATAATATTTTCTCTATAGAGAGGAACATGAACAGTTGGGGAACCTGGAGACCATTGGTCGGAGAGGCGAGCATCTACCCTCACTGATCAACGATGTTCT
>SWBY01005828.1_pt2 | contig 11115 bp, 7 predicted proteins | sample 4693071 | NCBI WGS metagenome assembly SWBY01 (sample SAMN10267273, study PRJNA491770) | bioreactor metagenome | isolation source: DHS bioreactor inoculated with marine methane seep sediment | place: Japan: Omine Ridge, Nankai Trough | collected 2006-05-06 | reverse complement strand
GCCATGGCATATTCTTCGTCCTTCTGAAGTAATGCACCGGTTTCCTTGTTGATATGTTCCGGAAGCTCCGCCGGGGTCACGCCCAGAATATTCGCGGCATTCACCGGTATCACCTTACCGGGAAGCTCTGTCCGGGCAACCACTGTGTCAGCTTTCACTTCATCCCCCACTTTGACCAGGACTTCCCCCTTGAGTGGCAGGATCCGTTTTTTAGTGAGGAGCAGTTTTGGGGATACTTTTAGTCCGGGAGTATATGCATGGGCCATGATTCAGTCTCCTATTTCTGCCCCAGGGCTCTTAAGTCCCGGGTATCGTAAACATCGAGATTTTCCAGCCAACCCAACATCTGCATAATGCGCTCGGATTTATCATCGGAAACCGTCATCAACGGTCTGCCCCGGGCATCCAACACCACGCCGACTTCACCACCACTGATACGGGTTTCCACGGTGGTACCTCTGCCTTTTCCCAAATCCGTTTTACTGAGTGGTTCAAATACGGCATCAGCCTCCTGGTCATGCCCCAGAGGAAATACTTTTACTTCGCCCTGCTTAAGTACGCCTTCCTGACGGTTTCCAGGAAGGTCAATGGTGTATTTCAGGACATCCTTTCCGGGTTTCACCTGCCCTTTCGGGGCAATACAGGTGCCCAGAAAGATCAGACAATCCTTCAGGAATACTTCCGTTGCCGCCCGGGCATGCACATCTGAAAGCACTCCCAGATGCGGCATCATAAATATTGAATCCACGGCCAACCGGGTGATTCCCTCGGGTCGGAACGCATCAATCATCATCATGGCACACTGATTTCTTCGCGGGGCATGGGAAAGAACCCCGCCGGAACCCACCAGAATATCCAGGGTCATCAAATTCACAATGGTATCTTCCGAGCCGGTCTGATCGAACGCATCAGCCAGAGTACGCTGTTTCTGTACACCTTTCAGGGATGTGGCGAACGATTTATGCTGAATAAAAGCAAGTCTCAGAGCTTCCCGGGCCAGCGCCTGTTCAATGACCAGCGATTCCAGGGTCTGAGGAATGGTCGTGGGTCTGATCATTTTATTTTTGATCTGGTTTCGCAGGATTTTCTCATCGATTTGAAACGGCACCCACCGGGCAATATTGGAAAGAGACGCTTCTTTCAGAACATTTGAAATAGAATAACTCATTCCCAGGTTAGCGGAGACCGTCCGGTTGAACACCGGCTGTTCGTCATCGGGATCTATAAACACGGAAAAAACATCTGTGGTGGCGCCACCGATATCGACTCCCACCACCTGGAGATTGTTCATTTCGGCAACCCGCTCAATAATATTACCCACAGCGCCGGGTGTCGGCATGATGGGTGCATCCGTCCAGGTTTTAAGTTTCCCATACCCCGGCGCCTGCTGCATGACATGTTCCATAAACATATCGTGGATGCAGTCCCGGGCCGGACCCAGATTTTCTTCCTCCAGCACCGGTCTGAGATTGTCCACCACTACCAGATCAACAGATTCTTTAAGGGTTCCGGATACCTCTTCCCGGACTTCTTTATTTCCGGCATAGATGATGGGAAGTTTGTACCCAATCCCCAGCCGGGGTTTCGGGTCGGCGGCAGCAATGAGTTCCGCCAGTTCCACCACATGGCTTTTGGTTCCGCCGTCAATACCGCCGGACAACAGAATCATATCCGGTCTGAGCTGCCTGATCCGCTCGATCTGCTCATGGGGAAGCCGGTGATCGTTGGACGCGATGACATCCATGACAATTGCACCGGCGCCCAGGGCCGCACGTTCAGCACTTTCTGCCGTCATGGACCGGACCACGCCTGCCACCATCATCTGGAGACCACCCCCGGCAGATGACGTGGAGATATAAATATCCGCACCACGGGTTCCTGACCGCTCCTTAATGATGCGGTTATCCTCATCCAGGAGTTCCCTGCCGGAAAGCTCCGCCAGTTCCTGGACAGCATTGAGAACACCCTTGGTAACGTCTTCAAAAGGCGCTTCCACAGTGGTGGGAGCTTCCCCGCGATGCGTCTGCCGATACTCCTGATTTTCATCATCGTACTGGATGAGAATGGCTTTCGTGGTGGTACTGCCACAATCTGTGGCAATGATCACCTTGATGTCATCCGGTTGCTTGTTCATTGAGCACACTCCTCATATTCGGAATGGGTACCGGTTTCCGGTGGGGATAACACCGGGGATTCGGCAGAATAATTCTCGATTTTATCAATAAGATACGGAATGGATTCCCTGTGTTCCAGAAGGTCCTGGAACGCTTCATAATCCGCCGGGTTCAAAAATGTCGTCACAAAAGGATGGAAAAATACCATGACCTGGTTGCTGACGAAGTTCAGCGGGGTAACGGATTCCAGGAACATCACGGCAGGCATGGTCAGTTTACGGCCATCCACCCACCGGGCCAGTTTCATGACAATGGTCTTCTGACGACTGGTGGGATGAAAAGGCTCTTCCGATCCGGTTTTAAACGCGTGGTGCAGCGACGCTGTAAAGCTGTGCCATTTTTTCCCTGATCCTGTCAACAACAACCTCCCTGTCATTACCAAAAAGGATATGTATACCACGAAAATCCATCCAACTGACAGCCCTTTTTGTGGAAAGGTATATCCCGGTCGGGGATGGCTCCGCCCGACGAAGGGAATTCCATGAAATAAAGCGCTGCGATCCCAGTCTTTTCTGAGTGACACCCCGATCATCGAGAATCGTCGTGGTCTTTAAAAAATACGGCGCCAGAGTCACCATGAACACACCGGCAGCTACAGCACAGAAAATGACCTCCCCGGTTACCTGATAAATCCCGCCGATAATCATGCCGATGACCATAAGAACCAGTGCGGTCTTCACCGGCCGCCGGGAGGCGGGATGGACGACGCTGATTAAAGTTCCCGCAGAACCGTCATCAAGGTTATCACTCATTCCCCGGTTCACTTTTTCCCGGATCGGGATCACCCTGGTTTTTCCGGGATTCAATCTCGTCCAGAAGATCCTCCGGCGTAAGGATGCCTTTCCGGATCAAAACCGACATCAACGCCTCAAGTGACATATTAGTGGACAGGACCAGCTCTTTGAACGAGACATCCCGGGTTCTGCCATCCGTGACAATACGCATGGCAACGTCGTCCTGACCTTCTCCGCCTCTACTTTTCTTTCCAAACATATTCACACCCTCTTCAATCTCTATAATTTAAAATTCAGCGACCCAAAGATATCCGCTGGCTCCCGGTTTGGCAACTCATACAAACCGCATCATAATATCTTGAACAGCGGCTTCCGGATCAACATTTTCTTCCCGGAGATGGGTCAGGAATAACTCGGCTTTTGACCGGCGATCCGGTTCGTTAAGATCATCCGGCGTTCGAAATGTCCCCATCCGTTTTCCCAGTTGATACAGGATCTGATCTTCTTTGGGGAAGTCAAGAACCGCATCAATTTTCTTTAAAAATTCCGGAATATTATCCGGGAGATTTCCTTCCAGATCACCCAGGAGATTCAGGATATGGTCACTGGCAAGGTAACCCCGGGACACGTTCAGGTGTTCCAGAAACATCTTGATTTCCGTAAGAATTTCCATCTCCGGTAACGTCTCAAAGACACCTTGTGTCCAATGTTCAAACAGCGGGGTTCCCGGGATGACTGCCAGAGTTCGCAACCGGACAAAATCCGGTTCCACGGCGGAGATTATCCGGGCGGTCTCCCGGGCATGATCGTGGCTGTGTTTCCGGCCGCCCAGGCCGGGCATGATGTACAGGGAAAGTTCCAGACCGGCCTCCCGGACAGCCTTTCCTCCTGAAATCTGTACATCCGGCGGGGTACCTTTTTCTGTGAGGGTCAATACTTCACCGCTTCCGGATTCCAGACCGGTATGGACCCGGCTGAGACCGGCGTTTTTCAGAAGAATCAGGCGATCTTTTCCCAGGCGGTGCGTGGTGGTGGCCCGGGAGTAGGCGGTGATCCGGCCAACAGGTCCCAGCGTTTCAGTGACAGTGGTCAGGACCTGTATCAGGTCGGGTGTTTTCATCACCAGAGGATCGGCATCCTGAAGAAAGACGTTTCTGTCCTCTGAGTTAAGCCATGCAGCAACCGACCGGCACGCATCGGAAAGATCACCGCGACGGAACAGTTCCAGGACCAGGCTGCCGGGGACGGCGCCGTCCAACCCGCACTCACGGGAAAACACCTCAATACCGTTTTTCATGGTCCGGATCGTCTCGATATCATTGAGAAGTTCCTCCCGGGACCGGGCTGAAAAGCGGGTGTTTTTGTAGACGGGGCAGAAGGTGCACCGGTTCCAGGGACAGTTTCGTGTTACCCGAAGAAGCAGGCTTCGGGATTCACTGGGAGGCCGGATGGGGCCGCGTTCAAACTCGAGACGGGTCCAGTCATTCATGGGATTACTATAGATGAAAACGGTGAACCGCGAAACTGTGGTTGCAAAACCGGTATTTTATGCCGCTGACATGGTTCCCGGGTTTTCGGCCGAAAACCCTTACCGAGTTGGATCGATTGATTTGTGTGGATCTACTATCTTCGCTGACACATTGCGCCGTTGATTGCTGGCACAATGATTAATTGACCACTGGCTACTGACGTACTGATCACCTCCCGTACGATTTGTTTTTAGTAACGATTTGACTTCATGGCAAAACCGGTTATATTCGAGGGAGAGCTTTAAAAGGAGTATTTAGACTCCGAATTCACCTAATTTTTGAGGAGGCGACATTTTATGAGAAGCAAAGTATTTTTAACCATGGCTATTTTGGCCCTTTTCTGTTTGCCGGTCACGCAGGCACAACTGTGTCCCGACAACACGCTTGTAAATCCCGGATTTGAAGACTGGAATGATTTCGGTCCTACGGGTCCCCCGGATAGTTGGACCTTGCGTGATACCGGTTTCACAGCAACACAGGAAGGCACAACTGTTGATGCCGGCCTGTACTCGGTAAACCTAACCTTAACAAGCCAGACAACTCAGTATTTTGAACAGATAGTTCCCATTGTGGCAGGTGAAATTTATACTTGCAATTTCAGGTATTATGACAATGATCCTGCCGGTCAGTACCGGATGTGGTTCGCCTGGATGGACAGTTGCGGTGATTATCTGTCCAGTGGTTCCGGTCCAAGCTATTATACGTCAGATGCAGCAATGTGGCAGGACCATTCCTTCACCACAGCGGCCGCACCGATCGGCGCATACTATCTTCGGGTGGAAATCAGAATGTATGATATTTCTGCTGCCTGGGACGGCGACTGTACAGTTTACATCGACAGTTTTGAAGTCTGTGGTGTTTCCGGTACTGTGTTGCCCACTTGTTCACCAGTACCGCCAACCGAGACACCGAGTGGTCCCACCAATACCCCGCTGCCCACAAGCACGCCCGGCACGATTTCTCCCATTAAAATTAATGAAATTTTTTATGATACCCCGGGAACAGATACCAGTACCTTCGTGGAACTGTATTATGCCGGCGGAATCAGCCTGGATGGCTATTCCCTGGTGGGCGTCAACGGTAATGGTGGTTTAGATTATGCAACCATCGACCTGACCGGATATTCAATTCCGGCAGATGGATTTTTCGTTGTTGCCGAGGACACCGGAGTCGCTAATTATGATCTGATTGACATCCTGGTTGATTTCCAGAACGGTCCCGACAGTGTTCAACTCAGAATGGGCGCCACAGTAGTGGATGCCATTGGCTACGGTGATTTCAGTTCTGCGGTTTTCGCTGGAGAGGGAGATCCCGCAATTGATTTTCAGGGTTCTGAGTTTATTGCCCATTCCCGAATTCCAGACGGTGTCGATACCGATGACAACCTGACGGATTTTGTCTGTGGAACATTAACCTCCGGCGTTGCCAATGTCATCTGCGCCGAGACACCCACACCGGCTGCGACAGATACACCGGCAGGCCCCACCAATACACCGGCGCCTGTACCGTCCGTGTCCATCTATGATATTCAGTACAACATCACCCCCCCATTTGAATCACCCTATGAAACGCAGATTGTGAAAACCCGGGGTGTTGTCACGGCATTTTCCGCCACCAGTTCTTACATGTTCATGCAGAGCAACACCTCCCCTTGGAACGGCATCCTCGTATACCTTCCCATGGGCTTCACGGATATCCTCAACAGGGGTGACCTGGTGGAAGTGCAGGGAGAAATCAAGGAATACTATGGTCTGACCGAGTTCAGTCCCACAGACACTGTCACCGTAATCAGCCCCGGCGCTGCATTCCTGGCCCAGGTTGTTCCATGTGGTGACCTCGAAGTGGTCATTGCCACACCCAACCCGGTTGCGGAAAGTTGGGAAGGCATGTTTGTCCGAGTGGAAAACGTTGCAATCGTAGGAACACCCGATTTCGGTGAATGGCGGGTACAGGATGTGTCCGGTATTGCCGTGGTGGATGATCTTTATCCCACCACATACGTACCCCTTCCGGCAACACTTCTGGATTTCGTCCAGGGTCCGTTGAATTTCTCATACGATGAATACAAGATCGCGCCCAGAGACGATAACGATATTCAGGAAACAGGCGGACAGCCGACATTCACGCCGTCCCCCATTCCCTCGGAAACACCATTCCCCACAGCGGCGCCGTCCATTTCCATCTACGACATCCAGTACAACACCACACCGCCCTTCGAATCACCTTACATGGATTCATACGTAATCACTCAGGGTTATGTCACAGCATTCTCCGCTGGCAGTTCCTACATGTTCATTCAGGAAAACACTTCACCCTGGAACGGAATTCTTGTTTATCTGCCCTTCGGATTCACTGATACGTTCAACCGGGGTGATCTGGTGGAAGTTGAAGGTTTGGTCACGGAATATTACGGCCTTACAGAAATCAGCCCCACCAGCCGTGCAGTCCTGATCAGCAGCGGTTCAGCTTTTGCAGCTCAGGTTGTCACATGCGGTGATCTTGAAGTGGTCATTTCCACGCCAAATCCGGTTGCGGAAGGCTGGGAAGGCATGCTTGTCCGGGTCGAAAACGTTGATATCGTGGGAACACCCGATTTCGGTGAATGGCGAGTACAGGATATGTCCGGTATTGCCGTTGTGGATAATCTCTATTCCCATAGCTATACACCGGTTCCGGCCACCCTTCTGGATTACGTTCAGGGTCCCCTGAATTTCTCATACGATGAATACAAGATCGCACCCAGAGACGATGCTGATATTCTGGAATCCGGAGCGCCGACTCCAACACCGGTAGCAACAAACACACCCGGTGGTCCGACACCGACGCCCGCATCAATTCCCACATCCGGTCCGCTGGGTCTGGGTCTTCTGGTTCTGGCCATCACAGGAATTCTGGGATTCACTTCTCTGCGGAAAAAATAATCGAATCGACTGTTTCTGCCTGATTCCAGGCAGATCAATTTACTGACACACCCGGTCCGGAAACGGACCGGGTTTTTTATTCCTCCGGTATCCAACGCGTGAATATCCTGTTACATTGATTCTTCCTCTGACAAATTTGACATGCCCGGAAACATATGCTCAGATGCGCGGTTGGTGTTTGTTTGCATCTGGTTTGCAAACTATGGAGGGGATTTTAAATTATGAAGCACACGGTTATTTTTTCTTTTTTTATTGGTTTTATCTGTTTGGCCATACCGGTATACGGCGCTGTCAATGAGATATTTGATGGTCTGACACAAACCTCCTACGGAAATTACGATTATAACGGTTTCCACATTGAAACCGGGCTTTGCACATCCGAAAATGCCCGAACCGGGAATGCCGTCCGATTACGGGATGCCACAGGTTCCTACCTTGAGTATCAGGGAATTGATGGGTTCGGAAAAGACGGTGGTGTTGGCGAAATTTCCTTCTGGTATCGCAATTGGGATGGATCTCCGGCTGCTGAATTTACCATCGAAATCAATATCGATGGCGCCGGTTATACATCCATTGGAACCGCCATTAACACCACCAGCACCGCGTATGTCCTGTGGTCACACACTCTCAACAGTTCCAGTGACAATATTCTGGTGCGGGTGAGTTGGGTTGTCGGTGAACGGCTGCATATCGATGATTTTTTTATTGATGATTACAGTGCCGGTCCCACCAACACCCCGGGAGGTCCCACAGAGACGCCTATACCCACAGATACACCGACGAGTATACCCACGGATACACCGACGGTTGCCCCAACGGATACGCCTCTGCCTTCCACGGATACGCCGACGGTAGGACCAACCGCAACACCTTCAGATATGTTTATCAGTGAAGTGGCGGATCCCGGTGATAATTATAATGCCCGATTTGTGGAATTCTACAATCCCGGTACAACCGCTGTTTTACTCTCAGATTCAAGCTACTATCTCAGCCGTCAAGCGAATGGTGGCAGTTGGGGAAACGTTGCACTGACAGGAACGATTCCGGCGGGAGGTACATATATTGTCGCGTATAATCAAGCTGGGTTCACCGGCGCATTTGGATTTGAGGCCGATCAATACAGCGGGATTGTTACCGGTAATGGCGATGACGGGTATTTCCTTTATATTTACGGTGATCAAGCCACTGGCGTCTTGATGGATGCATACGGTGTTCTTGATGTGGACGGAACCGGTCAGCCTTGGGAATATTTAGATTCACACGCAGTACGGGTACCGTCAGTGTGTGCTCCCAATGCAACCTGGACTGCTGCTGAATGGATAATACCTGCATCAGCTGATACCACGGATTGCACACCCGGCGTTCATTCCGATTGTACCACTCCTCTCCCGACGGATACACCGGCACCCCCCACGGACACACCAGCACCGACAGACACACCAGCACCTACTGATACACCGGTCCCGACAAATACACCGACAACCCCTCCAACAAATACACCATACCCCGGGATCTGCGCAGACAATCAGGTCAGTAATCCCGGGTTTGAAAGCTGGACCGGCGGTGTGGCTGACAACTGGATCCTGGATGGTGGCGCCATGACGGTCACTGAGGAAACAACCATTGTATTTGATGGTTCCTCTGCCATGAACGTGGAAGCAACATCCATATTGACCCAGGAAATCCGACAGGAATTCCCGGTTACAGCAAATGAAACCTACGATTTACATCTCAGGTACTATGACAATGATTCCAGTATTCAGATCAGACTCTGGTGTTATTTCCTCAACGGAGGATCCACTACGGGTTCAGATGTATCCACCAATTACAGCACGGATTCTGCGGGCTGGCAGAACTGGGATCTCACGGGACTGGTCGCGCCGGCGGATGCCGATGGTTTCCGTTTTGAGATCCGGGCGTATGACACCGATACACTTCCGGCGACATTTTATCTGGATAATGCCGAATTTTGCGGACTGGCAGGTACAACCTGGACAGCCACACCGTTGCCTTCAGATACACCCACAGCAGCTCCTACAGATACGCCGACACCCGAACCCCCCACCAGCACACCAACAGTGACACCCACACCGGAACCGACTCTGAGTATTGTCATCAATGAATTTTTACCCAATCCCGACGGTCTGGACGATGATCTCGAATGGATCGAAATTTATAATACATCAGGAAGTTCTGTTGATGTCGATGGGGTGATTATTCGAGGATCCACTGCTCTGGATCACTCATATGAAGACCGGGCAACACTGCCGTCCCTGACGATCCCCGCCAACGGCTATCTTCTGGTGGCGGAATCCAGTGTAAACATAACGGCAGTCCCCACCACCACAATTATCTATCAACCATCCTCACCGGGTCTGGACCTGGACTGCCAGAACGGCGGAAGCCATACCGAAGCCATCCGGCTGACAATGCCGGGTTATACGGTGATCGACACAGCCGTATATTCGGATCCCAATATCGACCCGACACCGGTTTCCGGGGATTCCCCGGAAGATCCTCTGGGTGATTACCGGGCTCCGGGACTTAACCCCGATGAAACTCTTGCCCGGTGTCCTAACGGCACGGATACCAATTACTGCGATACCGATTTTGTTATCAGATTCGATTCCTACCGGACCATGGGAGATACCAACAATTGTGATATCCCCACCGAGACACCGGTGCCGACGGACACACCGGTGCCTCCAACGGATACTCCGGTACCTCCGACTGATACACCCATACCGCCGACAGACACACCGGTACCTCCCACGGACACACCCGTTCCTCCCACAAACACACCGGTACCTCCCACGGATACACCGGTACCTCCCACGGACACACCCGTTCCTCCCACAAACACACCCGTTCCTCCCACAAACACACCGTTTCCGTGTATTCATCACGGGGATGTCAACAGCAGCGGAACCGTCACCGCCGGTGACGCTCAGATGGCTTTTGAGGTAGCTCTGGAGATAATCTTCGTGAGTCCCGAGCAGGAATGTGCGGCGGATTGCAACAATGATACGTTTGTTACTTCCGGAGATGCCCAGGTGATTTTCAATGCCGCTCTGGAGTTGGGTTCCTGTGCGGATCCGATACCGGGGAAAACCGATGATACGCGACCGCCGGGACAGTCACGAGCGGATACACTCTGGGCTGAAGATGTTTCCGGATGTATCGGAGACACAATTACCATTGAAATAATGATCGATAACGGCGATACCGCAGTGGATGCGTTCCAGGTTGACCTGGCGTATGATACATCGGTTCTGGATTTTGTAGCCGGATCCTGTGCTGAGGGAACACTGGTTCCGGCAACGGGCTGGCTTTTGTTCAACTGTAATGAAACCACTGTCGGCAATGTACGGGTGGCGGGATTTGCCATCGGTTCAACCATCCCCACCGGCAGTAACGGGACGATTGCAACCCTGCAGTTCGATGTTATCTGCGCAACGTGCAACGACAATGACACCAGTACACTGGATGTGAACGGCCAGGATGACGATCTTCTGGGATTTACCGTTGTGGACGGTACATTTACATACATCTGCCCGACACCAACACCAACGCTTACGCCGACCAGCACGCCCACCAATACTCCGACATTCACTCCGACAGCCACGGCAACACCGACGAATACACCCACGTTTACCCCGACCAATACACCCACAAGTACGCCGACGTATACACCGACTTTCACGCCGACGAATACCCCGACAGCCACTCAGACACCAACAAACACACCTACTTTGAC
>SWBY01001728.1_pt1 | contig 11144 bp, 10 predicted proteins | sample 4693071 | NCBI WGS metagenome assembly SWBY01 (sample SAMN10267273, study PRJNA491770) | bioreactor metagenome | isolation source: DHS bioreactor inoculated with marine methane seep sediment | place: Japan: Omine Ridge, Nankai Trough | collected 2006-05-06 | reverse complement strand
ACGAATTGGACAAGGTGACCATTCGTTGATCGACGAGTTGGTAGAGGCCTGTGATGCGTCCTCTCACTTCGAAGAGTTGAGTTGCGTACGTGCCGGGCTTTGGCCCTTGCTTCTGATGGCATGTAGGCACTACCGGCTTCCGGTTCCGCCGAACATGTGGGCCTATTCCCTCAAAGGCGAGGGGCAGGACGAACCCAAACCCGACAAGGTCGAGCCGACCGAAAAGTGAGGGGAGATTCATCTACGAGAGTAGATGAAGTCACAGGCGAAGATACCCCGAATTCGCTCAGCTATGTTCAGGTATTTTCTCCGGCTGATGTACATACACGATGCACATAGAGGTTGGGGGTCAGTATGGGGGTCCAGTATCCCCATTTTGACCCTGCCAGCCTTCCCCATAACACCACCAGATCGGCATGAAGCGACGAACCCCGGAAAGGTAAAACCTTTCCGGTCCGCCCATGCCGATCTGGTGGTGATGCTGTCAGGGTGTCTGATGCACAGGATATCGCAAACCACAGTTTCAATGCTAGACGGCAGGAGATGCGCATACTGCATCTCCGACCCCCTAGTCAGCTGTCCCCGTCACAATTAGAATTCGGTGATGGACAAAGACGACCTACTCAGCCGCCATCTAGAACTCTGTCAACGCGTCTTCGAAGACATGATGCGTGACGGTTCTTGGCCGTGGCGAGATTCGCAAATTTCTGAGGATCTGGTAGAGTCCGAGGATAACCACGACGATGTATGAAACCGTGTTTTGGGTACATCCGAGTGTCATCCCAGAAGCAAGGCGAAGGGGTCTCACTCGAAGCACAAAAAGACGCCATCACGGAATTTGCGAGTCGTGAGAACCTAGCGATCACCAGATGGTTTGAGGAAAAGGAAACCGCCGCCAAAACGGGGCGGCGGGTGTTCAACGACATGATCCGGGAGCTCAAGCGCGGACGCGCTGCCGGGCTCATCATTCATCGCATTGATAGGAGTGCCAGGAACTTCCTCGATTGGGGAAGGATTGGTGAGCTATCGGACAAGGGCATCGACGTGTACTTCGCCACCGAGAGCCTGGACTTCCGTTCCCGAGGTGGGCGCCTTGTCGCTGACATTCAGATGGCCGTAGCGGCCGACTACTGCCGCAACCTGTCGATTGAAGCCCGCAAGGGCATCAACGGGCGGCTTAAACAGGGCTTCTACCCCTTCTATGCGCCCTTGGGGTACCTGAACCAGGGCGGCGGCAAGTTGAAGGCACTGGATCCGCTCAGAGCCTCGCTGATCCGGCAGCTCTTCAATCTCTACCTCACCGGTGATCACTCGATCCGGTCGCTCCACGCCGAGATGGTGAAACGCGGTCTGACCACCCGTGGCGGGAAGCCGATCTCACGGCGAACTATCGAAAACATCCTTCAGAACCGCTTCTACTGCGGCCTCACGCAGAATGGGCGCACCGGCGAGATGTTCAAAGGAAAGCACGAGCCATTGATCTCAGTCGCCGAATTCGAGCGGATCGTGGCGATCAAGGAGGGCCGGTACACCAAGAAGAAGACGAAGCACGATCACTTGCTGCGCAAGCTGTTTCGCTGTGCTGAGTGCGGCGCCTTGCTGACACCTGAGAGGCAGAAGGGACATGTCTACTACCGTTGCCACACGAGCGGCTGCGTCACGCAGACGGCCCGTGAGGAGCTGCTGGACGCTGCTGTTTTTCGCAGCCTGGCACAGCTTCAGTTCACCGAAGAGGACATCGAGACGATGCGCTCCAGGTATGAGACCTGGGACATGCCAGCCCGCCTTGAGGAGGAACGCCAGAATCTTGAGCTGCGCCTCTCTGATGCCAAAGACCGCCTCGATCGTCTGACTGACTTCTTGCTCGACGGGACGCTAGACCGCGAAGCCTACGCAAAGAGGCGGGAGACGCTGCAGATCGAGATTGCCAGCCTGCAAGAAGACCTCCGCAACATTGCAGAAAGGAACGTGACTGCGGAGGACATCGAGAAGTTTTTCGAACTCATGAAAAGCCTTGCAGCGCTTTATGTATTAGCAAAACCCCCGGTGAAACGGGGAATCGTTGAAAACTGCTTTTCGAACCGGACCTGGACCGGCTCTCGCGTTGAACTTGAGCCGTCTGATCGGCTCGTGCGGGCCAAGACTGACATGCTTGCCCCATCTGGCGGGGGTACCCGAGACACTTTTCGAACTATTGTCGCGCTGTTCGATCAAACAAGAAAAAATCATACGCCTCCCGAGGTCGTATCCTACCGCATCACTCCCTAGGTGACACAGAATCAGTTTTCTGGTATCGACCCAAAAAGCAATATCCAATAGCAGGGCTACAAAATGTCAGGATCCTTCTTCACTCAACAACTTGAGATTCTATTGAAAGAATGGGACTTTGTTGACCGGAATATCGCGCGATTTGATACTATCGCCTTCGCAGTGCGAGGTTGGGCGATTGCACTCACCACAGCGGTAATAGGATATTCTTTTTCGAAAGAGAAACCAGACTTCTTGCTCCTAGCAATCGCACCCATTCTTCTTCTCTGGGCGTTAGACGCACTATTCAAATCATTTCAACGAAATTTTGTCTTTCGCTCCATTGAAATTGAGAATTATCTTTCCTCGGAGCAGTTTCAGATCGATTTCGGTGAGGACACTCAAATCAATTCATTGGTAGTGCCCAACACAGCTGGCAAGTTCGGGCAGGGTACCGTTCGGGAAAGAACAAGAAAAATTCTCGACGAGATGTTTGTCCGAAATACTGTCTTCTCTTACTCCTCTCAGTTGATCTTACTGATACTCTCTTGGGTGTATCTTTGCTCCAAAATTTCCATCTAGAACTTGTTTTTCCGTTCTCATATTCCGTCAATCACTTCTCTAACCGATTTCCTAACTCGGGATCTCGCTTCATCGTATCCGATTTCGAAAAGGAGCATGAGATCATCCTGCGTCAAAGGTTCAGATTTCGCGCGAAGAAATGACCTTGAATTCACCTTATCTTTTAGCGCTGAGAACGATTCGTCCACCTGAGATAGCTTCCTCAACAGATCGAGGAGGAATTCGAACCCGCTCTCGAGATCTGTTCTCAGATCCCTTTTGTTTGAATCAATGAAATTTATGAGCGCAAACATACGCATAAGTTCTTTTGGAACTTCGCCAGGTCCGTCAAACTTATCCAAGACTTGATCGGCTTTTTTGTCAATCTGCAAATACCTATTGCGCATGCTTTGGCAGGTACGAATAGAGGAGAAGGCCTCAATTGACTCGAGGTGGAAGTCAAAATCGATGTAGTCGGACAGACCGACATCCACCTCCGCTCCTTCAAGGGCATCATAAAAAATATTCAGTGTAAATATCTTTGGGTCGAACCCTTTGTGTATACAGTGATAGACTTCATAGTCCGTCACTGGAAGGAAGCTGAACGTACGGTCATTGCGGCCCAGCAGTTCTCCGACCTGATACTCCAACTCTGCGACATGTTCTTTTGCTTTGCTAAGTGCGTTGAATCTTTTTACCGAGTTATCCATCTGCGGGTTGAAAACCAGCAACAGATCAATGTCACTTCCCATCGCTCCGGCAGGGATGAAGTGTCTTCCGTCCCTGTTGATTAGGCTGCCAAAGATGAAGACCTCTGGGAATTCTTGTTTGAAGGAGTGTTTTTCCCAAAACTCTCGAATCAGCTCCCGGATTTCCTCACGCCCAACCAGTTCATCTGCGTGATCTCGATCAGTCATTATTTATGCCCGCACAAGAAGAAAATGTCATATTTTCGAGCAAGAGAGCAAAGTGGTGAGGCCCAAAGGTCCGGTTCCTCATCGAGTAGATAATATAGTCGTGATAAAAGTTCTTGTCGAACGTCAAATATCGCCTGGCATAGGCCAATAAACAGGACGATCCATCGCACTTGCCCTCAATGAAGTTCGAGCACTCTTGACGCACGTTGTCAGAAAATCCCTCAACGGTCCTCACGTGCCTTAATATTTCAATTCCAAATTGAAGGGCGACTATTTCATTGATACTTCTTGCATCCGCGAACGGCTTCGCAGCTTTCGTTAACGGTGTTGCACGAGAAATTGGCTTTAGCTTGCGAACCCAGAATGCCCAATATCCAGCGAACTTGGCTGCTGAAACTGACTCTCTCTGCTGTCTGTCGATCCTATAGATATCGCGAAGGAAGAATTCAGCCACCTCTTCAAGGAGGTCTTTGTCAACTTTTGCCTTGACCTGAAGCGATTTCAGAATCCCCTTGATGATCCGTTTTGAGGTTTTCCGCAGAAAAACAATTTGTGTTGGAGGAACCGAATTGGGCATGTTGACGCACTAAAAGAGAATGGCGAAGCTACTATTTTGCAGCTTCGCCTTTTTGTGTTTGAATCTCAAGCGTGCCAGCGACCGCGTTTTCATCCGTAATCCGGCTCATCGCCAAGAAGAACTGGGCGACTGTCAGTCCACCGTTCTTTGGTTCTGCGGCTCGTTGGCGGCGCTCGGAGATGCGGCGTATTTCCTCATCGGGAATCTTGTTGGCTTGCCGCAACGTCCGGTACATCATCACCATACTCCTTTTGTGCCTCCACCATAATCTTAACACAACATATTGACTTCTGCACAAGATAGTACCCACATAGGCGAATCGCAACTATGTGAGTCTTTTCTGCATCAGTCGTCACAAGCGTCGTAACTATGGAATATGCGGGCTATTGTCAAAAGATTCGGATACTGAGAGTACGCGAAACGCTTCTACCAAGCCCGCCCACTCCTGCATCAACTCAACCCTCTGCTCCCAGTAAGTTGCCCGGTTGTACGTCCGGCGGATCGCGTTCCGGTCCTGGTGCGCTAGGGCAGCCTCGATCACATCAGGATCAAAGCCTCGGTTGTTGAGGATGGTGCTAGCGGTTGCCCGGAAGCCATGAGCGGTGACTTCTTCTTTCGTGTACCCCATCCGCCGAATGGCCGAGTTGAAGGCATTCTCTGAGAGCCACTTTCGGTTGGAATTGAGTGACGGGAACAACAGCTCAACACCGTCTATAGTTGGCCAATTGCCTTCCACAAGCTCCAGAGCTTGAGCAGACAGCGGCACGATGTGCTCCCGACGCATTTTTGTGCGCTCAGCTGGAATGGTCCACGTCCGCTCCTTGAGATTGACCTCAGACTTCCGCGCACCACGCACCTCGCCTGGGCGGGTCATGGTGAGGATCTGGAACTTGATTGCGTCTTTGATCACACCAGCGCCGGTATATGCATCGAGATCACGTAGGAACTGCCCGAAGACCACTTCGTCAGTGATCGCCGCCCGGTTGGTCACTTTGACCGGCAGCAGCGCGCCCTTAATCGCGTATGTCGGATCGTTCTCGGCCCGCATGGTCACTACCGCCAGGCGAAAGATACCCGAGAGTGTGCCGCGCAGCTTCTTGGCGGTCTCGCGCCGTCCGCTGTGCTCGACCTTTTTCAGAAGATGTAGGATCTCGGCCGAGGTGATCTCGCCCACTGGTCGATGGTGGAGCTCTTCCGCGAGCGTATGCACGTGCCAGATCTTCTTGCGCATCGTCGCATCGGCCAGCTCTCGATCATACGCCATTTGGAGATACTCCTCGGCGACGAGGAGGAAGGTGTTTCGAGCCTGCGTCTCAGCCTCGATCTGGTCGAGGCGTTTCTGTACCGCCGGGTCGGTGCCGGTCGCGAGTTGCTCGCGGATCTCGTCGCGCTTGTTGCGTGCCTCCCGCAGCGACACCACCGGGTACGATCCGTGCGCGATCGTGCGCTCTTTGCCATCAAGCTGATACTTCTGCCGCCAGAGCTTGGAGCCGTTTGGCTTCACCAGGACGAACAGCCCAAGCGAGTCATAGATCTTGTACGGCTTCTCTTTCGCCTTTGCTTTCTTGATCTTGAGGTCCGTGAGCGCCACTGGGGTATCGTCTCCGCATTTGCCGTTCGGTACCCCGGTTTGGTACCCCAAAATGGTGGGGTATTGGGTGGGGTCCCATGTTCAGCTATGGCTAGAAGACGTACCCGAAAACGGACAAAAAGTCTATGTTTTCGAGCATTTATGAGTAGCTATGTTCGGGAGAAATGGTGCCCAGGAGAGGACTCGAACCTCCACGGCCGTTAAGCCACTGGTACCTGAAACCAGCGCGTCTACCAATTCCGCCACCTGGGCACAGGTGCGTGAGCCGGCGATGTAAGGCCCCGCGCCGGGCGTGTCAACGGGATTCGCACCTATTGCCGCCGCGGCGTTTGCGCCTTGTCGCGTGCCGGCGGCGGGGCTATTCAGGTGCCCAGCAGAACCAAGGAGACCGGCATGTCGAAACTGGTGACCATCTACGGCGGATCGGGCTTTGTCGGGCGCTATATCGCGCACCGGATGGCGCGGGCGGGCTGGCGTGTGCGGGTGGCGGTGCGCCGCCCCAACGAGGCGCTGTTCGTGCGCACCTATGGCACGGTCGGCCAGGTCGAGCCGGTGCTGTGCAACATCCGCGACGATGCGTCGGTCGCACACGCGATGCAGGGGGCCGATGCCGTGGTCAATTGCGTCGGCTCCTTCGACAAGGGCGGCAAGAACAATTTCGACGCGGTCCAGCATCAAGGCGCCGAGCGTGTTGCGCGCCTCGCCGCCGCAGAGGGCGTGGCCCATCTCGTGCATCTCTCCGCCATCGGCGCCGATGTGAACGGCGATACGCTCTATGCCAAGTCAAAAGGGCTGGGCGAAGCGGGCGTGCTTCAGCACTTCCCCGATGCCGTCATCCTGCGCCCCTCGGTCATCTTCGGCCCGGAGGACAGCTTCTTCAACCGGTTCGCCGGGATGACCCGGATCAGCCCGGTGCTCACCGTCGTCGGCGCCAATACGAATTTCCAGCCTGTCTTCGTCGACGACGTCGCGACCGCGGCCGCAATGGGCGCGACCGGCACGGCCAGGCCCGGCATCTACGAGCTTGGCGGTCCGCAGGTGAAAACCTTCCGGGCGCTGATGACAGACATGCTGAATGTGATCGAGCGCCGTCGCCCGATCCTCAACCTGCCGTTCGCCATCGCCAGGTTCATGGCTTGGTGGTTTGACCTCTGGCAATCCGTTTCGGGCGGGCTGATCAAGGCCCCGCTCACCGTCGACCAGGTCAAGAGCCTTGCCCATGACAACGTGGTCGGCGACGACGCCACCGGGTTCGAGGCGCTGGGCATCGAGCCGCACACGATGGAAACGATCCTGCCAACCTACCTGTGGCGCTTCCGCACCTCCGGCCAGTATGCCGCGATCAAAGCTTCGGCGAAGAACCTGAAAGTCTGAGACGGAGAGCCCGGGCGTGTTTCTCGGGGTGTGTGACAGCGGGAGAGATGCGTGCTCTATCTGAATGACGTTCTGCTCGGTGTGATCGAAGGCATTACCGAGTTTCTGCCGATTTCCAGCACCGGGCACCTGCTGCTCGCCGAGCAATGGCTGGGGGCGCGCTCCGATACCTACAACATCGTCATCCAGGCCGGGGCGATCCTGGCGGTAACGCTGATCTACTGGCACCGGATCGTCGAGCTGTTCTCCGGTTGGCGCGAACCGGAAAACCGCGACTACCTGTTGAAACTGACGGTTGCCTTCCTGATCACCGGCGCGCTCGGGCTTCTGGTGAAAACACAAGGCTTCAAGCTGCCCACAACGATCCAGCCGGTCGCCTGGGCGCTGGTGATCGGCGGGGTCTGGATGATCGTCGCGGAATGGCTGGCGGAAAAGCAGGAAGACCGCAGCGCGATCCTGTGGCGTGTGGCGATCGCGGTGGGGATCGCGCAGATCGTGGCGGGGATCTTCCCCGGCACTTCGCGCTCGGGGGCGACGATCTTCGCGGCGATGCTGCTGGGCACGTCGAACCGGGCGGCGGCGACCGAATTCGCGTTTCTGGTCGGCATCCCGACGATGTACGCGGCCAGCGGCTACGAGATCCTGAGGCAGGTGCAGAGTGGCACCGCGGTCGAGGACTGGACGGCGCTGGGCATCGCTTTTGCCGTGTCGACGGTGACAGCCTTCGTCGCGGTCAAATGGCTGCTCGGCTACATCCGATCGCATCGCTACACCGTCTTCGCGGTCTACCGCATCCTGTTCGGCGGGCTTTTGCTGGGCCTTTCCGCCGTCGGCATGCTGGGCTGAACCGCGCCGGGGGAGGTGAGTCGGTCTTTCGGGTGCGGCCATAGCCCTTGTTTTTCCGGCATTCTTTACCTGACAGGTCAATGTTGCTGCCATTCTTTTTGGATTTTTCCTCCGCCGAGAGCCATTCCAAGCAAGAAAACCATATTTTAGGTCAATCATTTTGACTTTTATTTCCCGCAGACTTTGCTAAAGACAGCTTCGAAGAAGACGGAGGCAAAGATGGCAAAGCAGCCGATGCTGAAATTCGTGGACGTGGCCCGTGACATGCCGGTCAAGCGCACGGCGGATGAGCGCAACAAGGATTTCGACGAGATCTACGCGGAATATGCCGACGCGAAAGCAGCCGAGCAGGCCTCGCGCTGCTCGCAATGCGGCGTGCCCTATTGCCAGTCGCATTGCCCGTTGCACAACAACATCCCCGACTGGCTGCTGATGACCGCCACGGGCCGGCTCGAAGAAGCCTACCAGATCAGCCAGGCCACCAACACCTTTCCCGAAATCTGCGGCCGGATCTGCCCGCAGGACCGCCTGTGCGAAGGCAATTGCGTGATCGAGCAATCGGGCCACGGCACCGTCACCATCGGCTCGGTCGAGAAATACATCACCGATACCGCCTGGGAGCGGGGTTGGGTGAAAGAGATCGTGCCGTTTGCCGAACGCGGCGAAAGCGTGGGCATCATCGGCGCGGGACCAGCCGGGCTGGCCGCCGCCGACGTGCTGCGCCGGGCCGGCGTTCAGGTCGCTGTCTATGATCGCAACGACCGCGCCGGCGGGTTGCTCACCTATGGCATCCCCGGCTTCAAGCTCGAAAAAGACGTGGTGATGCGCCGGGTCGAACAGCTCGAGCGCGCCGGCGTGAAATTCGTGCTGAACTGCAACATTGGCGAAGACCTCAGTTTCCAGGCCCTGCGCGGCCAGCACGACGCCGTGCTGATCGCCACCGGCGTGTACAAGACCCGCGATCTCAAGGGCCCCGGCGCGGGCGCGACCGGCATCGTCGCCGCGCTCGACTATCTCACCGCGTCCAACAAGGTGAGCTTTGGCGACGAGGTTGCCGAGTATGACAACGGCACGCTCAACGCCGCCGGCAAGAAGGTGGTGGTGATCGGCGGCGGCGATACCGCGATGGACTGCGTGCGCACCGCGATCCGCCAGGGTGCGACGAGCGTGAAATGCCTCTACCGCCGCGACCGGCACAACATGCCGGGCAGCCAGCGCGAGGTGGCCAATGCCGAGGAAGAAGGCGTGACCTTCGTCTGGCTCACCAACCCCAAGGCTTTCAGCGGCGAGCCGGTCTCCGGCGTGGTGGTCCAGCGCATGAAGCTGGGCGATCCCGATTCCAGCGGCCGCCAGAGCCCGGTGCCGGTCGAGGGGTCGGAGTATACCGAAGACGCCGACCTGGTGATCAAGGCGCTGGGCTTCGAGCCTGAAGACCTGCCCGCAGCCTGGAGCGAACCGGAGCTGCCGGTGAGCCGCTGGGGCACGGTGCAGGTCGAGTTCAATTCCGGCGCGACCCGGCTTGCCGATGTCTATGCCGCCGGCGACATCGTGCGCGGCGCCTCGCTCGTCGTCTGGGCGATCAAGGACGGGCGCGACTCGGCCACCGCCATCCTCAAGAGCTTCGACGCCGCGCGCGAAATCGCGGCTGAGTAACGGGGCGATCGCCCCACCACACAGAAACGGACCACGGTATGACCGCGACCGGCATCATCCAGCGCCCCGGCCAAGGGGCAGGGCGGGCGTCATGAGCGCCGCCGATGCCCTGCGCGCGGCCGACCCCGCCGGGCCGACGCGCCTGCCGATCGAGCCGCATCTTGCGCATGACGACCTTGTGGTCTGGCGCCATCGCGGCACGTCGCGCCGACTGGTGCTGTCGCTGTCGGGGATCGGCTCGCAGGAAGAGCCCGTGCCGCCCTACGAGTTTGCCCGCATCGCCACCGGCGACGGCGAGCACAACGCGCTGTTCATCATCGACCCCAATCGCACCTGGCTGAACGGCGCGGGGCTGATCGAGCGGATCGTCGCCGTGGTCGAGGCCTATGTGGCCGAGGTGAATGCCGACGAGATCGTCACGCTCGGCCATTCGATGGGCGGCTTTGCCGCGATCGTGCTGTCGGACTACCTGCCGGTGAAAACCGTCGTGGCGCTTTCGCCGCAATACTCGGTGCACCCCGATATCGTCGGCGACGACCCGCGCTGGAAATATTTCCGCCGCCGGATCGAGGCGCACCGGATCGGCGGCGTCGCCGAGCACATGGGGCCGGCCACCAGCTACCACGTGTTTCACGGTGGGCGCAAAGTCGAGCGGCCGCAACGCGACCGCTTCCCGGTGGCCGAAAACCTGTTTCACACGGTCCTGCCGGAGATCGCCCACCAGGTGCCGCAGAAGCTCAGCCCGCTGGCAGTGCAGGAGCAGGTGGTGCGCGCCGCGATGAACGACCGCGCGCGCAAGGTGCGGCTCCTGCTGGAACCGCTCGGCGCGCATCGCCGCGGCTACGAGCGCTACCCGGCGCTGTCCCCCTCGGCGGAGCTGGTGCAATGAGCCGCCGCCTTGCCCATATCCTCGCGCTCATCCTCGCCACTCCGGCGGGCGCGGGCGATTTTGCCCTGCCCGAGGGCTGCGAGGCGTTCCTCACGATCCAGAGCAAGGGCTGCAATGTCTCGGTGCTGTGGCGCTGCGATGTCTCGCCCGCAGGCGATTTCACCGAAGCCAGCTTCGGCCCCGACGGGCTGGAAACTCTGGTGAGCTACGCCGCCAGCTACCAGTGGCTCGACACGATCTACACCTGGGACAGCTCGCGCGAGGAATACCTGCCCCCCGCCGCCGACCCGATCGACATGGCCACGCTGATCGACACCGGGATCGACACCTACGATTTCGCCATGCGCCGCTTTCAGCCGGACCTGAGCTACGACATCCGCGTGACCGGCGCCGACGAACTGACCGGCCAGACCACCGAAATCGACGGCTATACGCTCGAGCTGGTCCACACCCGGCTGGAGATCGTCGCCGAGGATGGCACGGTGGAAT
>SWBY01005576.1_pt2 | contig 11171 bp, 11 predicted proteins | sample 4693071 | NCBI WGS metagenome assembly SWBY01 (sample SAMN10267273, study PRJNA491770) | bioreactor metagenome | isolation source: DHS bioreactor inoculated with marine methane seep sediment | place: Japan: Omine Ridge, Nankai Trough | collected 2006-05-06 | reverse complement strand
GCCTGGGCAAAATCAGCTCCTATTTCGACTCAAGTTTCAAAATATCCCAATTTACTGTAGACAGCTTCTGAAGAAGAGATCGAACTCGTTTGTTTCGATCAGTCATAACCTTCACCACCGGGACAAGTCCTTTACGCACACTCCGCGTAACCGTTTTTCCTTTTATCTTGGTTGTTAAATTATGATTCAGCATTTTTGGGGAACAGCCCACTGATCCGATAAGCAAATCAAGATTGTTGCAAATTTCTTCCTTGAGAAGCTTTTGTTGTTTTCTTAGTAGCTCAATAGTTTCCATGTCGTCACCTTGTGTATTTTACTTTTTAACAGAGTACCACTACTCTGCCAAAAAGTAAAATAAAAAGAGCAGATTAAACCTGCTCTTTTTAGAAAAGGGATGGAAAAGTTAATTATGGACTAAACTGTTACGTTACAAGAGTTACAAGCTGATTTAATTTAACTCTGACCCCTTTAGTCCGCTGACCCCTTTAGTCCTCCAGATAAGGTAACCAATAATTTATCATAACTTTCATTAAGATTACGCTGAGTATCAATTAACCCTTGCCTATATTTAATAAGTTCTTCTTCCATTTTTAATACCACCTTACCCTGTATATCTACTCACTTAAATTCTCAGTGAGAAGTTCAAGAACAGAATGAATTGCCGAAAGAGTTGTTTCAAGATGAATAATTGATTGAGAAGAATTTTCTTGAGAAAATTCTTCCATCGCTAAGTTAAAGTTATGAATTATGGTTGGCGCAAATAATTTGATATCATCAGGAATTGTATCCTGTATAGCTTCAGAAAATTCTGTTTGCTCTGAAAAAAAGTTTTCGGCTGTCAATCTAAAAGGACGTAGTTGATGTCGGTTGAGTTTTTCACTGGGAGAACCATTTGTCAACGGTTCAGCATTTCTATAGGAACGATAGGGAAGCGCAAACAATTGGTTATACCTTAAAGCTAGTCCAATCCAGGCATTTGACTGCTTTTCAGAAACCCCTTTTTTAAGTCGTATAATTTTTCTGCATTTAACTAAATCCATCCCAATCTCCCATGAAAAAATTGCATGGTACCTTCCAAAGCTTAAGATTGCATGTTCCATATCACTTGTCTGATAAACAAGCCAATGGTGAATTTTTATTTTAGATGCGAGTTTTGATATAAATTCATCCCTGTTAATTGTTAAGAGTTCAAAGCAAGATTCAACGTCACTAATATCAATCAAGATTGATTCTTCTGTTCTCTTGTTTTTTACAGCCTGAATAAGAGGATGATGATGCTCTCCTGATAAACCTCGTCTCGTAACTAAGATGCGAAAGTTATCTGCTATATTATGGGCTTGAAGATATAGCTGTGCACGAATTATTGATTTGTCAACCGATACGCCGTTGAGATAATTTTCATAAAAGTGTTTAGTGAATTCAATCGCAGCGTTATCTCCAGCTTCTCCTTTAACTGTGATGATTTTTGATGCCGATTTGATTAATTGATTAATTCCATCAGCAGAATAACAAGAAGCTAATATTAGTGTCTCTAGATTTGGACAATGCTCTTGGAGAATTTTTGATAATATCTTGACGTTAAGTTCTTCTCCCACATCCTCATCTAGAGTTTTTTCTAAATAAATCGAGTTATGGGAACCATGACCGGAAAAATGAACAACACGTAAATTTGGGGAAGAAATCGCTTCTATAAGTTCATTAATAGTAGCGGCCTGAAGAATTTTAATTTTTCCTTGTGCATCTTTTGAATCGATAATCTTCTTAAGCCAGCTATGTTCACGATCTAAGCGAAGTCTTTTTTGATCGTTTGGGCAGCTGAAGACCATTAAAACGGAATAACTCATTTAAAATCCAACTTTTTGAAAAGGTTAACGAATATGTTTCCTTATCGATAACATTAATTCGCCGAGGCTGGCACTCTTAACAATATAGTCATCAGCAGCCCAAGCTCCTAAATCTTGTTTATATTCTCTGAAGGCGGAAGATATTATGATAGGAAGTGTATCGTCGATTTCAAGATTTATTCTTCTCAATACTTCTATTCCATTCATTCCACCACCCAAATATATATCGACTACTACCAAGTCAGGATCAATCTCCTCTACTTTACCTAAAGCTTCTTCTCCAGTATAAGCCGAAAAGACAGTATACCCTTCATCCTCTAATTCTTCTTTGTAAAGCATCTGTATGCCTTCTTCATCATCAACTAATAAAATTTTCTTTGCATATTCCATGTATTAACTAACCTACAACATTTTTCCCTAAAAAGTACTGTCCCGGATATATGTATTCTGTTACCACTAACGGCTGAACTCAGTGGAAAAAAGATTGTGTAGTGAAAAGTATGAAACATAAAAATACTTGGAGCGGAAGGAGAAGTATCCATATCCGCGACCTCTTTTTTTCCACTGAAGTGATTTGTTGGGCTCAATCACCTATGCTTGCTTGGATTTTCTGAATATATTGATTGGGCTTCCATCCTTGTACAATGTTGTCTATCAAGAATGAGTCACTAGCGCCTAAAGCAATTCCTGTAGCGGTACCAATTCCTGTTGGAAATGCCGCATCAACCAAAAGACCGGCTCCCGTAAAAAAAGAAAAACGAAGAATTTTTGATGGCAATTTATCTATCCATGTTTTTGTTGTAATTGCTTCGTAATATTCTCTGATTAAGTTACTATCTTCGTCTAATGAGTTGGTCCACTTGTGGAATTTGTCAGACTCCTCAATTATAGGAAGAACACTATCAAATGAATGTTCCCCTGAATTTATACTCTCACGAATCATTTTACCATCATCGAAAACTACACTTTGAAACAAGCTGATTTCATTTTGCGACTTTCTCAGTTTGTTATATATTTCAGTGCATTTTAGTTCAATCAGACTTGAATTAATCTCATCTGTTGTAATATCAGACATTAAGTAAGATGAGATAAATAATTCCAAGTCAGCTTTTAGTATGTGATCAACAATATGAGCCTTGTTTCGCTTGCTTGTTGGTGCAATCTTCCCTGACTTGACACACAATTTATTGAATTTGTCTAAGTCAATGTTTGATATTATGTTGAAACCTTTAGAATGCCTTTCAGCATGAAAATAAAAGCTATCATTGATTGGATATTCTGGAGCATAATTCTTGATGACTGCAACTATTGCTTTTTGAAAGTATTCTTTGTTGTCAATATCTCTCCGTGCAATATCAGGTACTCTCTCTCCGAGTGGCACAGATGTATTTGCATCAAACAATCTAACTCTATCAAAAATTCTCCTTCCAACCCTTCTGCTTTTACCCTTCTTTTGTGAGCCTCTCTCTAATGACTTCATGAATAATGCTTCAACATCAGGTTCCTTTCCTTTGGCAGGAACTTTCGCAAAGGAACAAAAATCAAAGTACTCATTATGAGTACTTTCGTTAAATGTTCTAGTGCCATGAAACCAAGGAGTGAAAACCAAATCTATCTTTTCATGATTTATTAGATATTCAAGGTTATCTAGACCAATTTGTTTTGTTAGAATCGTTAAAAGTGATTCATTGGCGAACAAACCAACCTTTCTGTAAAAGAGCAAACATTCGGAAAACAGCCCGAGATCAAACTCATTTATTTTATAAGGGCTTTTGCTATATGAAATAGATTCAAACATCTCTTTTTATGCCCAACGCCTCGCATGAGGTGCGGGCCAATGAATTTACCGCGTCAGCGCCGCCGCGCTTCTTCCCGTCACTCTCAATGCGCTTGTTGTGCGATTTTGATTATTGTAATGCTATTTCTCTAAATCGATCTCTTAACAAATCCTCTTCTGGTCGTTCAATGCCCTCTTTAAGTTTTTCCAGTATAAATATTAAATCGTCATCGACCAAAGGAATTATAATACCACGGTCATCGGTATAGGTATCCGCACACCTTGACAGGAAAGTATTTAAACCATCTATTGTCCGGCATAAAAGCAACCCAAATTTCCCTTTATGAAGAGAAAACCGTCCAGACAACTGATCTAATTCTGGATTGGCTATGTCCCTAGAATAATTTTTACATTCAACAAAAATAAATTGTGAAGGAGTGTTGTAAGTTATGTGTAGTCGGTGAAAAAAACCAAAAGATGCAGCGTTGTCAAAAGTAATGTCAATCCTTTTCCTTCCATCATGGATTTCACGTTCGACTTGCGGGGATGTGAGGTTCGGGTAAAATATCAGTTCAAGGATACCTACGGTTAATCTGTGATATCGAGTAGCATTTTCACCGCCAGGCGGGGTATTTTCTAATTCACTTATAAGATGGTCAACAATTTCATTCAGGTCATCAACTGCTAAATCTTGATTTTTTAGTGAAGAAACTTCAATTGCTGTATCACTTCTGAACTTGGCAAATATCTCAGGGTGATCTTGAGTGAATTTAGCAAGAAATTCTTTAGTAATTGGTGCTTCATGCTCAATAATGCTTTTTTTGGTTACCCACCGTCTTTCACTCCCATCCTTTCGAATTCTTCGTTGGACAAGCACAGTGTTAAGACGAAGGTGTTCATTTTGCAGAAAATTTAACACAAAATGCTGAAGATATTTTTTTGCAGTATAATCTTTTACAAAAGAAACAATGGCCTTAGGGGTAAGTAGGATTTTCCTACCATCAACAACAAACATTTCAGTGTAATAATTTCTCCACTCCCTATTATGCCGGTCCCACACATAACCTGACGGCACATTTGCTTGGAGAGGCAGCCCCCACAACCTGCATTGATTTTGCGTATATTCAATAAGATGTTCTCTGATAATATTGGTGGCCATATCAGAAGTTTTATCTTTGTCGATCCCAGGAACAAATACTCTGCAATCTTCAATATCTTCAACAATCCCAGTTTGCACGGCAGTACTTTCCAGGAGACTATTAAATATTTTATCAGCATCTTCTGCACCAACGCCCCTGCCTTGAGGCATCCCCTTTGAAAGTCCCAAACAAGTTTCATTAGGCTCATTCAGATGTATAAAAAGCTCTCTTGCTTGTGCTGTTGAACCTGCGCGAATCAAGGTGATTAGGTGTTGGAAGAAATTACGAATTGTTCGACTGGCATTTATGGACCAATGGTCATTTCTTTGTGCAAGGAAGTATGGATCAATAAACAGAGGTATATCTGTTGAGAGGTTGATGTCTACAAAATCCAATTCGAATTGGGTTTTGTTAAGTTCAAATTCTTCACTTAATTTCACCTGAACCTCCCAAATAAATTATGTGGAGCATACTTAAATAAGCATGCACATAACCTGCTGTAATTAAACCATTTATTTTTTTCTGCTGGATTTCTTAACTATGTTTCCCTGGTTGTCCATCACACCGATAGTTGTACCTTCAGTCGCTTCTAGGGCTTTCTTAACAGCTTCTTGGTTTGCCCCAGCAATATAAGAAGGTTTTTTGTGCCCTTGTAATTGGCGGATACCACTTTTCACTGTTGAGTCTGTTTCTACTTCTATAGCGATATTGTTTGTTACAATATCAACACCATCAGCATCGTTGTATTGAGCGGTGAATTTTTTTGCTATCCTATTGGCTGCAGTTTTGTGAGAACGACCTTCTGTCATTTTACTTCCTCCTTATTTGATTGTTCTGGATGCACAACAGTGTTAATAAGTGGAAACTTTCCATCATATTGACTGTAATAGATACCGCCATTTTCCACTTATTCTTATATAGAAATAGCAAAAGTGGAAAAACTGTTCCACTTATTACCTTTCCTCTCATTTTTTCCATCTATTGTAATATTTAAACAACTAACATGGAAAACAAACTAAAATTTCAACCTAATCCAAAACTCAAGTTGATGGAGAAGGTTCGTGAAATGCTGTGTTGTCATCATTACGCTTAACCGTACCGAGTAAACCTACTGCCAGTGGATACTGCGTTTTATCCATTTCTTCGGCGGCAAGAGCCACCCTAAAGGTCTTGGTAGTAACGATATGGAACCTTTTCTTTCCGATCTTACGGGGAAACGGAAAGTGTCGGCTTCCACTCAACCACAAACCCTGAATGCCATCATTTTTCTCTATCGTGAGGTATTTGTCTAAGCTCTGGATGGCAAAATTGCTTTACGGTTCCGGTTTGTGCCTCAAGGAGTGTGTCAGGCTGCGAATTAGGAATCTCGATTTTGACCGTAAACGGATCAAAGTAATTCGGAAAAGGTGATAATTGTTCTACCCAGTCTCCCATCATATTCTCCTTACTAAACATGTCTTGTTTTGTCAAGAAAATCAGCGAGATGCCACTGCGTCTACCAGGTCAAATGGCTGGAGCCCGCTTCGCGAAAGAAGTTCTCAAATAGAGCAGTAAATACAGGAGAGGATCAAAACAAGCTGTTAAGAAAATAATTCCACAAGGTTTTCATTTGATTGCAGTAAGAACAGCTCAGGAATCCAATACTCGCAAAACCAGGAAAGACTCATTTTGGGATGAGCACGGTATGCTTTTGCTAACCATCATCGTGTAAGTGCAAAAGACATAATCCATAGCCAAAATGAAAAGAGATAGTATTGATTTGGTCAAGTAGGAGAAGGTATTATTGATTCTGCCTTTTTCAAAAAAGAGGCAAAAAAGCCCCGAATAACTTCTGTTATCCAGGGCTTATTTTGCACCTAAGTTCTTTCGATGTATATCTTACTTAAAAAATCGATTCAACAGACCTTGAAATGCCATACCATGGCGAGCCTCATCTTTACACATCTCATGGACGGTGTCATGGATAGCATCTAGATTCTGCTTCTTAGCCATAACGGCAAGATCTTTTTTACCCTGACAGGCACCATGCTCTGCGGCAACTCTTGCTTCAAGATTAGCCTTGGTGGAGGATTCTACGACCTCACCCAGAAGCTCGGCAAACTTAGCAGCATGCTCTGCCTCTTCCCAGGCAATACGCTTATAGGCCTCAGCAACCTCAGGGTATCCCTCACGATCGGCTTGACGACTCATGGCCAGATACATACCTACCTCGGTACACTCTCCGGCAAAGTTTGCCCGCAGGCCTTCGAGGATCTCAGGATCCACACCTTTAGCTACACCTATCACATGCTCATCGGCCCAGGCCATTTCACCTGTCGCCTGCTCTCTGAATTTATCGGCAGCTGCCCCACACTGGGGACATTTTTCTGGAGCACTCTCACCTTCACTAACATAACCACATACTGAACAAGACCATTTTTTCATTGCAATTCTCCTTGAATTTCTATTTAATTTAATAAATAATTATTCTCAGATGATAACGATTTTCAAAATAGATTGCAAGATATTATTTGCTTTTTTCGCTATTGTTGTCATACTATTATATGATGGTAAAGACCAAGGGGATATGCTAGCTATGGCTGAAATAAAAAGGTGCAACATCCCCATTTAACTCCCTTAAAAATACACAAAATGGCCCTTTTCTCATCCATCATTTCTCGCCTGCTCCTTTTCCTGGCAGCTCTCTTGATTGCCGTTTTTTGCGCCGTCTTTTTGTTTTTGGCAAATGGCCTGAATATGGACTACCTCTCACTGTCCGGTGTCAGCATGGAGGGGAGTAGCCTCACATGGGACAACGGGTTCAACGTAGAAATCGATAAAATTCACATTAAACCAGAAAAAAAGAATACAAAAAATCTACCGGAAAAAAAGAGTACAAAAAGACTCGAAACTATCCGCATCTGGCAAAAACTTATTTCATCATTAACCGTTCACTCCTTTGAGTATGAACAGTATAGCGGAAAAATATTTTACCAAAAAAAGGACATTCCGCAGCCCCTTTACCTCATCCTCAGCTCGTCTGATCTCCAGGTAGAGGCTACGCTCAGCTGGGAACAGAGCAACATTCGGATCAAGTTTCTGGAACTCTCCAGTAAAAAGTTCAAATCTTCCGCCACCGGTACCATCCTGGTCGATCCGGGCAACTTCAAGATAAACGGTAATCTTGAAGCTAATCTGGCAGGCTGTCTGCCGGTTCAACTCAGCATCCTGGCAGATAACAATGAACTTTCCTTCCAAGGCCGGGAATCCGGCACGATCACTACCATTAAGCCATTTGTCGATCTCTTTGGACTCAGCCACAACATTCAACGCTGGATCACCGATTATCTCAAGGGCAGCCGCTATCAACTCCTTTCAGTAAGCGGGAAAATTCCCTTGAATAATCCGGCGGCAATCCTTGACACCTTAACAGCCTCGATCAAAGTTGATGATTGCGAGTACACCTTTGCACCGGGCCTTGAACCGATCAAGACCGATTATACAACAGTCAACTTTTCCAAAGGCGTTCTTGATATTATTCCCCATCGCTCGAAATTTTATGGCCAGGATGGTGGAAAAAGTTGGCTGGATATTAATTTTAACGATCCGGACAATATCCTCCTCACCGCCTATATCAAAACCCGTGCCCGGGCTAATGCAGACATTATCAGACTGGTGGACTACTACGATATTCAGCTGCCATTCCTCCAGACAGCAGGAAAAACCGATACCGACCTGACCCTTGCCATCAATCTGAACCGAAAAAAGCTTGAGGCGCGAGGCCTGTTTAAGATTGAGGAGAGTACCTTCCTACATGATGGACAAACCTATCAGGTGCTGGCTGGTCGGATCAAACTGCAGGATACAGCTATCACCATTACCGATCTGGATATAGGCTTTAAAAAGCTCTTTTCAGCCCTGGTCTCAGGATTTATCGAGCCACAAGAGCATCGGGTTGATCTTGATATCAAGGTTAAGGATTTCCAGATATCTCTCAAAGAAACCGCACTGACCCTGGATAGCTCGGCAAAACCACTGCAACTCAGCTATCACTATCGACCACAGTCCAGTTATATTGGTGCAAGCCCATCCCACTGGACACTCGGCAGCCAGCCATTGCAGCTGGAGGCCTTTTCCGCCCCCTTTGTCTTTGAGCAGCTGGCAGGTAAACTTCCTCCCACACGTCTGGCTATCCCCCCCTTGGCAGAACTAACTTTTGGCGGTGATTTCAGTATCAAACAACAACTGGCAGAGATGCAACTCACCCTCCACCGTATAGAAACAGATTTTTTCTCCCTGAATCAGGACTCCTATGATCTAGCTCTTCATTACGACCAGGAACTACACATTACCACCAGTCAAAAAAGCAACTGGCAGAGTGCCGGAATAGAGACGACACTTTCCCCCATAGACCTTCTTTTCAGTAACGGTCAGCTCAGACTCAAAAAAACACAACTGCATGCGGATGACCTCTTTAATACTTTCATCAAGGCCGACTTTGATTTTAATACAAAACGGGGAACTGTTAACCTTGATGAACTTTTCTTTGCCAGAAAAACAAGCACCCCTTTTCTCGATTTAGATAACAAACTTATCTTTGATCTGGAAAGAGATGAAAAAAGCACCAAAATCAGCCTTAAAAAATTGGGAATCACATTGTTCTCCCAGGAAAAACAGGGCTGGACGGTCAATTTCAGTGACAGCAGTAAACTTCTTGGCCATTCACCACTCCTGCAGCGCCTGAAAATAACAGGTGGAACCTTTTTCCTAGGAAAATCCGATCCATCATCATCTTTAAAATTTACCGGCCAGGTTGCGTCATACTACGATCTTTTCGTCCAGGAAAATAAAAGCCAATCGACCTATTTCCTTTCGGGCGAATACAGTAAAGCCGGACTGGACATGGTGATAAACAGAAATTTTCACCTTCATTATGGCGATACAATCGAAATCACCTCCAGCAATCTCGGCTACAATATTCCGACCATTCTTCAATTTATCAAGGATAAGCCTGAAGATGAGCTTGATGAACCCTCTGATTCCACAAGCCCGAATATTAACCTGCAGGCCGAAAACAGTTTTCTTTTTTTCCGTAAAAACAATCGAATCCTGGCTGATTCTCTCACTCTCACGATCAATAATAACAAACGTGATCTCTCCATTATTTATGCTAAGGGTGATATTTCCATAAAAACAGTTGGCAATTCCTTTACTCTTTTAGGACAAAAACTTAATGATACATTCATGAATGCCCTGCTCCAATCAGCCAACTTCACAGGAGGGCAGATGACAGCCATTGCCGAGGGTACCTTTGACAAGTTCAATGCCATCTTTCAGATAAAAAACACCCTGATGGAAGACCATAGCCTGCTTAATAATATGCTGGCCGTCATCAATACCCTGCCTGCCCTTATCACCTTTTCTCTGCCAAATTATGACATTCACGGCCTGCCGGTTGATTCCATTCTCTTAGGCCTTGATTACGACCAGGGTATTGGCACGGTTAAATCCTTTGAACTGGACTCCCCTGAGCTGAACCTGCGGGGAATCGGGACTGTTGATCTTTTCAAGCAACAGCTCGATCTCGATATAAATCTGATTACCCAGGCAGGAAAAAATATTTCAAAAATTCCCCTGGTCGGTTATATCCTGGCAGGTGAAAAAGAACGACCAACTCTGACCTTTCATGTCACCGGCGACCTGCTGAATCCAACGGTTGACAATTCCGCCTTCAAAAAAATATACACCATGCCCTTTTCCTTGATCTATCGAACTCTGAACACGCCGGTCAACTGGATGGAAACAATATTGAATCCAGCCCCTCCTGATGATCCGGCCCCCGGCGATAATTTTGATCAAACCGACTAACATTCTCTGTCAACAAAGCAGGTTTTACACCCTCTTTGCGCTCTTTTGCCTTACCCTGTTCTTTGTCGGCTGCAGCAGCACACACTATGTCATCACAAAGCCCGGGACATATGACAAACGTGATGAATGTGTTATTATCCTGCATGGCTTGGGGAGGAGCTCCCATTCCATGCTTATGATTGCAGAAGCCCTTAGTCTTGAGGGCTACCTGACTGTCAACATTGATTACCCCTCACGGAAAAAGGGTATCTATGCGATTGCAAAAGAAGATATCCCTCCCGCAATCGCCCAATGCGAGGCATCTGGCAGCAATACAATCCACTTTGTCAGCCATTCATTAGGTGGCATAGTGGTTCGTAAATATTTGACAGAGAATAGGCCTGAAAATCTCGGCCACGTGGTAATGCTCAGCCCACCTAACCAGGGAAGCCAGATAGCTGACTACCTGAAGAACAGCTCAACTCTAGCGGGACTCTACCGCTGGTTCTTTGGCCCAGCCGGCCAACAGCTGGCAACCGACCACGAATCAATCCCCCTTGAACTGAAAGCGGCAGACTATTCGCT
>SWBY01004998.1_pt1 | contig 11229 bp, 10 predicted proteins | sample 4693071 | NCBI WGS metagenome assembly SWBY01 (sample SAMN10267273, study PRJNA491770) | bioreactor metagenome | isolation source: DHS bioreactor inoculated with marine methane seep sediment | place: Japan: Omine Ridge, Nankai Trough | collected 2006-05-06 | reverse complement strand
ACCAAGCCATCCGAGGAGTTGTTTCAATTCATTCGTGTTGTTCGTTGCGATTGTGGCGAGCTGATAATGCACGAACGATATGATGGCCGACAGCTTACTATCAAGCATTGCTGTTGTGGTAAAGAACTCTAACCTCACCTCACCCCCTAATTAGAGAGTTGTTTGTTCTTTTGTCCTTTTCGCCCGATTACTCGGGCATTTTTTTATTAAAAAACCGCACGTTTAAGCACATGCGGTAATAGCGTTTTTATTTTGAGCAAAAGGGACTTCTGCCTCGGACAAGCTTTCCCTGGTCAGTATATTGAGAAAATTACGAAAGTCAGCGTCTACTTTATTATCTTGTATCTTATATTTTGGAACACCTAGTATTCCAATACGTGCGACAAGTGCGACCCACTTTCGCTTATACGCATGATTGAAGTTTTGAACTCCACGCCAAACGCCTAGTCGCATGGCGTATTCACTATCTGAAAGTAATCCCTTTTCCGGTGGCCGATCGAGGTAAATAAACTGAATCCCTCGAAAGCCAGGATGTGATTTTATTTGCACACATAAGGTTGGACAACCGTGAATTGGAGGCTCGCAAAAAAAGTCGATCTTGCGATAAAGATCGTGAGCTGACAGTGCCATGCGAATGCTAGCGCCGTGCTTGATTGCAGCATGACCAAGACGAGCCGAGGCAACAATGCCCTGAAATTGCTTTTGCCAGTCATTCGTATCAAGCAAAGAGTTACAACCAACTTTATGCATAACTTTTCTCTGGGATTCAGGTAGCCATAACATTGCTTGCATGAGCTCATTTTGGGCTTGGACGATAAAATCCAAAGCTATCCTTATAAGCCAATACTCTTCATCTTTGTTGGCCAAGATGCACTGAGCTAAGGAAAAATGAAACATGCCGACCACAGCCATATAGGCGCCATGGTTTCGACGTGTCTTCTTGCGATAATGTTGCTGTAATTCCTGCTGATGTGCAATCCGATCTCTGTGCTTCAACTCGAAGAAGCTGGGTGTAAACTCATCACCCTCTTGAATTGCTTGCTTCAACAATGCCTCGAAATCGGTTGGTGTGGCGCGCTTTTTACGAGTTAGCTTAACTGACTTTCCTAGTTCGAATTGTCGGTTTCTCATAGTGAGTCCTCATTTTTATGGTTTGTAAAATCTAAAGCGAGCTAAACCTCCTTTTGTAATGATCTATAGTTACTATAGTCATTTTTAAGGAAATGTCAATAGTAAGTAGCTATATTGTGTCATAGACGCTGGACAAAGAGCGTTATATGTGCTAATAAAACTATTAATATAGAGCTTTTATGAAAAAACCATATCTTTACATTTTTGGGGCACTAGCAATTGTAATTTGTGTTTTAGCAGTTGCGACACTTTCTTATGCAGGTGGATCTAAGGTCCGCGTTCCTTTGGTAACATCTGGTCTTGAAGCTATCATGGCTAATCTTGTTGCTCCAGGGCCACAAGATTTATCTGTGCCAAGCACAGACTATAAAATGCTGATTGAGCATCCAGCTGACAATAAACTAGAAGAAGACATTCCTGCAGTACTTAAGACGCCTGAAAGTTGGAAACGCTTTAGTTTTAAAAATTATTCCTTCAAGATCCCAAGCGATTGGGAACCAGTATGGCCATCTGTAGAGCAGGGATATGCAACACTGTTGTTTCAAGATGCAGGTGGAGCAACTGTAGCAAATCTTTGGAGCCCAACTCCAACTACAGGCTATCCAGGACACATCATTACTGAAACTAAAAAGACAATTAAGGCTGATGATCATAACTACAAAGTTTTACTTGTTCATGGTGATCCGGATTCGGTAGAGTCTAATCTGGATATGATCGTAATATCAAAATTAGGTTATGAAAGCGATATGGAATATGAGGTTTTTGATCCTGGTTATGGTATGCAGATCTTCTCTCGATATGACGAAGATGCCTCGGAGATATTTCAAGAGATTTATGATAGCTTAGAAATAGTAGATGCATGGCAGACTTTTACAGGCGATCATTTCCGCTTTGAATATCCAGATGAATGGATAGTAACGACAGATGCTGGAGTTGGTCATCGATGGATTGAGTTTTTTGGAACAGATAATAAGAAAATAGCGTCTATGCGATGTCCTATTCCTGAAACTGGTTATATTGGTTATGAAATGACAGAAACCAATAGAACATTAACCAGAGGTGATATGAAATATGCTTTGGATTATTGGCATGGAGATGATCTTGATGGGGATTCAGACCTAGAGTTAATTTTAATGGAGACAATGACGCCAAGAGAAGGTGAGGAAGGTGGCTTTGGCGGTAATACTTGTCAGTTGACGGCTGAGAAAGAAAACTTAACAGAAGTTTTTGAAAGGATCTACCAGAGTGTAACTGTCAGATAAATAAGCAATTAAAAATCCCAGCGTAAGGCTGGGATTTTTTGTTTGTGGACTTTGTAGCTTTAGAGAGCTGTGACACTTACGTCGTTGCTGTAAGCTCCGCAATAGCCTCCTAGGTATTCGCAGACGCGAAAGTGATAAGTGCTACCAGATTGTAATCCGGTCCAAGTGTCTGATCTTACTTCGGAATTTGATAGGTAGTGATACTCGTTGCCTGGGTAAACTGGGTTTTCGCTTTCATCGATGACTACTTTGAAACCTTTTGGTGATGTCATGTCTGATAAGACCCAGGAAATTTCTGCTTTGCCTCCGGCGACTGGAGTGACGGTTAAGTCGATTGTGCCTGGCAATACGTTTTCTGCAAAAGCTCCGTTAGTTTCTATAGTGATAGCAATATCATTGCTATAAACTCCACATTTTCCACCTAGATATTGGCAAACGCGGAAGTGATATGTTTTTCCATCAGCGAGGCTGCTCCAAAAATCTTGGCGTGTACTTGATTTGGAAAGATAATGATATTTGTTGCCAGGGTAGACTGGGTTTTCCGATTCAGACATTACGACTTTGAACCCCTTTGATGCATCTAAGCCGCTAGTTGCCCAAGATAGTTTTACTTTGCCTGGATCTGTGAGCTGACCTTCGAGGGTGATAGAGCCTGATTGGCTAATAGCTGATACTTCTGGTTTTGCTGTTGAAGCTGGAGTTTTTGTAAGATAATAACCAATTTCTCCTGGACCTAGGTGCTTGAGACCACCCTCTGGGTTTACCCAATAAGCTTTGCCGTGGTAATGGACGCGGAGGACTAGTTGATCTGAAAGACGTTCGCGGAGGCCAAGGTCGCCAGCTTCTAGCTTGGCAAAATTACCTTCGTCGATTCCGATGATCTTGCGGATTTTGACCTGCGCTGGAGTTTCTGGCTTCTTTTCCACTAATTTCTTTTCGATTTTCTGTTCAAACTTTTGGCCATCTCGGATTGCTTTTACATCTGCGCCGGTGAGATGCTTGAGAGTGCCATCTTCGTTGACCCAGTATGCTTTGCCGTGGTAATGGACGCGGAGAACTACCATGTTGCGCAAACGGTTACGTAGACCGAGGTCGCCGGCTTCGAGTTTTCTAAAATTACCTTCGTCGATTCCGATAATCTTGGTTGCAACTGGTGTCGCTTTCACATCTGGAGTTACTGTTGAGGCATCTGCGCCATTTTTGCTTGTGACTGTAATGAGACGAGCACCAACCCAACCGGTTTTGTCGCCAGCTTTTACTTTGTACCAACCATCGGTTTCGCCGATTATGTGAACCTGCGTGCCCGCTGGTAATACGGTGAGTATTTCTGAGCCTTCCATGCATGCCCAATCACGGACTCTGGATCCGATAGATGTTTTGCCAGCCCAATCACGTTCGTAGATTGGATCATTGCCACAATCTGCAGCAGAGGCGGAATTTGGTAATAAAAGTGATAATACGAGCCCAAAAATAGCTAGGCTTAGATAATGTTTAACATTTGTATTCATAGATCTTTATGATACCAAGCTACCATGCGACAATCAATATGTGTCATGCACAGGCTGAGGAGGTGTTATACTGAGTATAGTAATAAATCACTTACAACTGACAACTTACAAGAGCTGCTGAAATGTGCTCTTGTTAGTTGTAAGTTGTTAGTTAATATATATGACTGAAATAAACAATGTTACTCCGACGATGACAAAGGAGAGGGTGTTGGAAATTGCGGGGATAGCGCTTGCGACGACGATAGCTTTTCATTTTCTGATAGGTGAAAATCTATTTGGATTTGCATTTGCAGGATTTGCGACACTTCTTGCGATTGCGATGATTGTAATTTCGCATATGAGAGCCACAGTTAAAAATGTCTGGGCTTTTTTGTTTTTAGTGCCTGTGGTTTTAGGATCGGCGACCCATGTGCTTTATGCGAGTGAGGTATCGAGGACTTTGGCATTCTTTTTGACATTAGGATCGCTGACTTTATTTGCTTATTGGTACACTCGCCCAAAGATTGCATATAAAGATGTGATAAGTTTTTGGCCAAGACGATTAGCTCTTGAAACATTGTGGCCATATCCATCGCTTGGCTCTCATCTGTCTAAAGTGAAAAGTGATAAACGATTAAGCTCGATAATGCTTGGAGTTGGTATTTCGATTCCGTTTATATTGATCTTTTTATCCTTATTTACATCGGCTGACCAGTTGTTTGCAAAATCTTTTTCGAATATCTTTGAGACTGCCGAGATGGCAGAGCTTGTAGTTAAAGCTATTCGTGACTTTATAGTTGGTATCTTTTTCTTGGCTTCGGGTTTTGTGATGCTTGGTAGGATGAATCAAAAAATTGAGGATAAAGTGCACAAAACTTGGGAGTGGATGAACCAGACTGCGCTTGCGACCTTTCTTGTGATGCTGAATTTACTATTTATTATCTTTGTTGGATTTCAGGCAGCTTACTTTTTTGGAGGTGAGGAGTTAGTGAAAGCTCAGGGGCTGACGTATGCAGATTATGCAGTGAGTGGATTTTTTGAACTGTTGTTTGTTGCGGGACTTGTGTTTGGGATATCTTGGTTTATATATCGTGGTACAGAAATGAAGGATAGATTGTCTGGGATTTTGACTGTTGTGTTGATTGCACAAACTGGAGTGATAATTGTGAGCGCGATGAATCGATTATCACTTTATATAGATACTTATGGACTGACATTATCGAGATTTTGGGCAGCATTTTGTATCACGCTGATTGGACTTGTGCTTTTGGCTGGCGCGATAGGGGTGATTGCGAAAATTAGCTATGCAAAGATGGCGAAGCTAGTTTTTCTTGGTGCTTTGATGCTTACCTCACTAGTTCTTGTCTTTAATATTGAAGGGTTTATTGCGAAGTATAATATTGATAGATATTTAGAAGGTGATTCAAAAGTTTTAGATACTCGGTACTTAATAAATTTTTTAAGCACTGATGCACTCCCTAAGCTAATAGCGCTTGCCCAAACGGATTTACAAGATAATCAATTAAGTTGGGATCATTATTCGATAGAAGGGATTCATGACTTTATAACAAGGAATGAATATAAGGACATTCTTAAACGTGAGGGAGATGAAATTAGTTATAAATTTGATGAAGAGTGGCTAGGTTTGTCTGTATCGCATTTTCGTGCACTTGAGGCTTTGTCGAGCATAGAGTAATCATCGAAATTAACTCCATTTGACTCTGAGCAATCAGAGTCTTTTGTTACATGTTGTATGATTTGTGTTACGTGTTCGACGTTATGTGATAAAATGAATGCATGCCCATCGATTTTTCGGCATATGCGGGGCTTACGGAGGGGAAAGTAATTTCCAATCAAAAAAAGTACGGCCCAAATGAGCTTTACGAGCAAGAGCGTAAAGGTATTTTTCATTATGTAAAAAGATTAGTGCAAGAACCGATGCTTTTGATGCTACTAATCGCTGCGGTGTTATATTTCTTTATAGGATCAACATGGGATGGAATGCTGATGATTATTGGAGTGCTGGTGATGATTGGGATTGATATGTATCAAGAAAGGAAGACTGACAAGGCGGTGGAAGCTTTGAAAGAATTAACAACTCCTCAGGTAAATGTAATACGTGATGGCAAAACAGTTACAATTCCAAGTACAGAGCTGACGACTAATGATTTGATGGTTGTGCAAGAAGGAGACAGAATCTCTGGCGACGGAATAATTCGCGATGTATCAAATTTTTCGGTAGATGAATCACTGCTAACCGGTGAGCCGGGTGCAATTTTTAAATCCCCTGCTCAAAATGGATCAAAAGATCGTAAGTTTAAAGTCTTTACTGGTACTTTGGTTTTATCTGGGCAAGCAGTTGTACAAATAACAGCTATAGGAAATAAAACTCAATATGGATTAATTGGTACAACACTTGCTAAGATTTCTGATGAAACAACTCCATTACAAAAGCAAACTGGAAAGATTGTAAAAATCTTTGGGATCGTTGGTGCACTCGCTTGTTTGTCGCTAATGGCAATCGTGTATTTTAGAAGTCAGGATTTAGTGGATAGTTTACTTAAAGGTTTAACGCTTGCGATTTCAGTTATCCCAGAGGAGATCCCTGTGGTGCTTACGATTTTTGCTGCACTTGGCGCTTATCGTTTAACAAAAAAGAGCACGCTTGTAAGAAAGATAAATGCAGTTGAGACCTTGGGGCATATTACGACACTTTGTACTGATAAAACCGGGACTTTAACTGAGAATAGAATGGGTTTAGAGGAATTATTTGTTGGAGACAAATTAATTCATGTTGATGCTGCTAAGAATCAAAAACGTGATTTGTCGGGGGCGCTTTCCTATTCGTTACTTGCGAGCCAACCAAATCCTTTTGACCCAATGGATATATCTATTCATGCTTTGGGTAGAAAAGTTGGATTAATGCCAGAAATTGTTTATGCAAAAAAGAATATTATTCATGAATATGGATTTGATCAGAAGTTAAAGTTCATGGGTTATTTATGGAGATCTGGAAAAGATAAAACTCTAGTAATCAAAGGATCTGCGGAGCATGTAGTGGAACGCTGTAATTTGGATAATAAGGAAAAGCATGAGTTACTTAAGCAGATTGATGACTTGGCTGGGCGTGGACTTAGGGTTTTGGCTGTTGCAAAGCTGGAAAATGTAAAAAGCGAGTATAAGACGCTTAAAAAAGTAAAAGATTTAGACTTTGTAGCTTTGCTTGGGTTTAGGGATCCGCCAAGGACGGATGCTAAGCGTGCGATTAAGCTTGCGCAGAAGGCTGGAATAACTGTTCGCATGATTACTGGGGATCATCCGCAGACAGCGATGCATATAGCAAAAGCCGTTGGCATCTGTTGCACTGGAGGAGTGATAACAGGAAAAGAAATTGAACGTTTTAGTGAAGCTGATTTGGCGAATAAAATTTTAGACCTACATGTTTTTGCAAGGATAAACCCTGATCAGAAATTAAAGATTATTTCTGCCTTAAAAAGACGTGGAGAGGTTGTGGCTATGATGGGAGATGGTGTGAATGATGCGCCATCATTAAAAAATGCTGATATTGGTGTGGCTATGGGCAAAAGAGGCACCAATGTTGCTCGCGAGGCTGCAGATATCATCCTGTTAGACGATAGACTGATTACTGTAATGAGCGCTGTGGAGGATGGCAGGAGAATTTTTAGTAATATCCAAAAAGCGATTGCATACATCTTTATAGTGCATGCATATATAATTTTAACTGCACTTATTATTCCTTTGGTAGGTTTACCAATATTGTTGACGCCCATCCATATCGTTTTATTGGAGCTTGTGATTGATCCTACTTGTGCGCTTGTCTTTGAAACTATCCCGGCAGAGTCGGATGTTATGCGGCTTAAACCTAGGGATCCAAGAGCTCCACTAATTGCTCTGCCTAGATTACTTAGAATTTTTACTCATGGCTTTATCATTTTTATTATAACTGGTGGTGCTTACTACACGGCTCTCCAATCTGACCTTGGTGTTGAGGTGGCAAGAACAATCGGCTTCAGTGTAATTATTTGGACAAATTTATTTTTAGTAATATCAACGGGTACAAGGCAGGTGAAGTTTTCACAGATACTAGCATTTATTCAAAACCGTACTTTTATTGCGGTCTATGGAATTGTGATTTTATCTTTATCATTGGTTATTTACATGCCTGGGGTAAATACACGGTTTGGCTTTACTGCTTTGCCACTCTGGATTTTTGCACTAACAATTGGCTTGGGGTTACTACCCACACTCCTTGGACTGACCTTTAGACGGTTTATGCGTTAAGAATTTAAAAAGAGGCTTAAGCCTCTTTTTTGTAACCATCTAATATCTCTTTGTGTTCTTGGAGTTCTGCCATTGCTTGAAGAACTTTATCGTAAACTCCCCTTTCTTCGTTAGCAATTCCACGTTCTGCTATTGCTTCGGCGACGTTTGTGAACGTCTTTTGGGCTTGGCTGACTTTCTCAAGTGCCTTAGCAGACATTAGTGCTATATCGAGTGGTTGCTCGACTGTTTCATGTGACTTTGGTGGCATCTCTAAATTCTTCATACTAAAAATCGTTATCAAGCTGCCTGGCAATTTGTGCAATACGTGAAGATCCTTTCGTTGGAGTGTTTTTTATATCTTGCTCCATCTTTTTTGCGGTGATTCTGAGGTGCTCTATTCTTGCGGTACGTGCTTGAATGTCGTTGGCAATAGATTTGATACTCTCTGCTCTGTCACGGCCTCCCATGCCACGCGCGATTTTTTGCGTATCTGAAACTGCAGCCGTATTAATGACTGGCGTTGACCTTTGTGGTGGGACTGGTGGCAGTGGTCTGAAAGGATTAACTTGCATTACTACTAATTATAAATCAAATCGTGAAAGTATGAAAGTGACCAAATAAATTTCATGTTTCATGATGCCGGAAGTTATGCTAAGCTCGATTTAATATGGAAGAGGAAATTTTAACAATGCCCGAGGCTAACCCAGACGAAGAACGTGTTGAGTTGAGTTTGAGACCAAAAACACTTGATGAGTTTGTAGGGCAACCAGTTGTAAAGAATAACTTGAGTATACTGCTCGAGGCCGCACAAGGGCGTGAAGAGCCTTGTGAGCATGTTTTGTTGTATGGACCGCCTGGATTGGGTAAAACGACGTTAGCGCATGTTATAGCGCGTGAGATGGATGCTGTAATTAAGGTAACTAGTGGACCTGCTCTTGAGCGTGTTGGTGATCTTGCGGCGATTTTGACAAACCTTGAGGAAGGCGATGTTTTGTTTATTGATGAGATCCATAGATTGAATAGAAGTATAGAAGAAGTCTTGTATCCAGCTATGGAGGATTTTGCGCTTGATATTGTAATTGGCAAAGGGCCTTCAGCAAGAACTCTCAGATTAGATCTTCGACGTTTTACAATTATTGGCGCTACTACAAGGTTAAGTTTAATGAGTGCGCCACTTCGTGATAGGTTTGGGGCTTTGTATCATATGGATTTTTATGGACCAGATGAAATGTCGTCGATTGTATCTCGAAGTGCTGATTTATTAGAAGTGCCTATTGATGAGGACACGTCAGCATCTATTGCTGGTAGGTCTAGGTGTACGCCAAGAATTGCAAATAGACTTTTAAGACGAGTACGTGATTATGCGCAGGTTAGAGCAGAAGGTGAGATGAGCCCTGAGACGGTTGACTCGGCACTAAACTCGCTTATGATTGATGGGCGTGGATTGGACGAGATGGACAGGAAGGCAATACTCGCGATTATTGAGAAATTTAATGGTGGACCAGTGGGATTAAATACACTGGCCGCATCTATGAGTGAGGATATTGCGACTTTAGAGGATGTGATAGAACCTTTTTTACTGCGCGAGGGTTTATTGTCGCGAACGCCGAGAGGAAGGGTTGCGACTAAACACGCCTTTTTGCATCTAGGGCTTGAAGTGCCAGAAAATTTAGAATAATCAACTAAAATAATTTGATTAGACGTGCCATGGCACGTCTTTGTTTTTCATTGTATAATAGCAATATGATTCCTATAGCAATTTTTGTTATCGTCTGGCTGGTTTTGGTGGCAATTTTTATGATTACTGCCATCTTAAGTATTATGCAGATGATGCGCTTTGGCGTTCGTGGCGCCGAGACTAAATGGTCTATTATACTTTTTGTTGGTCTGGCGATAAGTGTAATCATCGCTACACTTATTTTTTTATCGCAAATAGATCTGCAATCTGGTTTAAACCTAGAGCCGCTCTTGGAATCTGTTTTCCCAAACTAATATGATTGATTTGGACAATTTACCCGGCTTGTTGCCGGATGAGAAATTAGTTAGAGTTTATAGGAGGCATCCAATAACTCTATTTGGTTTATATTTAGGAGTTGCGATTACGCTCATAATCCCAGCAAGTGTATATTTCTTTATTAAAGGAATGCGAGCAGATCTACTTGAGACAGAAGTTGGGGCAACCATATTTGTATTGTTTATTTCTATATTCTTTTTATTTGCACTACTCTTCATGTTTCAGCAATTTTTAGATCATTGGTTAGATATTTGGATTTTAACATCAAGAAGAATTATTAATATTGAACAAACAGGTTTATTTAAAAGAGTGCGGGCTGAGGTTAGGTTGTATAGGGTTCAAGATGTTACAAGCGAGATCAAGGGCTTTTTAAGGCATATGTTTAACTATGGAATGGTTTTTACTCAAACAGCCGGTGAAACGCATAGATTTACTTTTGAGGATATTGAAGAACCAAAAGAGGCAGCCAAATTAATCTTGCAAATGGCAGAACGCGATCAAAGAACTCACGAGCAAGAAATCACTACAGAAAAACCATCGGATTTTTTTCAGAGTGCCCCATAATGACAGCCGTACAGAGTTAGGATTAAAACTTATATAAACGTTATAGACGTTTTTTATGTCACTACTTGATCACAGACAATTACATACAATATTTCCGAATCGAGAACTTAAAAATCTATATGTAACAATTGCTATTAATGCATTTGCGGATTCGTTGATCACAATATTTGTACCGATATATTTATATGAATTGGGGTTTCCAATATATTCGGTTATCTTTTTCTATTTTTTAATGTTTTTGTCTTTTGTACTGTTTTCATTTATTGGCGCAAAAACTGTTTCAAAAATTGGGTGCAAGCATGCAATGCTATGGTCTACTCCTTTTGTTATTATTTACTACCTTGGTTTCCCGTTGTTACCAGATTACCCTTATTTGATCTTTATATTACCAATTATATTTGCCGGAAGAGCAGTACTATATAATTTTGGCTATCATCTACTATTTTTGAAAAATCGCAGTCGTAAAAATGAAGGTAAAGAACTGTCG
>SWBY01001565.1_pt1 | contig 11235 bp, 8 predicted proteins | sample 4693071 | NCBI WGS metagenome assembly SWBY01 (sample SAMN10267273, study PRJNA491770) | bioreactor metagenome | isolation source: DHS bioreactor inoculated with marine methane seep sediment | place: Japan: Omine Ridge, Nankai Trough | collected 2006-05-06 | reverse complement strand
GGGGGGGGGAAGTGGCCAGTGGGGTTGTCTGCGATTTGTGAATTTTTCGAGCCTCCGGTTATGGGGGGATCGGTGATCAAGAGATCAGTGGGGTTGTCTGCGATTTGCGGATTATTAGCCTCCGGTTTTTGGGAAATCGGTGATCAAGAGATCGATGAATCAAATTAAAAAAGCTCCAGGCCGCAACAAACAAAGAAACAGTCCAATCAGCATTGAGCGGCATCAAACCTGCCCTGAAGGGGCAATACATATCAGCCCGGGGCAAGCGAAGCGCCGCCCCGGGATCATGAATAGATCAGTGGGGTTGGCTGCGACTTGTGAATTTTTCGAGCCTCCGGTTATGGGGGGATCGGTGATCAAGTGATCAGTGGGGTTGGCTGCGATTTGCGGATTATTAGCCTCCGGTTAAGGGGAATCGTTGATCAAGAGATCGATGAATCAAATTAAAAAAACTCCAGGCCGCAACAAACAAAGAAACAGTCCTATCAGCATTGAGCGGCATTATTTTCACCCTGAAAGGGTGACAGCATGTAGCTCCGGGATTTATCCCGGGGATTCCATGACGTTGATTTAACACAATTGAAACAACGTCATCGACACAACACAATTGAAACAACGTCATCGACACAACACAACTGAAACAACGTCATCGACACAACACAACTGAAACAACGTCATCGACACAACACAATTGAAACAACGTCATCGACACAAAACAACTGACAAAACACAATTTCTACTATGTCAGCGGCAAATAACAGGATGATCCGTTGCCCGCATCATCGATAGATTAAAAAACAGACCCTATTTCAGGAAATTGATCGACAGGGGGTACTTCCACACTTCGCCATTGTTTGCCTTGATGCCGCCAATGATTGGAAAGGCGATTCCAATAAGTCCAAGCACGATCATCAGTGGAATACCGATCAATACGATGGTCAGAATACCGCTGACAATGAAATAGATTACCATTGAGATAATCCAGTTCACGACAATTTTCCCATGAACATCCAGCAAGGGCATCGCTTCCTTTTTCAACTGCCAGATGATGATGGGGGCAATCAAGCCCGCGAAAGGTACAAGAAATCCGGCCAACTGAGAAAGGTGCAGGAACATAGCCCACTGTCGGGTTTCACGATCATCTGTGACAGGCGCTCCCGGATCGTTCATTTCCGGCGTTCCCTGTTCACCATTTTCCGGTGGAATTCCTGGTGATTCTTCTGTGTTCATAATATCCCCCTTCTGAGGAATCCGTGGGTTGAAATCAACCCAAGTTGTTTTATTCAACACGTCCAGTTTTTCAGATACTTTGGGCTGGGTCAATACAATTATATAAAAAACCTACCAATTGTCGAAATTGCCTTTGCCGGATGTGATTTTCCGGAGATGTGGTTTCCTGGATGTGTTTTCGGCCGAAAACACCTACGTGGGCTGAGCAATTGAGTGGGTGCAGATCAACCAATGATACCAACGGACCGGTTACCGGTTTTTATTCAGGAGATCCCCGGTACATGTACTGGCGCACTGACCACTTCATGTGTTAGGCCTGATTATCGATGGTTTCGTGCCTCAACCACCTGCCATCAGGACATAACTTTAATCCACTTCCCCTCCAATAAGTTTTTCCGGCGAAAAACTTCGGTGATCACATTTAGCTCTATTTCCCACCCATTATTGTCCCGAGACGCTGCTGCGCTTTCAAGACTTCAGGATCTCCCATGTACGGCATCATTTTCATCATGGCCCCGGCCATCTTCGCACCCATTTCATCAGCCTTTTTCTGGGTTACCCTGAGTTCCTCCGGTATATTGGACTGGTCCTTGAGTTCAGGGTATTTTTCAGCAAGTTCCCGCATTTCAGGCCATATTTTCTCCATACCGTCAGCAAATCGGTTAATCGCCTTGGCGGTATCCCCGGCATTGTCTGCCTTATCAAGGTCGGCAACATAGTTTTCCACCAGGACAATGTACTCCTCATTCATTTTTTTCACGTCAGAGTATTTGCCGGCACATCCCATCATCAGAAATGATGTTGTCAGGAGACCCAGAAACAGAGTCATAGTTACTTTTTTCATGGTTTTTTCCTTTCGTATACTTTTTTCGGATTCAGACCCAAATACTGAAGATTGCGGTTTGTGGACAACCTGCACGGATAGCGCTTTTTCGAAGCAGAATAATTTTATTCATCCCAGGTTTCCACGCTTGTTACACGATTTAATATCCTTCATGATTCATGGTGCTGATTGAATCAATAGAGAATTCAGTTTTCCAATAATCAGATTAACCAACTCATTCGACAATTCTGCAATCTTATCAACTTTTCGAATTCGCCAGTCGAGACTCTTAACCTGGTCAGCAAGAACAACACCTCTGACTGAAATTCCATCGGGTATTAAAACCTCAAATGGATATCCTTTTATTCTACTTGTCACCGGACAAAGCAGGACAAGTCCAACCAGACCATTGTAAGCTGAAGGCGAAAGAATGACTGCCGGTCGACGACCCGATTGTTCATGACCGGCCTGGGGATTGAAATCAATCCATACAATATCACCCCGGTCCGGAACATATTTTTTATCTATCATTGAATCTCTGATCCCACTTCCGATCCGGTATCAATCTCAGAATGGATGTTCTCAGGTGTGACCTGTACCAAAAGATCATCTAAATCAAACTTGAATTTCGATTTGCTATTGATCACAATACGGCCATCAATAAAAGACATGTCCACTTTACAATTTTCTTCCAGACCCGCCTCTTCTGCAAAAACTTTTGGAATCCGAACAGCTAAACTGTTTCCCCATTTTTGAATTTTACTTTCCATTTTCCTATCCTCAAATTGTTTCTACATTGAAGATACATCATCCGGAATCACATGTCAAATGAAGTGTAAACTCTCGATGTCTCAGCATCAATTAACCCGGGGCTACCATGCACCGCCCCGCTCATCAATACACTGATCACCGGCAACCATTGATTAGATTTCGACTGCGTCGAAATAAGAAGGCTGTTCCTCCGGAACCCCGGAGATCCCCCGGCCTGCCTGGCCATAGCCGGTACACGTACTGGCGCACTGATCACCGTGATCCCGGGGTGGCGCTTCGCTTACCCCGGGCTGATATGTATTGCCCCTTCAGGGCAGGCTTGATGCCGTTAAATGCTGATCGGACTGTTTTTTTTGATTCTTCCGGCCTGGAGTCCTTCTAATTAGATTCACCGATTACCCATAACCGGAGGCTGGAAAGCACACCAGTCGCAGACAACCCCACTGATCACTGGCTTCTGATCACTGGCTCACTGGTTCACTGGCTTCTTAGTTTCGTCAAAACATACTCATCCGTCCACGCCGCCCGTTTCACAGCCAGTTCGTCGAGGAATTCACTCAATTGGGATTCATCCAGGGAGATATTCCGGGTGGGATGGTGTGGCCAGAGTTTGTGGTAACCGGCGTTTTTGGGGCTGGTGCCGGAGTTTCTGAAGACGCCTTCCCCTGCTTTGACCATGGTCTCACCATCCACCGTAAGATAGAATGTCAGATGGATCACCTCGGGTCCGGCCCAGGTTCGCTGGTCAATATTGAGTTTGACCGAAAGTTCCTCCACCAGATCCAGTTCAGCGAAGGTCGTGCGTGCCACAGGCATCTCCGTGCCGAAATACCGGGCATTCAGGGAACCGTCCAGCAGGGATCGCCACGGATCTGAGAACACGGTTTCCTCAGATGTTCCACAGCGAAATACCCGGGCGTATGTCTGGAAAAAGAGATGAATGTACCACGGGATGAATGCCCGGGCATAATCCGAGATTTTCCCGAACCGTTGGTTTTCCCAGAGTTCCAGAGCTGATTTTTCTGCGATTGAGATACCCTGACCGGCCAGGCTGTCAGGTTTTCGCGCACAGTAATACTCCGGAAGTTCCCGGAACATGCGCCGGAGAACACTATCGAGATTGAATCGTTCCGGAGCGATGGATTCCAGCATCTTCAGATAGGTAATCAAGGGATCGTCAATTATTCGAATGCCATAGGGATCCGGTTCGGCAAAAATAATGTGACCCGAGGGTTCCCCACCCAGAAGATACCCCTGCCCGATATCCAGAAAATAATCGATGATCGCCCGGTCCCCAACGGTGAGGGATCGTGTGGCAAATTCCGTTCTGCCTTCACCTGCCAGTCGGCGGTTCATGGCATTCAGAGCAAACTCCAGACTGATTCCACTTTCCACAGTGAAAACGACCTCACTGAAAGGCGTATCGGGAAACTGGTTCGGCCAGGATTCAGCAAAGAAGCGGATAAGTGCGTCACCACTGACAAACTGGGCTTCTGTGCGTGATATCTCCGGGGATGTGATGAGGATACGATCGGCATCACAATCCACCATCAGTCCCGGCAGGGGTTCCCGGGTCATAAACTCAGATTCAATCCCCGTTTTCAGTTCCGGATCAATCCCGGGATCATCCAGAGGAATCACTGTAATTTCAGAAGTGAAATCCGGGTATGCCACGGGAATACGCCGGAGATCACCCTTTTCCACAAGGATTTCCAGCCGGGAAAGAAGATGTTCGTTCCGGCAGGAACATCCTCCGGGAAGAAACACGATCCGCTCTGCGGGTGTGCCATATCCGTGCAGTCCCCGGGCAAACTTCGACAGTTCACCCGGCAGCGGCGTGTCCGGCGTTTCACCATACGCGTAAGCCGCTCCAATCCGGTGATTCGTCCGGGCGGCATCCCGGGTACACCCATATCCCAGCACGGGGATATTTAAACTCAAAATCACCGCCAGTGCGGGGCTGATCCGGGTAATCCAGCCGGTATCATCCACCGGGCAGGCCGCCGCACCATACGCCAGATCCAGAGGCATAAACATTTTTTCCAGGCGATGTGAATAATCCACTTTGAGAGTCCCGGTCATGGGCATATTCTGTAAAAAAGAAAAATATCGCCGGTTCAGTTCGGTGGAAAACACGGTGACCTGACCTTCAGGATCAACTTTTTCCGTGACCTTTCCATTTTTTTCCAGAGTGACATATCCGCAAATACCGTGTTCAAGCTTCTTTTCCAGTGATGTGTCCAGAGGATGGTTTCCATCAAATATTTTCAGTCCGTTATATGTGATGGGATTGTGAGAAGCGGTAATTACGATTGTAAACGATTCAGAATTGAGCATATACGAGGTGGTGACGGCCACACCGCCAAACAGCACATTGACACCCTGATCCACTAAACCCTGCATGACGGCCATGGCCAAAAGAAAACTTGAGTCCCTGACATCCATCACCACCCAGACAGGGTCCTTGATATTCCGATTCCGGACGATATCACCAGCCGCACGGCCGAAGTAATATCCCAGTTTCGGTGTCAGCGCATTCTGAGTGATAAACCGATCCACAGGATCAGCGTCATGATCCGGTTGAAACACGCCCCGGATACCGGAGGTGCCGAATAATCTGCCGGGAGACTCCTCCGGATAAATGAGATCCGGGACAGGTGTCAGACCACTGATAAGATCTGTCAGCACGGTAAAATCACGCCGTGCACGATCAACGGCTCCCGCACTCAATCCCAGAAGCGAATGATCTCCCAACTCGATAATACCCATAATTTAATTCTCCGGATCAGCAATGGCGTCTATCAGAGTATTGGCTTTATCCTGAACGGTTTTTTTGATTTTTTCAATCGTCTGATCCGATGCATCGGACGGCACCGGCTCCCATAACTGCGCATAGAACTTGATTTTCGGTTCTGTTCCCGAAGGTCGGGCCGTGATCCGGTTCAGACCGGTCTCATCAAAATAAAACTGCATGACATTGCCGGTATGCTGGTCCACATGACCAATCACGCTGCCTGAAGCCACATCACGAATTTCGTTGCTCTGACGGTCAATAACCCGGTTTACCGGTATTCCGTATATATTTTTTGGAGGGCTTGTTCGCAGGCCGTCCATGATTCCCATCATGATCTCCCGACCGGATTTCCCGGGATAAAACACCGAGCGGGTCAATTCACAGAAATACCCGTATTTCCGGTACAGATTATTAAGATGAGTATACAAGGTGGTATTTTCCCGAACCAGCTCCGAAGCCAGTTCCGCAAAAAGGAGTGCGGCACTGGCACTGTCCTTATCCCGGACAAAGGTGCCCCGGTTGTACCCATGACTCTCCTCCATCTGAAAAATCAGTGTTTTTGACGCCGGCAGCGCCGCGGTGGATTCCGCAATATACTTGAAACCCACCAGGAGATCCTTGATAACCTCCACATTAAAATCCCGGCAGAGCACATCCAGCATTTCTGTTGTGACGATGGTTTTGATCACAACGGGAGCATCGGGCATGATACCCCGTTTTTTCGACTGTCTCAGGATATGATCCAGGAGGAGAACACCGATGATGTTCCCGTTGATAAACGTCCAGCCCGACGGATCCACGAAATCCGGGCAGGGGATGGTCACGCCCAGTCGGTCGGCATCGGGATCCGATGCCATAGCTACGGCTGCTCCGACGTCCCGGCCCAGATCCGTTACGGGGATCATGGCAGCCGGAAGTTCCGGGTTGGGCAGCCGGTTTTTCACCGTTGAAAAATCCGGATCAGGAACCATCTGCTCAGGGTGAGTCACCAGATCAAATCCCATCAGATTCAGGAGTTTAACCACGTTGGTATCGCCCACGCCGTGCAACGGGGAATAGGCGATGCGAGCGCCCCGTTCATCAGACAGGGAGACGGTTTTCAGGTGGTCCATGTAAACCTGATCAATATCCTCCCCGAGAATTTTGATTTTACCGGTCTCAACAGCGGTCCGGAAGTCAGCCTTTTTAATAGCACCAACCTGGACAACTTTACCGATAATACCGGCATCATGGGGCGGAATGACCTGACCACCATCTCCCCACGAAACTTTAATGCCATTATCCGCCGGGGGATTGTGACTGGCGGAAATCATACAGCCGGCCTGGGTGTTGAGATGCAGAATGGAAAAACTGAGTTGGGGCGTTGACCGGGGTTCCGCATACATGAATGCCGGAATATTGTTCCCGGCAAACACGGCACACAACTCTTCTGCAAACTCCCGGGAACTGTGACGGGTGTCATATGCCACGACGACACCCCGGGCAGGATCACCATTCTCATGAATATATTCAGAAAGCCCCTGGGCACTCTCACCAATGGTTCGACTGTTTATCCGGTTTGTGCCGGCACCCCGGGGACCCCGACGGCCACCGGTACCAAACTCAATAATCCGGTAGAACCGGTCATCCAGTTCCGTCCAGGACTCACCCTCAATCAATGCCGCCAATTCATCCCGGAAATCACTGTAATCGTCTCCGGTAAGCCATTTCAGCAGATTGGTACAGGACGTTTCGCATATTTTATTATTCTCAAAGGCGTTTCTAACAGTTGTTTCCAGATTCATGATGCCTCCTGACTGCGCGTTATCTGAAACCTAAAACTCATAAATTTCGTATTTCCCCTGACAGGGACTACTATTCAAGCAAACATAAGCTTTTATGGCATTTTGCGCAAGTTCTATTACCACGCTTCCATGGGTGAAATATTCACCGTCACCGCCATGACGGCAGATACTCATGGCATTCAACCCCTGATCATGACTGCGTACCAACCGGAATACATCCTCCAGATTGTTCAACCGGCCTTTTGCCGAGAGATTCCGCATGGCGTCGGTATACCGGATAGCCGATGACGTATGGAGGGAATTCTCTTCCTGAAGCGGTTTCAGGTGGTCCAGGAGAACAAAAAAGTTGGATCGGACCAGATAAGGATTAAACCCCCGGAACTGAACTCCCCAGCAATCCAGGGTGTATTCCATGGCCACCGCTTCGTCCCGGTCACCCACAATAAGGATATCCCCGTTCCCGCCGATACTGAGGTCCTGGTAGGACTTCATGATCCGCGAAACCGCCTCCCATGTGGTGGTGCATTCCGAAAGAATCCGTTCGTAAATCACTAGTGATTCATCCAGACTGCTGTACTGACCGCCGCAATAGTTGGGCATACAGTTTCCGTCTGCACCCAAAACCACCAGTCCGGCTTCATTTACACCGGCCAGAACGCCGGGTTCCGTGGGATTGGATGAGGGTATCTTCAAAAACCGGTGGTTTTTTCCCTGACGAAAAAAGGGTTCCTGATAGATGCTTTTTTCCGTCTGATCAACGTTTTTAAAGAAATATGATTTATTGGTACGTTTGTTCTTGATAGCGCCGATGGTGCACATGGATCCTCCCTGGGGTGTCGGTTGTCGGTTGTCGGTTGTCGGTTAGAACTCTGAACTCTGAACTCAGAACTTCCCACACCGTAAATAATGCTGATCGTCGGGTCAAGGGTTAAACACATTCTGACAAATGAATTTTTCTTAATTATCCATCCGAAACAACATTATTTAAAAATAATTCAAATTATCTTGTAATAGTGTTTTTTTTTGCGATTCTGAGAGAGTTATTCTTTTCAGTACTTTAAAAGGGGGTTGAAATGAGCACGTATAAGCAGATGTGGGTAACTTTTATTGTGATTTTGGCTGTGGTATCCTTTTTCGGTATGGTGCGCGGTGATTTTTATGCAAAAGACTGTTCCGGATTGATGGAGGGGAAAGGCGTGGTCAGATATGACAACGGAATTTATGACGGTCATTCACGGCCATTGTGTGGAATACCCCGGTGGGGATTCGGCGGTGACAGCGCTTATTGTCAGTTTCCGACTCGAACCGGTCCCGGTGAAAATGAACCGTTCTGGTTGAACATGCATGATCCGGGACACTACAGGAACGGTGTTTTTTGGGTGCCGGCTTATGTGGCAAAGCCGCTGGAAGGACCCATTTTGCTGTTACGGTATCCGGCATATCAGGGATTTTTTGATGAGGATCTGCCCCCGGAATATTGGGAAGTGATTAATAAGGCGGAAAACCTGGTGAAAGTGCGATTTATGTCCCTGCCATTTAGTATCAACAATGAAAGATATGATCAGGCGGATGCCCATTTCCGGTTTCGGGTAAAAAAACTGAAAGAGAATAAATTGCATAGTTTCAGATACCTCTTTGACTGGACCCAACCGTCACCGGATATGCAGGGTATCTGGCAGAATGCGTGGTGGGAAGATGCCGCCTGTTGGGATTTGGCGGTTTTCCGGCCGGTGCACCGTTTTATCATTAACGATATTCCCACCGCCTGGATACGGACGGAACCTGGTGTCATTTACCCGTATAATGATCCGGAGGACCGATCGAATAACAGATGTATGTATACGATTCCATTATCGACTGTTTATGAAGATATGGATTATGAGATTGAAGTGTGTTCGTTTATTCCGTATGTGTTGTCTGATCTTGAGGTATTCCTTGACGAAATCGAATCCGATGTTGACTATATAAACAGCAGTGAAGATAACTGGTCGGTGAATCTTCAGACAATCGGTCATGGCGGATTGAAGTATGCCGAGAATTCCTGGGAACAGGAATCAAACCCGCTCCAGGTGCTGGAAATCGATTCCCATTTAACGGAACACAGCGTTCTCATTACCGCCGGAGTTCATTATGAACAGACGGGTAATTTTGTGATGGAAGGTTTGATAGAAGAGTTATTGCACAACATTATCGCCGGTAATGCGGCCCCGCTGGATTATATTCTGATTCCCATCACGAATCCCGATGCGTATGAATGGGGAACCGTCCATGCGCGTCCGTACGGCACCCGACCGAATGGTATGGGTGATTGGGTGAAGGATCCCGTGCTTGAAAATGGTCAGCATTGGTATAGGACCGACGATGGTAATTTTACGCAAGATGATGTGGAAGCTGTGGCATTGCGAGCCTATATGGCAGGATTAATCAGCAGTACTTCTTTTCAGTGTGATGGCGGCTACGGAACGATTCCCCTTTTATTCGTGGATCTTCATTGTGATGTCTGTCCCCATCCGTCGATGTGGGCTGAACCGGTGGAAAACCCAAACTTTTTATATTACCGGGCGCCGGGAAACTACGGTCAGGCCTTCACCTGGTTTGAAGAAGACCTTCTGACACTCAGGGACACTTTTGCCCAGAAACTGGTGGAAGACAACCCGTTCATGCGTCCCTGGGATGAATGGTGGCGTTTTGAGTTTAACAATGGAATGCCTTCTCAGACGGTCCCCGGGTTTGAACATTTACTTGCCCGGGTGGCCATTGAGTATGATGAAAATGCGCAGTATCAGGACGTGACGGATACCGGCGGACCCACACCGACACCGGCCTGCACGGATTACACACCGGTTTACAGAAGTGGTCAGATTCGTGTTTATCTGACCCCCGGGGATACGGGTGGTCGACCTTTTGTACCCCGAACATACTGCGTATCCTCTTACTTCGACGAAGGGAATGATTATTTTCAGCAAATGGGCATTGATCTGCTGGAAGCCTGCACCGATTTCGTCCACACGGCCCGCCCCCTGGGTGTGCCGACCCCGACACCAGCGCCGACCTATACCCCGAAACCGACTCCGACCCCCGGCGGTCCCCCGACACCCATTTCCTGGACACGAAAAATGATCTGATGAGGGTATGAATGTGCGAGCGTCAATTAGCGATTCACAATTGAAAAAAAGGATTGGATGGTCTCTGACACTATATTTCCTCCTCCTCACCCACCCCACCCACGCCGTAATCATCAACGTACCATCCGTGCCTTACCCCGATATCCAGTCGGGAATCGACGCGTCCGCTGACGGGGACACCATTTTACTGGCCCCGGGAACTTATACCGGTGTTGGTAACAAAGATATAGTTGTCGATAATCGTGAAATTGTTGTCATGTCCGAAGGTGATCCCGAGGATTGCGTCATCGATTGCGAGGAAGACGGTCGGGCGTTTCGATTGCAAAATGGGTACGGCAAAGATATCGTTTTCCAGGATATATCGATCCGGAACGGGTATCGTGGCACAGGTGGCTTTGAATATGGAGGTGCAATATATTTTTACCCTTCCTATCCCAATGACTACCGAACCGGTCTTTTTATTCGGTGTGTTTTCCAAGGTAATTCTTCCCAATATCCCGGTGGGGCACTGTTTATGTCTAACACATCTCTATATCTATCCCATTGCACATTCATCGATAACTTCTCGAACAGTTACGGCGGTGCTATCGTATCAGCGGCTTGGATAACAACTACAGTCATAGAAGACACGGTATTCTGTAGTAACAATGCCGGCAGTTCAGCGGTGCTTTCCGGTGATCTTACTGATTACATCGAGTTCACCCGGTG
>SWBY01008856.1_pt1 | contig 11244 bp, 7 predicted proteins | sample 4693071 | NCBI WGS metagenome assembly SWBY01 (sample SAMN10267273, study PRJNA491770) | bioreactor metagenome | isolation source: DHS bioreactor inoculated with marine methane seep sediment | place: Japan: Omine Ridge, Nankai Trough | collected 2006-05-06 | reverse complement strand
CAGTGGATACCTTCATAAAGTCCCCTGGTGCCTATGACCTCATTCTCATGGATATTCAGATGCCGGAAATGGACGGTTTGGAGGCCTGCCGCGAAATTCGCAAACAAGGCTACAAAGAGATACCGATTATTGCCATGACGGCAAATGCAATGAAAGGTGATCGGGAAACATGCCTGGAAGCGGGAATGGATGATTACATTAGCAAACCTATCAAGAGAGAACTTGTTTTCAAGGTTCTTGAAAAGTGGTTGTATAATAAATGACAAGTATGTTTTCTCCAGTTGACAGACTCCTGACATGGGCAGATGACATCGACACCACTCGCCCTCGTCCCAGCCAATTTTGCCACTCTTTTATACGTATCTGCCTGATTGCGACAAAAGAATTTCATCGCAACAAGCTTTCTCTTCGCTCGGCCGCACTCACCTATACGTTACTCCTCTCGCTTGTCCCCATGTTGGCCTTATCAACTGCTCTGGTCAAGGGTTTGGGTGGCAGCATCCAGCTTAGAGAAGTGGTTTACACCTATATCGACACCCTGGAAAAAGACCAGCCCGGCCAAACATCAACAGAACAGCTGCCCCTGACAAAGAGGCCCGAGGATCCTATCCGGGATAAAGAAACGAGTGGCGGCAACTTGACGGAACATCTGCGTTCAGCAATCGACAAGCTTTTTGCCTATGTGGACAGAACCAACTTTGCCGCCCTTGGGACAATAAGTGTCCTTGCCATGTTTCTTACAGTCATTCTGGTCTTAAATAATATTGAAATGGCCATGAATACTATCTGGAAGGTGGCAGCGGGTCGCTCACTGCTGCGCAAAATAAGTGACTACCTCACTCTGCTCATCCTGATGCCGATCTCTATTAACCTCGCCTTTGCCGCAAATACCCTGTTGCACAGCCCCAAACTTCTCCTCCAGCTGGAGCGTGTCTTCCCACTGGACTGGCTGCGCACCCTGACCCTTACCTTTCTGCCGGTCTTTTTTATAACCCTTACCCTGTCAGTCATTTATATTTTCTTTCCAAATACCAAAGTCAAAACCATTCCGGCTATAATCGGGGCCATTGTTGCAAGTCTTCTCTGGTTCATTACTCAAAATATCTATATCAGCCTGCAAGTGGGGGTCTCAAAATATAACGCCATCTATGGGTCCTTCGCTACCTTTCCCCTGTTCCTGGTCTGGATCTATCTTGGTTGGAATTTTGTTTTGGCAGGTGCGGAAATCGCCTTTGCCTGCCAAAAACGAAACGCTTACATTTTGCACCCATCCGCTGTTAGTCCTGCACAGTCACTGAGTGCTGCCCTTGATATTGTCCATACCGTATACCTCAACTTTCAGCGCCGGCAGAAACTGAACATGAGCGCTGTTATAGATTCATGCTCATCCTACCCACCACAACTTTTAAAAAAACTCACAGACGAACTTGTGCACGAAGGCATTTTAGCAAAAAGCGGGGACAATACATTCCTGCTCCCTACCGCCCCTGCCCGTGAGACGCTCCAGGAAAACATCGTCCAGCTCATACTCGGCAAAACTGAAATTGACAGTCCCGGTGGCCGGGCAAGTAAAAAAGTGATTGCTGCGGCAGGAAAAAGCCTTGGCAGTTCATTTGATGATAAGGACATCCCGGATGCATCATGACGGCATTACTTCCACCCAGGGAAATCTATACAATATCCGGCAACTGTAACTGCATTATTGTTGTGCCGGACGGTCACTCTGCCACCACTTCTTCTCCACTCTGTTCTTTTGCCCATGGCGCTATCAAAGGACTTGGCGCCTATGGGATTATCAATCAAAAATATAAAAAGACCATCATCAACCTGCTTGACACTGAGCAGATCCTCAAACGTCAGCGTATCAAGCAAAATTTCCTCCATCCCCTGCAACAGTTCAAGGAAGAAATAATCAACAAGGAGCAGACAGCTTTACTACTTATTCTTCAGCTCGTAGATAACTTTCCGGGACCATCCGATAAATTAGACCTACTGATCGGAGCCGGACAAGGTGAACGTCGAAATTCAAAGCGTCCGCACCGGCCAAGCTTTCAAGCATTTCTGTTGAAAAAATTTCAGCAGGCCCTTTCAGAAGGAGGGTTCAGCTCGGAATTAGCCCCTGTTGAATCGCAATTCTGCGGCAGAGAGGAAGAACATCTCAATCAATTTTTCTCCCTGAAAAAATCAGCCGGAAACCAGTATGATTCAAAGGTTCAATCACTCCTTCTCACCTTGCAAAGCCAAGCACTTGGTCAAGATGGCAAGATCACCGAAAAGCTGGGTAGAGCTTTTGGGAAAACACTCCTGCAATTTGTCAAACGGCTGCCTGTGACCAGACAGGTAAAATTGAACTCCATACAGGTGAAAACATCTTACGACCAACAGTACAATTTCCGACTATGTGCCAAAAAATCGACAGAGTCTACCCGTAGCTCCGGGTTCCAGGATCCGCTGGTTCTTCTCCAAAAAGACACTGCTGATTATAAAATCCTTTGTGGTTTTTGTCGTTACCAGGCCCTGAAACGAGCAAATACAGATCGTATCGCAGCCAGAATTTACCAGGAGAGTGCTTTCAACAAAGAAGATCTTTTTCATATCAGTCTTGCTGAAAACAGCAAAAGAAGACGTTTAAATCCAATTGAGATCGGTATTTTTCTTGAACGTGCGGCAAGTGACCTCTGCCTTAACAACGTTTCCCTTGCTGAAAAATTTGCTCAGGTTCTCTTTTCAGGAAGACCAGGACAAAAGACTCCCCAATCTACCATAGCCAACTATCGGGGCATAGGCACCAGCCAATTCCGGGAAGAGTCACCTGATATTGTGGATGATATAATAAATGGAGAGCTTCAATTCACAATAGCCACAAAAATTCTAGCACCAATCAAGGATCCGCAATCAAGAAATCTCTTTTACAATGAGATCATTAAAACTTTCGACCTGCTTCTCCCCCAGATCATTATGATAAAAAAGCTGCTGACTGCTAAAAACACTTCTTTGGCAGCCGCCATACAAAGTCAGGAAGTTCAGCAGACAATTATCAATGCCCTTCTCAGCGAAGACAGCAGCACAACTTTTATTTGCCAACTGGAAAAAAATGCCACCAAACAAGAAAATGCCAAAAATCTTAGTTTTGAAAAAAAGGCGAACCATCTCTGTGCCGTAATAAGTGCTGATAATCTCTCAAAAAAGGATATCGCCATCAGCCGCTCAGAAAATTTCCTGAAAAAAGAGATTATTCTCCACCTCACGATCAGGAAAGACAATCTTCAGGAAATCAGTCAAAGCCTTAACAGGCTGGAGAAGGCAAAAAAAGACCTGCTCGGGCTTCTGGAAGGGGAGCTCTGAGGTCATTCAGCAAATAAAAAACAGTATTATTGACCAACTAGTGTTTCTAACTATTTACATTTTAGATGTTTTTCTATATTATTTATCCATCATAATAAATTTTCAACTCCTATCTTACGCAAAAAACTATGAAAATACGAAAAGCTATCTTTCCTGTTGCAGGTCTCGGAACCAGGTTTCTTCCCGCAACAAAAGCAATGCCTAAAGAAATGCTGCCGGTGGTTGACAAACCACTTATCCAATATGCCGTTGAAGAGGCTATGGCCTCTGGAATAGAACATCTCATATTTGTGACGGGTAAGGGTAAAGGTGCCCTTGAAGATCACTTTGACTGCAACTTCCAACTGGAAGAGACCCTTAGACAGAAACAGAAAATCGGCCTCCTTAAGGCTGTCGAATCAATAGTCCCCGAATCAGGCACCATTATTTATACCCGCCAGAGCGAACCTCTTGGCCTCGGCCATGCTATCTGGTGCGCCAGAGATATTATCGGAGACGAGCCTTTTGCCGTCCTCCTGGCTGATGATCTCATCCAAAGCGAGACGCCTGTTCTGGGACAGATGATCCATGAATTTGACCGGCTCAGATCCTCAACAGTTGCCGTCATTGAAGTTCCTAAAAATGAGACTTCAAAATATGGCATACTGGAAGCCGACAAAGAGGTGAACGGCACCATTCGGATTAAAGGAATGGTCGAAAAACCGCTGCCGGAGGAAGCCCCATCAAACCTGGCAGTGATTGGTCGTTACATTCTCACACCACGGATCTTTGATATTTTAGGCAAGAAGCAAACCGGTGCCGGGGGTGAAATTCAGCTTACAGATGCTATGTCACAGCTGTTAAAAGAGCAGCCTATTTTCGGCTACCGTTTCAAAGGCACCCGCTTTGACTGCGGAGATAAAGCCGGCTTCCAGATGGCCAACCTCGCCTTTTCTCTGGAACATCCGGAAATAAAAGATATTCTCCTCCCTTACATCAAAGAAACTCTCTGCAAATAAAACAGATGAAAGGCAGGCACATACTCGTTACTGGCGGAGCCGGCTTTATTGGCTCTCACCTTGTAGACCTTTTGCTTACAGCAGGGGCAAAGGTCAGGGTGATCGATGATTTCTCCAGCGGAAAGCTTACAAACCTCCCCACTGATAATCCCCGGCTCGAAATAGTCCGGGGAGATGTGATACACACTTCTCTTATAGAAAAGGCTATCCAAGGTATAGACGGAGTGGTTCATCTTGCTGCCGTAGCTTCAGTACAAGCCTCTGTCGACAACCCTACGGCCACCCACGGGGCCAACTTCATCGGCACCCTGAACCTCCTGGAACATTGCAGGATCAATGGTATCAAGCGTTTCCTTTACGCCTCATCTGCAGCTGTCTATGGTGACAGTACAAACCTGCCGATAGATGAGGAAGAAGCCACCAAACCACTCACCCCATATGCCGCGGATAAATTGGCAGGCGAACATTATCTTGATTTTTTTCGCCGACAGCATGGCCTTGAACCGATAATTTTCAGATTTTTTAATGTTTTTGGTCCTAGGCAGGACCCTTTCTCACCCTATTCGGGCGTCATCTCTATCTTTCATGAAAAAACCAAGAAACAGGAAGCGATGACAGTCTTTGGAGACGGTGAGCAGACACGGGACTTTATCTATGTGGCAGATCTTACAAAAATCCTTTTTAAGGCCTTAAAAGAGCCAATCTGCCCACAGGGCCCTGTCAATATCGGCACAGGTAAACAGACCAGTCTCAACCAGGTGTTAGATTCTTTTGCCCAAATCAGTAACAACAATCTCAGGGTTACCTACACTGAAGCGCGTACAGGAGATATCAAGCACTCTCTTGCCGACATCAGCCGCCTCAAAGAATGGCTCGGCCATGAGCCTGAGACACCTTTCAGAGACGGCCTTAAGCTCCTTTATAATACTAACCCGACAAGTCGGAAAACTTTTTAGTTACGCTGGCTCTTTTCAGTGCCACCTTGAGGGGTAATAAGTGCCTTGGTTATAGTTCTAAATTTCTGATTTTAAAACGCTTTCGTAGTTTCTTGTTTTTTATGACAGCTTTTATGGAGTAAGGCACTAAAGACCTACAGCCTATCTATCCGTTATTTTAATACAAATAAAAAAACCCCCTTATCTCATCAGAGATAAAGGGGTCCTATGCAACAAAAAAGCTGCTAAAGAAAAATATTCTGCTTAGTAAAGCTCGAGATACTTGTCGAGCTCCCAGTCAGTAACTGCGGTGCGGAAGCTATCCCACTCCTCCTCCTTAGCCTCAATATACTTCTCAAAAATATGCTCGCCCAAAGTCTCTTTAGCAATGGGGCTTGCTTTTAACTCTTCAATGGCCTCCTTAAGACTGCCAGGCATAACCATAATTCCCACTTCATCCATCTCGGCAGCAGTCATTTTAAAAATATCTCTATCCACAGATGGCGGTGGGGTCAGCTTATTTCTCACACCATCCAATCCGGAATTCAACATCATGGCAAGGGCCAGATAAGGGTTACAGGCTGGATCGGGGCAACGAATCTCGGTTCTGGTTCCAAGGCCACGAGAGGCTGGAATACGAACGAGGGCTGAACGGTTAGACGCTGACCAGGCAGCATATACAGGAGCTTCGTAGCCAGATACAAGCCGTTTGTAGGAGTTTACCAACGGATTGGTCACAGCGGCAAAGCCACGGGCATTTTTCAGGGAACCAGCGATATACTGATAAGCTACTTCTGAGAGTTGCAGTTTGTCACTCTCATGAAAGAAAGCATTGGTACCATCAAGGTTAAAAAGAGATTGATTGGTATGCATTCCGGAACCATTGATGCCGAAGATAGGCTTTGGCATAAAGGTGGCATGGAATCCATATTTGGCAGCAATTGATTTAACAACCCACTTAAAAGTAATAGTATTGTCTGCAGCCTTCAAAGCATCTGCATATTTGAAGTTAATCTCATGCTGGCCTTCGGCTACTTCGTGGTGGGATGCCTCAATCTCAAAATCCATCTGCTCCAGAGTCTCGATTATCTCACGACGACAGTCATTGCCGGTATCTTCCGGGTCAAGGCTGAAATATCCAGCCACATCGTTGGTGATAGTGGTGGCATTGCCTTCTTCATCCTGCTCAAAGAGAAAAAATTCGGCCTCAGTACCGACATTCATCGTATATCCCAGCTCTTTTGCTTCGGCCAGGACCCGCTTAAGGTTGTTACGGGGACAGCCGGCAAAAGGAGTGCCGTCTGATTTTGCCACATCACAGATGATTCGTGCGGCAGCAACACCTTCCTGGTTTCTCCAGGGCAGAACACAAAAGGTGTCATAGTCGGGCTTGAGATACATATCAGACTCGTTAATACGAACAAAACCGTCAATGGATGAACCATCAAACATCATCATACCATCCAGAGCCTTTTCAATCTGGCTGAGAGGAATGGCAACATTTTTCATAAAGCCAAAAATATCAACAAACTGAAGGCGAAAAAAGCGAATATTTTGCTCTTCAATAGTCTTTAAAATTTCTTCTCTGGTCATTTCAAAATCTCCTTATAAATAGGGGTGTATTTTTCCAGCAAATATTTTCCAGTAAATAATACCTGCCTTTATTACCATTTTGCTAATAAAAAGCAACTTAAAACAAAACTTATTACATCATTGTTAGCTTTTTTGTAACTGTCCAGGTCATAGTTAACATCGGCCGGAAGGGAACATCAGGTGCTCGGTTTGAGGGTGTCTGTGGCCCGGACGGCCACAGCCAAGCCCCCAGGGATGGGTTTATGGCGTCCCTCAAATCGAGCACCTGATGTTCCCGGGCCAACAGCTGAATAGTCACGATTTTTTCAAAAAGAAGTGGCCGAATAGAGGACTGCATCTTTAATCTCTTCAATAAACACGGGATCCTCAATTTTCCCTCCTTGCTCATCCAGCACGTAAAAGACATCAATGAGCTGCTCAACCTCGGTGGCTATAAAAGCCTTGTGAATATTGACACCAAAATCTGTAAAAGCCTGAGTGATATGATAAAGTTGACCGGGACGATCATCGGAGAAGACCTCAATCACGGTATATTTCTCTGAGACCTGATTTTCAACAACCACACGGGGCTGTTTTCTCCCCTTTGGCATCTTTTTTACACCATGCCCCCCGGAAAGTTTCCGATAAAGCCTGTGTCCCAGGCCAAGGCGATGGCTAAGAGCCAGGTTCAAATCATCTGCCAAAGCCTGCCAGTTTTTTTCAGAAAAACTCAAACCATCGGTTGGTCGAACATCTATGATATCAACCACCTCTCCGCCACTCCAGGTAAATATTTCGGCATTCAAGACATCGAGACTATGCAGAGCCAAGACCCCACAGATTTTTGCCAAAAGACCAGTCCGATCACGACACAAAATAAGCAGCGACCAGGCATCCTGGTTATCACGGGGCTCAACCAGTGCCTTCTGACGCAAAAAATTCTGCTTGTCAATATGGCTGCGGAGATGGGAAACAATCGCTTCAGGGGTAAAAGAAAGAAGATAATCGTCACCAAGATTATCCGCTACAGCCTTCTCTTCTTCTCCTTCAAGAAGTTCCTTTACCCGCTGACGCAACCAGGCAACTCCCTGCTCTTTTTGCAGTTCGGTGCGCCTGATCTCGTCTTCAGACTTATGACGAGCCGCAAGAGCAGCATGGACCTTCAAAAACATCTCAAAAAGCAGGGAACCTTTCCAGTTACTCCAGGCTGAAGGACCGGTAGCCTTGGAATCTGCTACAGACAAAAGATATAGCATTGCAAGACGATCAAGGTCACCAATTTCTTCGGCACAATGATGAATAAAGGTCTCATCATTCAGATCTCTCCGTAAACCATTTTCCGGGATAAAAAGATGATAGCGGACAAGAAAGGCCAGACATTGACAATCAACCTTGCAAAAACCGAGACGTTTTCCAATCGGCAGCACAATCTCAGCTCCGTAGAGAGAGTGATCCTTGCCCGCCCCCTTACCAAGATCATGGAGAAGAGCAGCAAGATAGAGAATCTTTGGTTTTACAATACCTTGGAAAATTTTTTCCTCAGTTTTTTCAAGCTTTCTCAACTCGGCCACTGTTTGCAGAAGATGGCGATCCACGGTATAGACGTGATAGAGATCATGCTGGGCCAGAGTGACAATCGCCTTAAACTCAGGAATATAGGAAGGAAGCACTCCCGTCTCAAGCATAGTTTCAAGGACTGCGAGGACACTCTCTCCCTTGGTTAATATTTCAAAAAACGGCTTGGTCATTCGTGGAGAGGAACAGATTTTATCAGTCAAGACAGCAAGGTTTGCGATCAGTTTTTTCCAGGTCCGATGATGAATCGCCACTTTCTGTCTGGAAGAGGCCAGAAACAGTCGCATAAGAAGATACGGTTTTGCTTCTATTTCAGCTGATGAGGCAGTGAGGTGGACACGGTTACCCCTCAACTCAATCCCCTCTTCCAGGACAAGAGCGGCTGGTTTTCCCGGTTCATTCCCGGCAAGACCCAGCACTTCTTCCACATGCTCAAAAAAGAGATCCGTGGTCACCGCAATAACTCGAAGGTGGCCATAGAGATCACGCATGAACTTTTCTACCCCGAGAACCCCTTTTGCGTTCCGGTAACCTAACTTCCCCGCTATCTCTTCCTGCTGCTCAAAAAAAAGTTGCTCATTTTTCCGACCACTGATGTAGTGCAGACGATTTCGCACCTTGACAAGCATATCCCAGGAATTCACAAAGGCCTCTTTTTCCTCCTTGAGCAGGATACCACTCTCAACTATCTCAGTAAGGTCGTTAAGGCCAAAAACCACCTGGGCGGTCCAAAACATTGCCTGGATATCACGCATCCCCCCTTTTCCGTTTTTGACATGAGGCTCAAGGAGGTAACTATGTTTGCCAAAACGTTGCCGTCTTTTATCCCGGAGCTGCTTCATGGTCTCTACAAAGTCTTTCCGCTCCCCTTCTATAAAACGGCTGCGGAACTGGTCCTGAAGCTCTGCAAAAAGGAGCTGATCACCAACAAGCAAACGGCTGTCAAGCATTGCCACCTGGAAGAAAAACTCTTCTTCGGCGTGCTCAATCGATTCTTCAACCGTTCGTACTCCGTGACCTACTTCAAGTCCGGCATCCCAGAGTGGGTAAAGTACACGATCAACAACTGTGCCGACACTTTCTTTCACCTCAGGCTGATAGAGAAGCATCAAATCGATATCAGAAAAAGGAAACAATTCACAACGGCCATAGCCACCAAGCGCTACCACGGCCATTCCCTGACAGGCCTCTCCCGCTGCACGAAAATATTCCGTGATATAATCATCGACAAGCCGACTCTGCTCGGCCAACAGGGCTTTGCCACTCAATCCCTGTCGCCACAATTCTTCCAGGGCCCGTCTTTGTGCTCGTAACTTAGATTTCATCTCATCAGACTGCGTCGTGATCCTCTTCGCCGGTCCTGACTCTTATTATTCGCTCTATGGGCATGACAAAAATCTTGCCATCTCCAATCTTACCTGTGTTGGCTGCATTTCTGATTGTATCAACAACCTCGTCCACCTGGTCGGCGGAAACAACCACCTCGAGCTTAACTTTTGGAATAAAATCAACAATATATTCAGCTCCACGATAAATTTCAGTATGGCCCTTCTGACGACCATAGCCCTTCACTTCCGTGAGAGTCATACCTTTTACTCCAATCTCGTTGAGTGCCTCTTTCACCTCATCAAGACGAAAGGGTTTAATAATCGCTTCAATTTTTTTCATACTCTTTCCCTTTTATTTAAGAGTTTTTACGATGCCATCAACTTTGATGCCTTCGTAAAAACTTGCCACAACGTCATTCCGGGCTTGACCCGGAATCTATAACATGCTGAAAAGACTGGATTCCGGATCCAGTCCGGAATGACAATCTGGCAAGTTATAAGGTTTTTACGAGACCATCAACTTTAACCTTTCATTTCCAGACTATCAAGCGCCTTTAACTATTATAGGCATTCTCAGAATGTTCCGCCCAATCAAGGCCTTCCACCTCAGACTCTTCAGCCAACCTTATACCCATTGTCATATCAAGAGCTTTAAAAAGAAGCCAACTAATCACAAAAGTATAGATACCCACAACAGCAACACCAAACATCTGAATAAAGAGCTGACTGCTATTACCAGCCAATAAACCGTCAACTCCACCGGGATTTACCGTTTTTGAAGCAAAGACACCCAGACAAAGAGTTCCAACAACTCCCCCGACACCGTGAATACCAACCACATCAAGTGAATCATCAAACTTTAAGCGATTCTTTGAATTTACCGCAAGAAAACAAACAACACCGGCAATCAGACCAATCAGTACCGCAGAATTTGGCCCGACAAAACCGGCTGCCGGAGTCACCGTTGCAAGCCCTGAAATTGCCCCGGACGCCGCTCCCAGAGTAGTGGCTTTCCCCTGGGTAATCCATTCCATAACCACCCACATCAACATTCCGGACATACCGGCAAAATGGGTGGCAACAAAGGCGGTTGCGGCCACCTCATCTGCCGCCAGAGCAGAACCTCCATTAAAACCAAACCAGCCGAACCAGAGAAGACCGGTACCGACCATGGTCATTGGCAGATTATGTGGCATAAAACTACGTTTTCCATAACCCCTTCGTGGCCCGATGACCAGTACACCGGCAAGCGCTGCCGCCCCGCAGGTAACATGAACCACAAGACCACCGGCAAAATCCATCACACCCATATTTGCCAGCCAGCCACCCTTAGCCCATATCCAGTGACAGACCGGATTATAGACAAGAACAGCCCAAAGCAATGAAAAAACAAGAAAAGGAACAAAACGAACCCGCTCAGCAAAGGCTCCTGTTATAAGAGCAGGAGTGATCACCGCAAACATACACTGGTAAACCATAAAAACAGTCTGA